>JACCDO010203407.1_pt1 | contig 13197 bp, 12 predicted proteins | sample 7446101 | NCBI WGS metagenome assembly JACCDO01 (sample SAMN15323440, study PRJNA562643) | freshwater metagenome | isolation source: river surface water | place: USA:Blue River Watershed | collected 2017-08-16
GACGGCGGGGCTCGGGTCGTCGAGCAGGCCGAGGAGGGCATCCCGCTCCGCGACGCTGAGGAAATCGTTTTCCACGCGGCGAAGCGAAAAACTTTTCCCCGGCGGCGCAACCGGGAAACCGGCGATGCCGCGGAAAATTTTCCCGCGCGGCCGCTCACGCGGCCGGGGCCGGGCGTTCGCCGTAGAGCGCGGTGCCCACGCGGACGAGTGTGCTGCCGGCGGCGACGGCGGCTTCGAGGTCGCCGGTCATGCCCATCGAAAGTTCGCGGTAGGGGCGGCCGGTGCGGGCGGCGAGGTCGTCGCGCAGGGTGCGGAGATTCGCGAAAGTGCGCGCAGCGTGGGCGGCGGTTTCCGCGGCGTCGGCGCCGAGGGGCGCGATGGTCATGAAGCCGTCGACCTGCAGGTGCGCGCAGGCGAGGGCGGCGTCGAGCAGGCGGGGGGCGTCGGCGAGGTCGGCGCCGAATTTCGCGGGATCGTCGCCGGCGTTGATCTGAAGGAGGACGGGGAGCTTGCGGCCGAGTTCGGCGGCGGCGCGGTCGAGGTGGCGGAGCAGTTTCTCGCTGTCGACGCTTTGGATGCGATCGAAGTGCTGGGCGGCGAGGCGGGCCTTGTTGGATTGGAGGTGGCCGATGAGTTCCCAGCGCAGCGGAGCGGAGGTCTGCGCGCGTTTCTCGACGGCTTCCTGGACGCGGTTTTCGCCGACGCCGCGGAGGCCGTAGCGGGCGGCGAAGTCGGCGGCGGCGACGGGGTGCGTCTTGGTGACCGCGAGCAACTCGACGTCGTCCGGGGCGCGGCCGACGGCGGCGCAGGCGGCGGCGATGCGGGCGCGGAGAGCGTCGGCGCGGCGGGAAAATTCCTCGAACGTAAGCGTCATGGGCGGGAGACCGGACCTTTAGATAATCTACTTAGTGGTTTACGAGCTGAGGAGTTGTTCTAGTCTGTATCCAACAACACCAGCTAATCATGCAGATCGAGAATTTCAAAATCTTCGCGGATTTGGTGGAAACCAAGAGTTTTTCGAAGTCGGCCAAGCTCAACGGCATCACGCAGTCGGCCGTGAGCCAGCAGGCGCGGGCGATGGAGCGGCACTTCAAGACCTTGCTGATCGACCGGAGCCAGAAGCAGTTCCAGCTCACGCGCGAGGGGCAGCGGGTATACGATGCGGCGAAGGAGATGCTGCATACCTACGAGAAGCTGCTCTCCGAGTTGCAGGAGATGAAGAAGGTGATCAGCGGCACGATCCGGATCTCGACGATCTACTCGATCGGGCTCCACGAGCTGCCGCCGTTCATCAAGAAGTTCCTGCACGATTTCCCTTCGGTCAACGTGCGCGTCGAGTACCGCCGTTCCAATCTCGTGTACGAGGACATCCTGCACAACTCGGTGGACTTCGGGCTGGTGGCGTTTCCGGTGAAGCACCGGCAGATCGAGGTGCTGCCGTTCCGCAACGACCATCTCGTGCTGATCACGCACCCGCAGCACCCGCTGGCCAAGACGGTCGACATCCAGGTGAAGGACCTGACGGCGCAGAAGTTCATCGGGTTCGATCCCGACATCCCGACGCGCAAGGCCGTCGACCAGATTTTCCGCGAACACAAGCTGGAGATCGAGCCGGTGATGGAGTTCGACAACATCGAGACGGTGAAGCGCGCGGTGGAGATCGACCACGGCATCGCGATCGTGCCGCAGGCGACGGTCGCCCAGGAGCAGAAGCAGGGCACGCTCGCCGTGCTGCCGTTTGCCGGGAAGGAATTCACGCGGCCGCTGGCGATTCTGCACCGCAAGGGCCGCGTGCTCACGCCGGCGATGAAGAAGTTCATCGAAACGCTCGGGCTCGACCTGCCGGAGATGCGGGATGCGTGAGGGGCGGCGGCGAGCCGCAGTTGAGCGTTGAGAGCTGAGAGTTGAGAGACCGATCTGCCGGAGGGTGCGCGGTGGCGCGGCGGGAATTCGGGGAAGAAAATTTGCGGTGGGCGCTCCCATCTTCCAGATTCCCCGACCTGCCATGAAAACTTCTTCCGCGATCGTGCCGCTGTTGTTGTCCGCCGCCGTCCTGTTCGGGCTGAGTGCCTGCGGCAAAAAGGAAACGTCCCAACCGGCGGCGCCCGCGGGCGAGAAGCCGGCCGGCGACAAACCGGCGGGCGGTTCGAAATCCGCGAAGGCGGCGCTGCCGGTCGTGGGCAAGGCGCCGGCGTGGAAACTTCAGGACATCGAAGGCAAGGAAGTCAGTTTCGAGCAGTACAAGGGCAAGGTCGTCGTCGTCGATTTCTGGGCCACGTGGTGCGGACCGTGCCGCGAGGAAATTCCGGGCTACATCGCGCTGCAGAAAAAGTACGGCGCCGACGGCCTCGTGATCGTCGGGGCCTCGCTCGACCAGGCCGGTCCCGCGGTCGTGAAGGCCTTCGCGGCGAAGCACGGCGTCAATTATCCGCTCGTCATGGCCGACGAAGCGGTCGTGGCGGCCTTCGGAGGGATCGAGGCGATCCCGACGACGTTCCTGATCGACCGCAACGGCATGATCCGCGACCGCAAGGTCGGCGCCGAGGAAACGGCGACGTACGAGGCGAAGATCGCGGCGGTGTTGGCGGAAAAATCGTAAGGCCGCGGCGGCGGCGAGACGGAGTTGCGGCGCGTGGGGCGGGCCTTTGGTGGGCAGCCGCCGCGACGAGAGCGCGGAGCGGGTTTGGTTTTCGGGCCGGCCCGGGCTGAAGCGCCGGGCTACGGCGGCGAGGCGTCCGATTCCCAAAAAGCAGAAGGGGCCGGCGATAACCCCTTAACGCCGGCCCCAGTTTTTTCTGTTTCCGGCGTTGCCGCCGGATTCACGCTACCCAAAACCCTGCTTGGGCAGGATGCATGTGTTTTAGCAGCACGCGTGCCAGCCGTGTTTGGAAAATCGTTGGAACCGAAAAGTTTTCCGAAAAACGGCCGAACCCCAATCGCGCTCATTCCGGTGGGCGGCGCGATGAACGCAGCGCATCAATCGCGCGCGAAATTCGTGATCTGCGCAAGTTCGTCGGCAATGGCGCGGTCGCCGCGGCACGCGGGCATCTTGTGCTGGCCGCCCCATTGTTGGCGGTAGCGCTGCCAGTGCTCCATCACGCCGGGCATGACGAGGCGGACGTACGGGGCCTCGATGACGCCGCTCTTGCGGCGCGCGGCGTAGGATTCGTTGAGCCGGACGAGTTCGGCGTCGAGCAGCACGGCAATCTGCGGGCCGGTCGGCGTGGCCACGGTGCCGGGCTTGAGCTCGAGCCACCATTCGTGGCGGCCGCGTTTCTCGCCGGTCAGGCTCGGGGCGCCGGGCAGCGGGGCCACGTGGTAGTTCACCGGTTTCCAATCGCGCCGCGCGCACACGGTGGCGAGGGCCTCGGCGAGTTCGCGATCGTAGACACGCTCCCCGAAATAATCGAGGCGCAGCGTGGTGCGGCCGATGCGGATCAAACGCGGCGGCTCCGTCGAGGTGAAGCGGACGATGTCGCCCAGCAGCGTGCGCGCGAGGCCGGCGGGCGTGGTGAGCACGACGGCGTAGTCGACGCCGGTTTTGACGGCGGCAAGGGGCACGGCGCGCGGGCCGAGCTGTTCGAGGCGTTTCCCTTCGAGTTCGGCGACGGGCAGGAATTCGAAAAAGATGCCCGCGTCCGCCAGCACGCGCAGCCCGGCGCCGGCTTCGGCGTCCTGCACGGCGAACACGCCCTCGCTGGCGGCGTAAACGTCGTGGAACACGACCTCGGCGCCGAGCAATTCGCGCAGCTCGCCCTGATAGGGCAGGACGGAAGCTCCCGTGTGCACGTAGCACTCGAGATTCGGCCAACGGCCCTGCAGGTCGGCGATCGGCTGGTTGCTCGCGGCGCAGAGGCGTTTCACGGCTTCGGCAAACCGCAGCGTCCAACCCGGCAGGCCGGCGAGCAGCGAGATGTCGAGGGAAACGGTGCGGGCGGCGATCGCGGCCATCTGCTCGTCCCACGCGGCCATCTGCGCGAGGCGCGCGCCGGGTTCGTAGAGGTGGCGCTCGGCCCAGGCGGGCAGGGAGAGGGCGGCGATGCCGCTGAGGTCGCCGGCGTAAGTCTCGGGGGCCGCGCCCTCGATGGCTTGGAGGGCGGTCGTGCCGCCGAGCATGAGATGGCGGCCGCGGAACACCGCGGCGTGGCGCACGCGCACGGTATAATAGAGGAGGGCCGCGAGCCCGGCGTCCTGGACTTGGCCGATCAGTTCCTCGGTGCAGGGCACCAGCCGCGGCTCGCCGGTCGTGGTACCGGCGGTCGCCGCGAACAGCGCGCAGCGCCCGGGCCAGAGCACATCGCTTTCGCCGCGCTGCATGTCGGCGATCGCGGGTTCCAGCTGCTCCACCGTGTGCAGGGGCACGCGGTTCTGGAAGGCGGCGTAGGCCATGCCGGCTTCGATGCCGGCGGCTTTCCAGTAGGTCGTCGCGGCCAGGCGCGGGGTGAGGCCGGCGAGGGTTTTTTCCTGCAACGCCGCGGCGGACTTCGTTTTCCGCAGCGCCCATTCGGTGGCGGCGGTCCGAAGGCTGAGGGCGAAGCTGTGGAAACTTTTCGGCCAGACCGGCATGGAGGCGGCGTGAGGCGACGCCCGGCATCCGTCTGCCGCAAGCGAATTTACCCGCCATCGGGAGTATTACCCGCGGTTAGCGGGCCGGCGGGACGGTTTGTTTCGTTGCGCGCGGCGCGCCGGACCGCCGAGATGGCCGGGACCCATGCCGCTGCCGCCGATCCTCTTCGAAGACGATACCCTCGTGGCGTTCGACAAACCGAGCGGCTTGCTCGTGGCGCCGGACCGCTGGGACAAGACCCGCGAGAACCTCATGGGCCTCGTGCACAACCATCCGCGTTACGGCCACGGCGTCGCGAACGTCCACCGGCTCGACGCCGACACGAGCGGCCTGCTGCTGTGCGCGAAGACGAAGCCCGCGCTCGACTACCTTTCCGGCCAGTTCCAGTCGAAGACCGTCGCGAAGACGTACCACGCCGTCGTCGCCGTGCTCGCGCCGGAGCATGCGATGAAGGTGATCGCGCCGGTGCGCGACGCGCAGGGCGCGCTGCCCGACGCGTTCACGATCGAGGTCGCGCTGGGCGAGGACGAACGCCAGCCGGGCCGCATGCGCGTGTTCAAGGGCCGCGGGGGCAAGGACTGCGTGACGGAGTTCCGCACCCTCGAACGGTTCCGCGCCTCGACGCGGCCGCGCGCGAAGGACGAGGGCCCGGGCGCCGCGGGTTTCGCCTTCGTCGAATGCCATCCGCTCACCGGCCGCACGCACCAGCTGCGCGTGCATCTGGCCGCGGCGGGCGCGCCGATTTTGCACGATCCGTTCTACGGCGATCCGAAGCTGACGGTGAAACTTTCCGACTACAAACGCGGCTACAAGGGCCGCGAGGAGGAGAAGCCGATGATCGGCCGGCTCGCGCTGCATGCGTCGGCGTTGACGCTGAAGCATCCGGAGACGAAGGAGCCCTTCGAGCTGAAGTCGCCGCTGCCGCACGAATTCGAGATCGCGTTGAAACTGCTGCGCAAATTCGCCGGGCCGCAGCGCTGACCGCGCGCCGCAACCCGGGCTTGCCGCAGGGCGGGGGAGCGGCGAGCCTCCGGCTTCGCTCCGCGTTGTTCACCCCGCTTTTCCCCATGAACGAATCCGTCTTCTCCCGTCGTGCCGCCCTGAAATCCGCCGCCGCCGGCCTGGTCGCCCTGCCGCTCCTCGCCCGCGCCGCCGCCGCCGCCGAACCGGCGCCGAAATCCGCCAAGGGCGCCGCGCCTGCCCCGACGCCCTACGCGCCCGCCGATCCCGAGGGCCGCGAGCACGGCCTGCGCCTCGGCGTCGCTTCCTATTCGCTGCGCAACCTGTCCCTCGACGAAGCCATCGCCGGCGTGAAGACGATGCGCACGTCCAACATCGCGCTCTTCCGGCTGCATTGTAATTGGGAAGCCGCCACGGTCGACGAATGCCGTGCGGTCGGCGAAAAACTCAAGGCCGCCGGCCTCACGCTCACCGGTTCCGGCGTCGTCAACCTCACGGTCGACGAAGCCAAGACCCGCAAGGCCTTCGAGAACGTGAAGGCCGCCGGCATGCGCACGATGGTCTGCAAGCCCGACATCGCCGCGCTCCCGCTCGTCGAGAAGCTCGTGAAGGAATTCGACCAGAAACTCGCGATCCACAACCACGGTCCCGAGGACAAAGTATACCCGTCGCCGAAGGTCATTTGGGAAAACATCAAGAATCTCGATGCGCGCATCGGCCTCTGCATCGACGTCGGCCACACCGCGCGCTTCGGCGACGACGTCATCGCCGCCATCAAGGCCTACGCGCCCCGCGTTTACGACGTGCACATGAAAGACAGCCTGGCGGTGCCGGGCGCGATGCGCGACGTCCCCTGCGAAGTCGGCGCCGGCAAACTCGACATCCGCGGCATGCTCAAGGCGCTGTTGGAAATCAAATACAACGGCGTCGTTTCCTTCGAATACGAGAAGGTCGCGGGCAACCCGGTCGTCGGCCTCGCCGAATCGATGGGTTATGTCCGCGGCCTGCTGCGCGCGCTGGCGGCCTGAGCCGCGGCTGCCAGTCGCAGGTTGAAAGTTGAAGGTTGAAGGAACGGAACCCGGCCCCACAACGGGGCCGCGCCCGATTCCCGTTTTACCGATTCCCGATTTTCAACCGCTTCGTTCCCGGCATGCCTGTCCCCCTTCCTCCCGCCTCCGCTCCGCTCGGTTTCGGCATCGTCGGCGTCGGCATGATCGCCGACTTCCACGCCCAGGCCATCGCCGCCTCGACGGGCGGCCGGCTGGTCGGCGTCGCCACCCGCAACGCCGACAACGCGCGCGCCTTCGCCGCGAAGCACGGCGCCGCCCTCGCAACGACGCGGGTCGAGGAGTTGGTCGCGCACCCGGACGTCCACGTCGTCTGCATCACGACGCCGAGCGGCGCCCACCTCGAGCCGGCGCTGGCGGCGATCGCGGCGGGCCGGCACCTCGTGGTCGAGAAACCGATCGAGATCACGACGGAGCGGGCCGACGCGATGCTGCGCGCGGCCGACGCCGCGGGCGTGAAGATCGCGCCGATTTTCCAGGCCCGGTTCGGCGACGGCGCCCGCACGCTGAAGGCCGCGCTCGAGGCCGGACGTTTCGGGCGGCTCGTGCTCGCGAGCGCGTACGTGAAATGGCACCGCAGCCGCGAGTACTACACGGGCTGGAAGGGCACGCTCGCGCTCGACGGCGGCGGCGCGCTGATCAACCAGGCGATCCACGCGATCGACCTGCTGCAGTGGTTCGCGGGCCTGCCGGAGGAAGTTTTTTGCCGCACGACGCGCCGGGTGTACGGCCACATCGAGGCCGAGGACACGGCGAGCGCGGCGCTGAAATTTCCCTCGGGCGCGCTCGGCTCGATCGAGGCGACGACAGCGGGTTGGCCCGGCTGGGGCCGCCGCATCGAAATTGTGGGCGAGCTCGGCTCGGCGCGGCTGGAGGACGACCGCATCGACCAGTGGGAATTCCGCACGCCGCAGCCGGGCGACGACGCGATCCGCGGGGCGCAATCCAAGTCGGGCATCGGCGGCGGCGCCGGCGCGGCCAACGCGATCACGCACCACGGCCATCTGCGGCAGATCCAGGATTTGATCGACGCCCTGCGCGCGGGCCGCTCCCCCGGCATCGACGGCCACGAGGCGCGCAAGGCGGTGGCGTTGATCCGCGCGCTCTACGCCTCGGCGGCGGGCGGCGGGCCGGTGAAACTGTGAAATAGGCCTCGTTCTCCTGCGGCTTCTCGCTTTTCGTAGACGCTCCGCCCGCTTTCCGCGGCCGCCCCGCCTGTCATTTTACCCATGTCAACCGCCTCCTCCGCTCCCTCCTGGCGCTCGCTGCTGACGCGCGAGCATTGGTTCGTGTTCACCATCGCCTCGTTGGCGTGGCTGTTCGACTGCATGGACCAGCAATTCTTCAATCTCGGCCGCGCGGCCGCGATGGACCAGCTGCTGCCCGACAAGTCCAAGGCGCTTGAATACGGCTCGTACACGACGTCCGTGTTCCTCATCGGCTGGGCGGTCGGCGGCCTGACGCTCGGTTCGCTCGGCGACCAATACGGCCGCGCCCGGATGCTCACCGTCTCGGTGCTGCTCTATTCGATTTTCACCGGCCTCAGTGCGCTTTCGACCGGCTTTTTCGATTTCTGCGCCTACCGTTTCCTCACCGGCGTGGGCGTCGGCGGCGTCTTCGGCCTGGCGGTCGCGCTGGTTGCCGACACGGTGCCCGACAAGGCCCGCGCCCCGGCCCTCGGCCTCCTGCAGTCGCTCTCCTCCATCGGCAATATCTCTGCCGGTCTGATCGGCATGGGCATCGGCATGCTGGCCGCCCGCGAGCTTCTGCCGATGGGCCTGAAGACCTGGCAGGCGATGTTCATCGTCGGCGGCGCGCCGGCCTTCCTCTGCGTCTTCATTCTCGCGAAACTCAAGGAACCGCAGCGTTGGGTCGATGCCCGCGCCGCGGGCAAGTTGAGCGGCATCAAGTTCGGTTCCTACGGCGCCCTGCTCACCAATCCGAAGTGGAAGAAAAACGCGTGGGCCGGTCTCGCCATGTGCAGCGTCGGCATCATCGGCCTCTGGGGCATCGGCAATTTCCATCCCACGATCGTCGGCTCCATCGTCGGCGAGCATCTCAAGTCCACGGGCATCTCCGCGGAAAAGATGGCCAGCGAGAAGGCCTTCTGGAGCTCGATGGGCCTGCTGCTGCAGAACATCGGCGCCTTCGCCGGCATGACGACGATGGCTTGGGTGGCCCAGGTCAAGGGCCGCAAGTTCGCCTTCGCTTTGTCGATGATCCTCTCGTTCGGCACGACGGTCCTCGTGTTCCAGGGCATGCGCCAGTTCAGCGACATCTTCTGGATGATCCCGCTGATGGGCTTCGGCCAACTCGGCGCTTTCGCCATCTACGCGATCTACCTGCCGGAACTCTTCCCGACCAGCCTCCGCGCCACGGGCACGAGCTTCTGCTACAACTTCGGCCGCGTCGTCGCCGCCACCGCGCCCTTCACCGTCGGCCAAATCACCAAATCCCTCAGCGGCAATCTCGAGGGCTTCCGCACCGCCGGCACCCTGATGAGTCTGGTGATGCTGCTCGGCCTGCTCGTGCTGCCCTTCCTCCCCGAGACGAAGGACAAGCCGCTGCCCGAGGAATAAACGGCGTCGTTTCCCGGCGCGCAGGCGGGGCTTGATCCGCCTCCGCGCCCGCGCAGGCTCCCGCGCCGATGAACGCGGACCTGCTCCAGGCTCTCCAGGCGAACCTGCTGTCGCCGGCCCTGCTGTTTTTCGTGCTCGGCATCGTCGCGACGCTGGCGCGCAGCGACCTGAAGTTTCCCGAGCCGCTCTATATCACGCTGACGATCTACCTGCTGACCGCGATCGGCCTCAAGGGCGGCGCGGCGCTGGCGGACGCGGGATTCGCGCGGGTCTGGCTGCCGACGCTCGCCGGCATCGGCCTCGGGATCGTCATTCCGCTCTGGACCTACGCGGCCCTGCGTTACGTGGGCCGGCTGCCGGCGGTGGATGCCGCGGCGATCTGCGCGCACTACGGTTCCGTGAGCGCGGTGACGTTCATCGCCGCGACCAATTTCCTCCGCCAGATCGGCCAGCCCTTCGAGGACTATGCGACGGCGTTTCTCGCCGTCATGGAATCGCCGGCCATCGTCGTCGGTGTGCTGCTGGGCAAATTCGCCCTGCGCCAATCCGGCGATGCGGCCCCGCTCGGCGGCGTGATCCGGTCGGCCCTGCACGAGGCGGTGTTCGGCCGCAGCGTGGTGCTGCTCGTGGGTGCGCTCATCATCGGCGTGCTCGCCGGCAAACGCGGCCTCGAGGCGACGGCCGGTTTCTTTGTCACGCCGTTCCAGGGCGTGCTCGCGCTGTTCTTGCTCGAGATGGGCATGGTGGCGGCGCGGCGTTTCGCCGACCTGAAGAAGGTCGGGGCCTTCCTCGTCGTCTTCGGCATTGCGGCGCCGGTGATCAACGGCGTCGGCGGCGTCCTTCTCGGCGACGCTGTCGGCCTCAGCCCGGGCGGCGCGATGCTCTTCGGCACGCTGGCCGCCTCCGCGTCCTACATCGCGGCGCCGGCCGCGATGCGCCTCGCCCTGCCGGAAGCCAACCCGACCTACTACCTTACCGCCGCCCTCGGCATCACCTTCCCCTTCAACATCACCTTCGGCCTGCCGCTGTACCTTGCGGTCGCGCAGTGGGCCGCCTGATTTCCCGGCCATGAATTCCCACCCCATGACCCTGGTCACGATCGTCTGCGAAAAGCTCGCGCGCGAGGCCGTGATCCGACTCCTCCGCGACGTCGGCGCCCACGGCTGGACCCTCTGGGAAGTCGAGGGCTCCGGCGCGCAGGGCGTGCGCAGCGGCGACATCCCCGAGTTCACCAACATCCGCGTCGAGGTCATCGTGCCGCCCGCCGTCGCCGGCACACTCCTCGCGCGGCTCGAGAAGGAATTCTTCAAGCGCTATGCGATGATCGCGTACGAGAGCGAAATCCGCGTCATCCGTCGCGAGAAATTCTAGGCGGCGCGCCGCCGGTCTTGCGCGCGGCCGCCGCCGCGCTTTGTTTTCCGGCCACCCCATGGAGCCGGAACCTTCCCGCGATCCTTTTCGCCGTGCGCGCGAAACCGACGGTGTTTTGCGGGCCGAGTTCCAGGGCGAGACCTTGCCGATGTTGCTGCGGCATGCGGACGTGCGCCGCGCGGCCAAGGATTGGGGCACCTTCAGTTCCGATGCGCCGTACCGCGTGCCGATTCCTTCCGAGGAAAACATGCGCTCCGTGCGGCAGTTGCCGATCGAGACCGATCCGCCGGAGCACACCGACTACCGTGCCCTGGTCGGGCCGATTTTCGACCGGCCCAAGGATCCGGCCGTGGCCGCCGCCATCGCGGCGCTCGTCGATCGGGAACTCGGCGCCGCCTTGGCCCGCGGGTCCTTCGACGCCGTGCGCGAGTTCGCGCTGCCGCTGCAATCCCGCGCCCTTGCCCATCTGCTCAACGTGCCCGAGTCCGAGGCCGAAATCTGGATCGGCTGGGGCACGCACGTCTTCCGCGACGGACCTGCGGGCGAGAAGAAGGGCGCGGACCTCGAGCGCTACCTGCACCGGTGTTTCGAGCGCGCGGCGGCGGCGCCGGGGGAAGATTTTTTCAGCGTGCTGAACCGGGCGACGTTCCGCGGACGGCCGCTGACGCAGGAGGAAAAGATCGGGTTCGCGAACCTCGCGTTCGCGGGCGGCCGCGACACCGTGATCCAGACGATCGTCTCGGCCTTGGCCTACCTCGGCCGCCGGCCCGAGGCGCTGGCGTGGTTGCGCGAGGATCAGGCCCGCATCGTCCACGCGGGCGAGGAGTTCTTCCGCGTTTTCATGCCGCTCACCCACATCGGTCGCGTGTGTCCGGTGGAAACGCCGGTCGGCGACGCCGTCGTGCCGGCCGGCGGCCGCGTCTCGCTCGGCTGGGCCTCGGCGAACCGCGACGCAACGGTCTTTCCGGAACCCGACACCGTGAAACTCGACCGCAAACCGAACCCGCACCTTTCGTTCGGCTTCGGCCCGCACCTTTGTCTCGGGGCGCCGCACGCGCGGTTGATTCTGCGCACCCTGCTCGGCCGTTGCGCCGAGCGGCTGGCTGCCATCGAAGTGCTGGCGGCGGAGGAAAAGGTCGAGCGCGAGGTGTCGTACGCGCGGATCTCCGGCTACGAAAAACTGACGCTGCGCCTCGTCGCGCGCTGACTTGGCCGACGCGCCGCCGGCGTTAAGACGGATGAGGCGGACGAACCGGCTATGCCCGGCCCGGAAAATCTTCGACCCACGGGATTCGGTCTCGACTCCGCCGGCCTGCGGCGCGTGCTGGGCTCCGGTTACCCCGCCGTGAGTCCGCCGCCCACCGAACAAGCCCGTTGGTTCGCCGAAGAAGTGCAGCCGCACGAATCGTCGCTGCGTTCCTACCTCCGCAACGTGTTTCCCGCGTTGCCGGACATCGACGACCTCGTCCAGGAATCGTATGCGCGCCTGATCCGCGCCCGGGAGGCGGGTCGCGTGACGTACGCGAAGGCGTTTCTCTTCGCGACGGCGCGCAACGCCGCCCTCGATTTCTTTCGCCGGCGCCAGGTCGTGCGGATCGACGGTGTCGCCAACCTGCGCGAGCTGTCCGTCGCGGAGGACCGGCCCGACACGGGCGAGGCCGTCAACAAACAGGAAGAACTCGCCCTGCTGGCCGAGGCGGTCCGGGACCTGCCCGAGCGCTGCCGGCAGGTGCTCACGCTGCGTCTGCTCTACGGCATGGCGCACAAGGAAATCGCGGCGGAGCTCCGCATTTCCGAACACACAGTGAAAGCCCAGCTGGCGAAAGGCATGCGGCGCTGCGCCGATTACTTCGCCGAACGAGGTCTGCCCTGAACCCGGAGCCCATGAGCGATTCCCGTTTTCCTCCCGAATCCGGCGCCGGGCGCCCCAAGGTCCGGCCGTCGGACGACGAGGCCATCGCGGCCACGGCCGCGGCGTGGCTGGCGCAGCGCGACGACGAACTTGATCCGGCGGCCGCGCGCGACTTCGCGGCCTGGCGTGCCGCCGATCCCCGACACGAGGCGGCGGTGCAGCGGCTCGAACGGACTTGGTCGGCGCTGCAGCAATTGCGCGACTTCCGGCCCGCCGCGGTCCGGCACCCGGACCGCGATCTGTTGCGCGGTCGGGCACGGGTGCGGCCGGTGCGGCTGTGGCCCGTCTGGGCGGCCGCCGCCGCGTTTCTCGTTGCGGGACTCGTCTGGTGGAGCCGGCCCGGAACCGCCGCGCCGGGCGTCCAGGTGTTTGCCACGGCGGCCGAGGGCTACGAGCGCGTGCCCCTCGCCGACGGTTCGGTTCTCGAACTGAACGGCGGCACCGAGGTGGAGGTCGATCTTTCCGGTCCCGGCCGCCGCGTGCGCCTGCGCCGCGGCGAGGCGCATTTCACGGTGGCGAAGGATGCGAGCCGGCCGTTTTCGGTCGAGGCCGGCGGCGTGTCCGTCCGCGCGCTCGGCACGGCATTCAACGTGCGCTGCGGCGTCCGCGAGGTCGAGGTGCTGGTCACGGAGGGCCGCGTGGCCGTCGCCCCCGTTGCCGGGGCCGCGGCGGACTCCGCCGCCCCGCTGCAACTGGAGGCCAACGAACGCACGGTGATCGCGACCGCCGGCGCGCCGACGC
>JACCDO010403662.1_pt1 | contig 13196 bp, 7 predicted proteins | sample 7446101 | NCBI WGS metagenome assembly JACCDO01 (sample SAMN15323440, study PRJNA562643) | freshwater metagenome | isolation source: river surface water | place: USA:Blue River Watershed | collected 2017-08-16
CCCCTCCCCCTCATCCATTGTCTTATACCCAACAATTGCAATCCACAGTAGTCAATACAGAAGCAGCTTCAATCACCATTCAACAAAACACCCAATCTGTATCTCAATCTAGTGGTGGAAACGGTTATTACCAACAAAAAACCTATTCTCAACAAAGCTATTATCAACAAAATAATTATCAACGCTATCCAAGGGAATATCATAAAGATCGATATAACCACCATCAAAACTATCAAAATCATGGGTTTCAAAACACCCAAATCCCCAATGAAAACGAGCATTCTCAAGAAAAATCTAGTAATGTAGATTATTTGGAAAAACAAGCGATTTTAGAGAAGATCAAGGATGTGAAATTAAGCTTAAATGGCTGGCCAGATAGTACCTTTAATACTGAGCCTTTTAATCAAAATCATTCTATCCAATTAAAAAAGATTTTGGATAAACTCGGTATGCCCAAAAACTACACCCAAGAAGAACAAAAACAGCAAATTTTATTTATTGAAGAAGAGATCGATTGTAGCCATAACTGGTCTCCTTGGCCTAGAGAACTACAAAAGAATATTTTAACCCTCATTGCATCCCGTTTAAGAACCCTTCAAAAAGAAGATTTCTCTGATCCATTTGATCACAATGAGAGATATGCAAAGTTATTTAGGAAACTGACCCGTTTCTCTAGCGATCATCGACCGGGTTTTGTTCAAGCACTCAGTAAAGATAAATCCCCTGTGAATTCGGATTGGTTACAAGATGAATTGGAAGCATGGAATTGGCTAAATGATTGGCTGAACCAATCAAAGGACTAATGACTTCTCACTTTCGTTAAATTATACATTATGCAAATCGATCAAAATAGAGATAATCATCTAGAAATCAAAGGAATTAACCCAAATCATTTAAGAGAACAGTTTCATAAATGGACTGATGAATTGGTTGATTTAACGGGTAGAAACCTACTGATTTCATTTAAAGTTACCAAGAGAAGCACAGTAGAGATCCCTTATGAACATCCAGTGCTTCAGAAATTATATCAGGGCGAAGATTGTCAGATCAATCAGTTACTCGACCTGAAAAAACCAGAAAATCTATACTGTGCCAAAGAAATCATTAAGATCGCCATAGAAAATGATGCCCAACTTGGCATTCAAACCCTCTACTTGGTTCAAGGTTTGTTGAGTTGGAAAAATGAAAATCCCAAGGGCAATGCCAAAATCAAAACCCCTTTAAATGCCCCTATCTTGATTTTCCCCCTCAAATTTAAAAATATTAAATCCTATCAAAGATACCAAATTCAATTAGACCCAAGCGATATGCAAATCAACCCATTCTTACTCTACCATCTCAAACAATTTGGGATCGATCCCACTACAGAAGAGATCGATCAACTTCTAGAGGGTGGATATGTGAAGATTTGTGATTGGTTAAGCAAAGAACTTAGCCCCATTGGGGAAATCGAGATTGCACATCAATGCTATATCAGAAATCTCAGTTACCATAAATTACCCATGGTGAATGACTTAAAAAATGCTTTTGATCCCATGTCCAAACATGGTGTGATTTCCGCACTTGCTGGTGATTCAAGATCAAGATCCGCATTGAAATCCAAATCAAAAACTGTGGATATTGATTTGCCCAATGAAATGCTGACAAGGGATGAGTTTTTAATTCTAGATGCAGATGCCAGCCAAAACCTTGTGATTAATGCAGCGATTGCTGGGAATGATCTGGTCATTGAAGGCCCACCCGGTACTGGCAAAAGTCAAACCATTGCCAATCTCATCGCATGTTTTATTGCACGTGGGAAAAAAGTATTATTTGTGGCAGAGAAAAGAGCAGCGATTGATGCGGTAGCACGCAGGCTAAAAGCGTGTCAGCTCGATGATTTTATCTGTGATCTACATGATATTTCGGATGCTAGGAAATTGATTCCCCAACAGATGAGTATGAGAATTTCACAGGTTGAAGAATATAAGAGCGATCAATTTGCCTTAAATACCCCACTCGATGAAATCAAAAAATCCCTTGATCGTCAAAGCAAAGCCATCCACCAAAAATCCAATTGTGGCCTAAGCTACTATGAACTGATCACTGAACTTTTTGCCATTCCCCAACAAGAAGAGTTTGAAGGGATTGATCTTCCACTCGAATTGATCGATCAAATCAAGCTTGAAGATTTTGATCAAATCAAATTAAGCATTAAATATTTGATGCAATATGAATCATGGCGATTAAAAGAGCATTTCCCTTTTGAAAAAGCCATCCATAGACTAAAGAACCCGGAACTCGCTTTTAACTTGGTGCAAAGACTAGATACCCTCAAAAGTAGCTTGATTTCACTCAAAACATGGCTTGATCAATTCCATGGTTTTTTAGGGAAGGAAGGTTTAAAAGAGAAGGAATTTCAAAGATTAGAGACTTTGGAAGATATTTTTGAATTCCATCAGCAATTAGATCTTTTGGAACCCTTTGCACTGGATTTTAATCAAAGCTTTTTTTCTTTAAATCATGCACAATTACAACAACTCAAAGATCACCTAAATCCATTGTTTAGTCCATCGGTGATTTTGATTTTCCATAAGCTCTTTAACAGTGAATTTAAAAATGCTTTGTTGAGAATGGCGAATTATATCAATCCTGATCATGTTAAAACCCAAGAGATAACACCAGCATTGATTGAAAAAATAGATGATTTTATCGAGATTAAAAAGCAAATTGAAAGAATACTCTGTTGTAAGAACCCTAGCAGTATTTCGTTTTTTTACCAAGATTTGGTGCGTGGTGCTAGAAATGAAGATACTTTGGGGATTTTCCATTTTGAGATGAGGGATCAAAAGATCAAACAATTAATGGTAAAGATCAAAGAGCATTTGCATCTGCTCAATGGGGATTTAAATCAATTGATCTCACCCAAAAGAAAAATAGAAGATATTATCGCCCAAATCGATGTATTGATGCCTTGGAGAGATTTTGTGACTAGGGTACCTAAAATCCTAGAAGAGCTTAATCGATTGAGTTCTTTTCAACTCTCTACGCCCTTTTTACAAATCCTAAAAAAATCCCCTCAAAGAAATCTACAACTCGGCAAGAAGATCTATGAGTTTATTCGATTTAAATGGCTCAAACGATATGAAGAAGAATTGAAAATCAAAAATATCGACTTGATCAATATCTCATCTGAACAAAGAGATCTTCAAAGAGATGAATTTAAAAAACTCGATGAATTACATATACAACAAAAACCCAAGATCATCTCTCAAATCATCAATCAAAATGCCAAAAAAGAACTGATCCAACAAAATGCTCAAAAAGAACTGATCCTTATGCAAGCTGCTCGTAAAAGAGGGCACATGCCGATCAGACAACTCGCCCAAAAAACATCTCAACTCCTTCTTGCCCTCAAACCCTGTTGGCTGATGAGTCCTTTGGCTGTATCTCAAGTATTGCCCACTGAGAAATACTTTGATTTGGTGATTTTTGATGAAGCAAGTCAAATCGTACCAGCAGATGCGATTTCTGCGCTCGTTCGCGCTGAACAAGTGATTGTCGCTGGAGATTCAAAGCAATTATCGCCCACAGATTCTTCTTTCTTTGCCAAGAAGGATCAAGTAGAAGATTTTGGCTTAAAAGACGATGATCAAGACAATGAATGGGATGAGAACCAAATGCTTGAAACAGAATCTTTGTTACAAGCCATTAAAAACATCTTACCTAGTGATAGATGTATCAAAACACTGCGATGGCATTATCGTTCAGAAGATGAAAGATTAATCGCATTTAGCAATCAACATCCTCATCTCTATCAATCTCAACTCATCACCATTCCCAGTGTTTTTGAACAATCCCCCTTTCATTATCACTTGGTCAATGAAGCTAAAATCGAAGATCTCTGTGGAAAATCCCCAAATGCAGAGGTGAGATATGCAGCTCAACTTGCGATTGAAACACTCAAGAATCATCCACAATTGAGTTTAGCCCTCATCGCTTTCGGTGCAGATCATGCCAGAAGAATAGAAGATGAATTCTATGAACAATTAAAGCATTATCCCCAATTATCACTCCATCCCAATCATTTGCCAGATGAAACATTTGTGGTCAGACATCTAGAGAGCATTCAAGGAGATGAAAGAGATTTGATCATTCTATCAACAGGTTATGGACGAAATGCAAAAACCAAAGATTGGTCTTATCACTATGGTGCTTTAAATCGAAGTGAAAATGATTTTGGTCTACGTAGGCTCAATGTAGCCATTACCAGAGCCAGAAAAGCAATGATGGTTGTCACAACCATCGATGTAGATCAACTCGACCCATCTAGAATTAAAAGCATAGGCGCCAGAGCCTTCATCGACTTCTTGAAATTCTCTAGATCGGGTGGCCATGAACTCGGTATTTTATCTTTTGCCAAAGAAGGCGACTCCCAAGTAGATCAACACCCACTCAATGCATTTGAACTCGATATCTACCATGCCCTAAGCAGTAAAGGACTAAAATTAGTCCCCCAATATGGGATTTCTGGATATAGACTTGATTTTGCTGTGCTTGATCCACGCACAGAAGGCAAATATCTGATGGCAATCGAAGCCGATGGCGCCACTTATCACGCAATTCCCACAGTCAGAGATCGCGATCGTATTAGACAACAACAACTCGAAAAACTAGGTTGGAAATTCCATAGAATCTGGTCCACTTCTTGGTTTAATCATCGAGAAGAAGAAATCGAAAAAGCTGTCAATGCTTACGAAAATATTTTAAAACAAACATCTGTTCCATAAAAATCATTTGACAATGGTTGAGATTTACTCTACAAGGTTTCAAAGCAAAACTAAATCAGTTTTATTTTGAAACTATCATATCCTAAAACAAGGAAAACATAAAATGAGTGCACAAAAAATTGCATTGGTCACTGGCGCAAACAAAGGATTAGGCAAGGAAACAGCGATTGAATTGGCTAAAAAAGGCTATTTTGTGATTGTTGGTGGTAGGAAGCAAGAGGGGATTGATTTGGTTGTGGATGAGATCAGAAGAGCTGGTCATTCAGCGATTGCTTATATCGTTGATCTACAAAATTCAGCTGGTTTTGCTGGACTTGCGCAATGGATTGACAGTAACTATGGTAAGTTAGATGTGCTTGTGAATAATGCTGGGATTATGATTGATGGTGGTTTTCAAGTGAATACAGTACTTGATATCAGTGAAAGCATTCTTAGAGAAACTTTTGAAACTAATTTCTTTGGGCTTGTACTACTTACTCAAGCATTAATTCCTTTGCTTAAAAAGAGTGGAAATGCCAATATTGTCAATGTAGGCAGTATTTTGGGGTCTTTGACTTTACATGCAGATGCGAGCAGTCCTGTTTATGGCTTTAAACCCTTTGCTTATAACGCAAGTAAAATTGCAGTCAATGCATTTACTCTCCATCTTGCTGAAGCATTAAGCAAAGATGGGATTAGGGTAAATACAGCGCATCCAGGGTGGGTAAAAACTGATTTGGGTACAGAATATGCACCTATGGAAATCGCTGATGGGGCTAAGACTTTGGTTGATTTAGCGACCTTAGATGCAGGGGGGCCTACTGCTCAGTTTATTCACTTGGGTCAAAATCTCCCTTGGTAAGTTTGAATGGCTTTGGGGTGAGTGACGATAAAAAATTTGAAGATTCATTCACAATGGTATAGATTCATGGCAAAAATATGGCTTGTTTAGGTAGCAGTGAATGGATATATCTCAAAAGAATACTTGTCAGCAACATTGTCCTGTGGCAAGAACAGCATTGATTATTGGCGATAAATGGAATGTATTGATCATTAGGAATCTATTATTGAATGAGTTTAAGGAAAGCAGATTTGATGATTTTTTATCGAGCTTGGGGATTGCTAGAAATATTTTGGCACAGCGTTTAAACTATCTTAAAGAACTTGGTATTATCGACAAAAAACAGTATGAAGAAAAACCCAAACGCTTTGTGTATTTCCTCACACCCAAAGGACTAGATCTCAAAGATGTGATTCAAGCGATGGGGATTTGGGGGGATAAATGGACTATGGAAGGTAGGGGGGAGGGGTGAAAGGCTAAAAAAGCAGAGGATTTATTACTTTTTGGCAAATTCATTTTATTTATCATGATCTTTATTTTATATCTTATTCACAAAAGAGTATAAGCAAATCACTAAAATCATAGATTCAGTAAACAAAGGATAAAAGAATGTCTCTTGTAGAAATTAAAGTGCCCTCCGTTGGGGAGTCAATCACAGAAGTTACAATAGGTTCTTGGTTAAAGGCAAATGGTTCATTAGTCAAAGAAGATGAAGAAGTTGTTTCCATCGAAAGTGATAAAGTCAATACAGGTGTACCATCCCCAGCCAAAGGTGTACTCAAAGTCATCAAAGGGGCTGGTGCAACAGCTGTGATTGGTGAAGTCATTGCTCATATCGATACTGAAGCCAGTGCAAGCACTGTTGTAGAAGCTAAACCTGCAGATAGCAAACCTGCAGATAGCAAACCTGCAGCCACAGAAACCATAGTCATGCCAGCTGCGGCAGCCCTACTTGCCAAAAATCAAATCCCAGCATCTGACGTTAAAGGCACTGGACTTGGTGGTAGAGTGCTTAAAGAAGATGTGATGGCACATGTTCAATCAAAAACAGTGACCCCAAGTCCAGTCAAAGAATCTACCCCAGCTGTGGCTGTATCTTCTAGCCGTGCCACTGAAGTTGTCCCCATGACTTCTTTGCGTAAAACTGTTGCTCGTAGATTATTGGAAGCCCAACAGAATGCTGCGATTTTAACCACATTTAATGAAGTAGATATGCATAATGTGATGCAGATTCGCAATCAATACAAAGATGCATTTTTGAATAAACATGGCGTAAAACTTGGGTTTATGTCTTTCTTTGTAAGAGCTGTGGTTGAAGCATTAAAAGAATATCCAGCAGTGAATGCAAAAATCGAAAATGATCATATTATCTATCATCACTACTATGATATTGGTATTGCCGTAGGGGGTGGTAAAGGTTTGGTTGTACCAGTGCTTCGCAATGCTGAAGCTTTGGGTCTTGCAGAAATCGAAAAAGCCATTACTGATCTAGGCAATCGCGCAAAACAAAATCAACTTAAATTAGATGAACTCCTTGGTGGAACTTTTAGCATTACCAATGGTGGGATCTATGGTTCTTTGCTTTCTACCCCTATTTTAAACCCACCTCAAAGCGGTATTTTGGGTATGCATGGGATTCAAGATCGCCCAGTTGCAATCAATGGTCAAGTTGTCATTCGTCCTATGATGTATATCGCTCTGAGCTATGATCATAGAATTATCGATGGTAAAGAAGCTGTTTCATTCCTCAAGAGAGTGAAAGAACTTGTAGAAGACCCAAGTAGAATTTTACTTGAAGCTTAATCAACTATATTTACAACTGAAAGATAAAAAATGAATCAATTTGATCTAGTCGTGATTGGTGCTGGTCCCGGTGGTTATGTTGCTGCAATTAGAGCAGCTCAACTGGGTTTAAAAGTCGCATGTATCGAAAAAGAAAGTGCACTTGGGGGTACTTGCCTCAGAGTAGGTTGTATTCCAAGTAAAGCTTTACTTGAATCTTCAGAAAAATATGATGAAGTAAAATCCCATTTAACTGTGCACGGGATTCATGTAGATCAAGTGGCTTTTGATCTCTCCAAAATGATGCAAAGAAAAGAAAGAATCGTCAAAACCCTTACTGGTGGTATTGCTTATCTCTTCAAGAAGAATGGCGTCACCCATTTTAAAGGTGTAGGTTCCATTGTTTCTGCGCATCAAGTCAAAGTCACCCAAGCCGATCAAGAAGTCCTTTTGGATGCCAAGAATATCCTCATCGCTTCTGGCAGTAAAGTCGCTACCCTACCAGGGATTGAATGGGATTATCACCTCATTGGCGGCAGTACTGAAGCCTTATCTTATCCTGAAGTACCAAAACATCTCGTTGTGATTGGCGCTGGGGTAATCGGTTTAGAATTGGGTTCTGTATGGTTGAGACTAGGTGCAAATGTCACTGTCCTAGAATATTCAGATCGTATTATGGGGGGGATGGATGAAGAATTAAGCGCTGAAGCATTGAAGATTTTTAGCAAACAAGGTATGCAATTCAAACTCGGTGTCAAAGTGACTTCCGCCAAAGTGGTTGAATCTGCTGATGGAAGCAAACATTGTGAAGTTGGGATTGAAGGACATGAATCCGTGATTTGTGATCGTGTGCTTGTGGCTGTGGGTAGAAAACCCAATACAGATGATCTCAATCTAGAAGCGGTAGGTATCAGTACTGATCGTAGAGGTTGTATCAATATCAATGAACATTTCCAAACAGCCGTACCAAATATCTATGCCATAGGCGATGTGGTCCCCGGTCAAATGCTCGCACACAAAGCAGAAGAAGAAGGCGTTGCTTGTGCTGAATTCATTGCAACTGGTCATTGTCATATCAACTATGATGCCATTCCAGGTGTCGTGTATACCCATCCCGAAATCGCCAGTGTAGGCAAAACAGAAGCCCAACTCGTCAAAGAAAATATCCCCTATAAGAGAGGTTCTTTTCCTTATAAAGCCAATGGGAGAGCCATGGCTTTGGAAGGCAAAGAAGGCTTTGTTAAAGTATTGGCTCATGCCCAAACAGACCGTATCTTGGGGGTACATATCATTGGTGTAAGCGCTGGGGACTTGATCGCTGAAGCTGGTTTGGCGATGGAATTTAAGGCAAGTGCTGAAGATCTAGGCAGAACTTGTCATGCGCATCCCACCCTAGCTGAAATCCTCAAAGAAGCAGCTTTGGCAACTGATGGTAGAGCCATTAATCAATAGATGATGAGAGCAATTACACCCATTGAAAAATTAAATATCAATGATCTACCCACACATATTGAAGGTATTTTAAGCGATATTGATGATACTTTGACGCTACATGGCAAAATGATTCCTGAAGCATTTCAAGCTTTAGATCGTTTGCAAAAACAAGGTCTAAAGGTGGTTCTTGTCACGGGTAGACCTGCTGGATGGGTTGATCATATCGCTAGGATGTGGCCTGTGGATGCTGTGGTGGGTGAAAATGGGGGGTTGTGGTTTTATATGAAAGACAATCGCTTGGTACAACGGTTTTTAGTCGATCAACAAACCCGAAGAGAGAGAAGTGAAAAACTCAAAGCTTTGGGTGAAAAAATCTTACTAGAAGTGAAAGGCACAGCTTTGGCTTCAGATCAACATTACAGAGAACTCGATCTTGCCATTGATTTTTGCGAAGATGTCCCTAAGCTCGATGCGAAATCTGTTGATCATATCGTGAGATTGTTTGAAGAAGCTGGTGCGATTTGCAAGGTATCTTCGATTCATGTCAATGGTTGGTTTGGCAAATGGGACAAACTGACTGGTTGTATGGCCATGGCTCAAGAATGTTTTGGTCAGGATTTAAGCGATGTGGCAGCACGGGAAAAATGGATCTATTTTGGAGATTCTGCCAATGATGAACCGATGTTTGAAGCTTTCCCTAATTCTTTTGGTGTGGCAAATATTATCGATTTCTTGCCCAGAATGAAAGCCCATCCCCGTTGGATTTGTGAATCAGCTGGGGGTTATGGTTTTGTAGAAGCTGTAGGTAGATTGGGATTTTTAAGGGCATAAAGCACCATCAGTAAACCGATGGTTGCAAATGGAATAGAGAGATAATGCCCCATATCTAGATTGCTTTGTTCAAACACTTGTTGTTGCTTAAAGAATTCAACGATAAATCTACCAGTGAAATAGAGTAAGAGCACAAGTCCACCCATTAAACCAAGGGGTCTTTTCTCCCCATATTTTTTATCGACCAAAAGCAAAACAGTAAATACAATCATCCCCATCACAAACTCATAGATTTGACTAGGATGTCTGACGGGAACCATGCTTAGGTCTGCACATACTTCATGTGTGCCTTTGACCAGTTGAATACAACTTTCAGAGACACTCATTTGACTTGTACAATCGCATTTATTGAGCGAAACACTATCATGCAAAGGAAATTTAAAGCCCCATGGCACATCAGTGGTTCTGCCTACGATTTCAGAGTTCATTAGGTTACCAAGTCTAATAATACTCGCTGCCCATGCGACAGATACTGAAAAACGATCAAATACTTCGCGTACAGTCATATTTTCAGTCTTTGCATAATAGATTAAAATCATAATCAAAGCGATCGTAGAACCGTGACTCGCCAATCCACCTTCCCATACTTTAATGATCTCAAAAGGGTTAGAAAGATAATATTCAGGACTATAAAATAAACAATGCCCTACTCTCGCCCCCACAATCACAGCCGCTACCCCCATCCCCAAAATACGATCAGCTTGTTCTTGAGTGCGTTTAGATCTCAAAATCTGCCATTGCCAAAAATAAAAACCACCCATTAATGCCACTGCGTATAACAAACCATAGTAACGGATTTCTCTACCACCCAAAAAATCAGGAAGATAGACAAATACCGGATTGATATCCCAAATCACCATAATGCAATTTCCTTTCTTGATCTCATTTTCTTGATCTTATATGTTTTGCTCTTCTTTTAGATTGAAATCAAAGCCATAGCAAATAAATGAAACAAGATCGATTAAAGATTTTTTGAGAATCAAAAATGTGAGACATCTATGTCTCACTTGGGGGATTGAACTAGGGTTAAAAATACTCAGTAAAACAATGATTTTTTCGATATAAAATCATGATTTAGTGAAAAAAAACTATTGCAAAAGCTAGGATGATTATATAGAACACTAGAGTATATTCATTTAAATCACTCAATATTTTTCTTAACACCAATTATCAATCCAAAGGGGCAAGATATGTATTTCAAACATAGTCTATACAGCTTACTTATGGTCTTGACAGTATTTGCTTGTGTTCAACAACCCGCAGATAATAGCACTACGCCTAATTTCGGGGGGGGGACCAATACAAATACAGGTGCAATACCAGCAGGTCAAAATAATCCAGGCGGCAATACAACAGAAGGAGACTATCTTGTTATTCCTCCTGTAGATCCAGAGCCTATTGAAGCTTGTAATCAATTTAACTATCGTGGACAAACCTATGATTGTTCTACAATAGATATCTGTGCCCCTGATGTTGCTTTAGCAGATAAACTCGCTTGTTGCGAATGTTATAGCACTCAAGGTGATCCTAATTACTGTGTGAATCGCTGTTTGCCCAAGCCCGATCAAGGTGTGGAAGAGCCAGTAGGTGGTAATGTTGTTCCTCCACCTATCGATGAACCTGAAAGTTGTATGGTTTGTCACAATGGTTCTTCAACAGGTAATGATTACAAAGGGAATGGTATTAGCAATCCTCACCCATTCCCAGGTTCTGATAAATTATATTGTACAGACTGCCATGGTGGTGATGGAAAAGCCAGATCTAAGATCGATGCGCACGTACCAGCACATCCAAAAATCGGTGATAAATTCTATCAAGCCAATAATCCCTTTGCTGCATTTAATCGTATCACCCTAGCTGGTATTGATCTCTTGCAACCCAGCGAATATCCCCATCCCAATAACCCAGAAAAAACCTATAGCACATTGGATTATCTCCAATTTATCAATCCTGGTGATTTAAGAGTGGTCACCCAAAAGAAGGGTTGTGGTATGGATGGTTGCCATGGTGATGAACATGGTAAATGGGCTGCTGGGTTGATGTTAGCCACTGAAACAGGATTCTTCTCCAATACTCGTTTCTTGAGTGGTGTAGATCCAATGACTGGCAATAATTTTGAAGTATCACTGGCAGAAACTTCTCCACGTGCAGTAGTAAACCCAGATTATGATCCAAATAATAGAGAAATGGGTGAAGTGCCTTCTTTGATTCAACAACCAGAATATGGGCAATTTGATGGACCAATATTTAACAATCAAGGTTGGAATGCAGCGAATTTGGTCACAGATCTACTCAATGATCTAGATAAACCAAATCGTTTGAGACTCGGTTCTAACCTACAAAAACTTGTAGATGAACAAGTGATGATTACTTGTGGTGATTGCCACTTATACAGTGCAGGCGCTAACAATCGCTATGCTGACTTTAGATCTTCAGGTTGTACAGCTTGTCACATGCAATATAGCATGGATGGTCGTAGTCGTTCTACAGATCCTAATGTCAATAAGCTTGAACCCACAAACCCAGATAATTTGAATTATGCTGATTCTAATGGTGAAAGAGCACACGTTGCTGATCACATGATTAGAAATGTTGCAAAACAAATCAATGGTGCAATTGTGCGTGGTATCAATGATGAAGCTTGTGTGGGTTGTCACCAAGGTTCTAATCGTACTGTATTACAATACTGGGGGATTCGTTTAGATCAAAATCAAGATTTGGTTAATAATACCCAATACCCAGAAAATCCAGTGACCTTTGTAAATACAGCTGCTGATACCAGACTCTATGATCCAGCTGTTGCAAATCAAACCTTTAATGGTAGAAATGCAAATCAATATATTCTTAAAGAAGACTATGATGGCGATGGTTTAGATGATACACCACCAGATATTCACTATGAAGCGGGTATGGGTTGTATCGATTGTCACAGCAGTAGAGATGTACACAATGGTGTGGCTGGTGATCCAAGCAGTGGAAAGATTCACAGTCACCAAGATCAAGCAACTACCATTCGTTGTGAAAACTGCCATGGTACAGTTGAAGCTTATGCTCCAGTCAAAGATTGTACAGATTACCAAGATCAAACTCAATCTTGTGCCATTGATGATAAAGGCAATGGTTTAAGACATGTCAGTAAGAATGCCAGAGGTGAATTCTGGTTGGTAAGCCGTTTGGATGGTAGAGCTCACTTTGTGCCTCAAACCAGAGATATTGTTGTCAATACTGGCAAGACTAATCCTGTTACTAGAAATCTATTGTACAGTCCCAAAGCTTCTTATGCGATGGGTAGAGTCGATGGTTCTGATGACAATGGTACAGGTCCAGCACAACAAAATCCAGCATTAGTGAGTGCCGGGTTTAGTCACATGGATAATATGGATTGTTATTCTTGCCACGCCACTTGGGTCAATAACTGTATTGGTTGTCACTTGAGAACTGCTTATGATGCAAATCCTCAAAACTACTTCTTCAGCAATATCACTGGTGAAAGAATCCTTCTCAAACAACAAAATGCAGACTTTGTGTATATTACACCCATCCCCACATTCTTAGGGATC
>JACCDO010090193.1_pt1 | contig 13195 bp, 14 predicted proteins | sample 7446101 | NCBI WGS metagenome assembly JACCDO01 (sample SAMN15323440, study PRJNA562643) | freshwater metagenome | isolation source: river surface water | place: USA:Blue River Watershed | collected 2017-08-16
ATAATATTTATTTGTAAATACATATATTATTAATAATAATATTTATTTGTAAATATAAAGATAAATATAAAGTTGATATATATAAATTATGACTACTTATTATTTAAATTTAGCACAACAACATACTGGATTATGTAATCAAATATTTTCATTTTTTTCAACAATTATATATTGTATAAATAATAAAATTAAATATATTATTGTAGATAAATTTTTACGAGAAATACATAGTAATAATTATATTAATATATCAAATATTTTTAATTTAGAACAATTAAATAATTTATTAAAAGATTATAATGTCATTGTTATAGATAGTTTAGTCCAAAATTTTAAAATAAAGAAAGTAACTTATGGAGTAGGTGATTGTAATAATGATATAACAGAATTATTTAATTCTTTTATAAAAGATAATGTTATAAAAATATCAATTAAAAATAATTTAAATAATTTATTTAATGGAGATCCAAAACCTTTTGAAAAAAAATATTTAAGAATAAATTTAGAACCTGAATATGAAATTATTTTTGAGGAAGAAAATGGGTATCTCAAAGAAAATTTGGAAATAAATTTAAATAATATATTTAAAGGAAATAATTTTTTAATGGCTCCAGATTGGATTAATTTACATAATATTAAATTAACAAATCTTTTATTTAATAATATATCTTTTAATGAACTATTTATAAATATAAAAAACGATTTTTTTAATAAATACAAAAATTTTAATAAAATTAATGTAATACATTTAAGATTAGAAAGTGATATTGAATTTTGGGCAAAAATTAATAAAATGAATTTTGATGATTTTTTTATTAAGTTATCTAATATTTATATTGATTTAATAAAAAATAATATTGATAAAAATGATTTGACAATAATTTTGGGCTATAATCAAAATAATAACGTAATAGAATATTTAAAAAATAATAATTATTATCATCAATTTATTGAAAAAAATAATTCATTTTTAAGAGAAGAAAATGCTATAGTTGATTTATTAATTGGATTAGAATGTAATAATATATTTATTGGAATAGATGGGTCTACATTTAGTTTTGTAATAGATAGAATAATTAAAAATGATAAATCGTTATTAATAAGTATTAATGATTTAGATGCATCTTCTAATATTATTATAAAAAATAAATAATTTTTATTAAAAAATTAAAAAAAATTAAAAAAATTATTATTAATTTTTTAATAAAAATATTAAAAATGATAATATTTTTATTATATATAAACATAATATTATAATATAAATTATATTATATTATTTATAATCATGTCATTAGTATTTAACTATCATAAAGATTTACCGAAAGTAACTCCTTTAAAAGAGGAATATTTAAGGAATCAGGTGTTAACATTAAAAAATATATTTCAACCAGTACAAAAATCAAAAGAATGGTATGAAATGAGAAATAATATGTTAACCGCAAGTGATTGGGGAACAGTGTTAGGAGAGAATCATTATTCAAATAGTAATGAAGTATTGAAGAAAAAATGTGGAGATGATAATTTTGTAACAAATGCTGCAATGCAATGGGGAAATAAATATGAAGATGTTGCAGTATTGATTTATAAACATAGAAATAATGTTGAAGTATGGGATTTTGGATGTTTAAGACATCCTTTTATACCATTTCTTGGTGCATCTCCTGATGGAATTACACCAGATGGAATTATGTTAGAAATTAAATGTCCTACTTCACGTAAAATAACTGGTATTCCACCACGTTATTATTGGTGTCAAGTACAAGGACAATTAGAAGTTTGTGAACTTGATCGATGTGATTTCTTAGAGTGTGCTTTAAAAGAGTATCAGTCTGAAGATGATTATAGTAATGATAATTTTGAAAATGATTACAAATTAAATAAATTTGGAAATGAAAAAGGCGTTGTTGTTGAATTTTTTAGAAAAGAAGATAAAACATTTTATTTTGATTATTCACCAGTTTGTATTATTGGTGAAGAATTAAATAGTTGGAAAGAGGAGATTATAAAAAAACATACTCTCAATAATAATATTATGTTTTCTTCTTTTTCATATTGGTATTTGGAAGAAGTTTCATGTATTCCGATTTATAGAAATCAAGAATGGTTTAATGAGGCAAAAGTTGTATTGAGTGATTTTTGGAATAAGGTATTAAAATATAGAACACTTGGTTTACCAAAATTATTGCAAGATTTACAAAATGAAAAAGATGAAAAAAAGAATATTAAATTAATGAAAAAAGAAGAAGCAATTATTAAAAAAGAATCTATTAAAAAAGAGCGTGCACTTAAAAAAGAAGATAATAATAAAAAACAAAAAAAAATAAGAGAATTTATAATTCTTGATGATATAGTAGATGACTCAAAGATTATTGATAAAATTGATGATGACAATGATGATGATAATAAACTTTCAGAAAATTCATTAAGCAATGATATTGAAGATATGACAGATGATGATGATTTTTACTTTCAAACACAAACTAATGGAAGCATGTTCTCTTCAAAAAGTATTTTTAAGTAAATATTATATTTTTTCTTGATATTTTTTAGCATATTTTCCACACATATTTTCCATTAGTCTTGCTGTTGTACAATATGCATGAGTTCTATTATTTTTTCCAATTACCATTTCATCATAATTATTTATTGGATATAACAAACATGTTCCAAATAAATTATCATTTTTGAGTAAATTACTTTTTGGATGATTAAAAAACTTGCAATCTATACAATATTTAGGTTTTTCACTAAAAGAATTTACTAATAGCAATAAATTAAGAAAAATATAAGTAAACATTTTTATATAAATATATAATAAAAAACTTTAAATATTTTTATAATTTATAAATATTATTTTATGTAAAAAAGAATCTAATATTATTTATATGAATAATATTAAATCTTTCATTTTATTATTATTAATTTTCCTAGTTACAGTTTTAATATTTTATTTTTTCAATAATCAATTAAAAATAAAAAATATAAAAATTGAAAATTTTGAAAATGATACTATACCAAAAATTATTATTCAAACATGGAAAACAAAAAATATACCTAATAAATATAAAGATGATGTAGAATCAGTAAAAAAGTATAGTAAAGGATATCAATATTTATTTTTTAGTGATGATGATATTGAATATTTTTTAAAATCATATTATCCTAGCTACTATAAAACATATCAAAAATTACCTGTTAAAATTCAAAAAATTGATTTTTTTAGATATATAGCTGTATATCATTATGGAGGTTTTTATTTAGATTTAGATATGACTATGATGTATCCATTAGATGATTTATTAGATTATGATTCTGTTTTTCCAGTAGATCAAATAATAACACCAAATAAATGTGTTAGAAATAGATTAAAAAAATATTGTTCTTTAGGTATGAATATAATGTTGGGTCAATATGCATTTGGAGCAAAACAATCAAATGATTTCATCAAAAAACTAATTGATGGAATCCATAATAATATAGATGATTATCTTAAAAAATATGAGACAAATGGTAAAACATTACAATATGTCTATTCAACAACTGGACCTGATTATGTAACAGATATTTATATAGATTATAATAGAAAAGATAATATACATATTTTAGAATTTGATCATGAACAATACTTTGGAAAATATGCAAAACACAATTTTTATGGAACATGGAAAAATAAAGATAACAAAAAATAGATACTTTTAACTTATTTATAATTTTTTTATTTTTTTATTTTTTTTCTATATAGTTTTTATATATGTTATCATATTCTTGAATTTTTGTACAATCAATGCAATAATTATTATTACAATTTTTAAAATGATTCATTTTTTCAAAAGTAATTTTACATTTTTCATCAGCGCAACCATTACAACCATTATCTTTTTGTATATGATTAAAATAAGCTAACTCTGTATATAAATCATCTATTATTGTTTTTAATTCTATCTTAATGTTAATATCACTTATTTCATTTTCAATAATTTTTGAAATATTATTATTAGATAATACCATATCATTATTTCTTTTTTCTTTTTCAATAAAAGAATCTGTTGCTACTTTTAGTTTATCTTCATAACTATTCAAATTATTTAAAATTAAATAAAGCTTATTTTTTATATTATTATTATTTAATAAATAATTATTAAGATTATTTAAATTTAACGTAAGATTATTATCTAATTCTTTTATTTTTGAAGTTTTTTCTTGAATATTTTCAAGTAATAATAATATTTCGTAATCAATTTCAAAGTGCTTATTTTTAATTTTTACAATTTTATTAGAATCTGTATTATCATTAAATTCATATAAATTTAATAATTTTAAAGATTCATCTTGTATTTTATTAATATCTTTATTTAAATAATCTTGTAATAAATTTTTTTCTTTTTGTAATAATATAATATTTTTATTTAATTCTAGTAATTTTTTGTTATTATCTCTAAAATTAGTATAAAAAAACTTTAATTGAGTTTTTAAATAATTTTTAGTTAATTTTAATTTAATTGAATTAGTATGATGTTCATTTGATGATTTCAAAAATTCAATAACTTTTTCATCTAAATTTTTTAATTGAGAATCAAGTTTTTTTGAAAGTTTAATACGTTTACTTGAAGATGATTCAAATGTGTATTCTAGAATTCTTTTACTCATTTTATTTTTTAATTATTAAATGATTTAATATTATCTTATTTAAAAAAAGATCAATTTTTTATCTATATTTATGTATTAAATTACTTGTTTTTTTTATAAATTATCTATATGAATATACTATATATGAATATACCCAATATATTCATATATATAAGATATATGTTATAATAAATTACTGTTGATTATTTTTATTATTGCTCATTAATAATTCATGATAAATTTTCTTGAATAATTTAATTTTATTACATTTAATACAATTACACCATTCAATATTTTCGTCATAATGATTAATATCATCATTTATTTCCTTAAATAATTCTATTTCGTTCTCATTAATTTTAGAGTTATTCAAAATACTATTGTAAACTTGAAAAGATCCAAATATTTTAATAAATTTATCTTTAAAATTTTCGTTTAGAAGACTAGATGTTCTGTTTTTAATTATTTTTAAAATTAAACCATTTATATGTACGCTTTTTGAAATATTTAAAATATTCGTTAAAATGGCATTACTATTTATATAAGTATTATTTAATGTAATAATATTATTTTTTATTATATTTATTTCATTAAAAACACTTCTTAACTTTTTTTCCATTTCATTTTTAATAGCATTATTTTTTCCAATATTATCATTAATAAATGAAATATCATAATTTATTTTAACATATTCCTGTATATAACATTCAACATTAGTTCCACGAATAATATCTAGATTTATTGAAACTAGATTTTTAGATAATTCTTTTAATGTATTTAAATCTGAATTAATTTGATTTTCAATAATGTTTATTTTTGAAATTAATTCTTTTTTAGTTTCAATAATTTTAAAAATATCATTAAAATAATTTATTTTTTTAATAATATCTGTTCTACTTTTATTATAGTTTGTTAAATAATTATTCATCTCATTTAATGATTTTAAATAACTTAAATATCTAATAAAGAAATAAACTAACGAATAAATTATATGATCAGATAAAGATGTAAAATCAATTAATTTTGATAATAAATATTTTGCTTCATCTACATAATCTTTATTAAAAAATTTATATAAAAAATTTTTTAAGTTTCCTTGAAACTCTCCATTTTTTCTTTTTTTTAAATTATTATTAATTTCAATAATTTCATCACTTGAATCATTATCAATAATTCTTTTTTTAGAACTAGGAGAATTCATTTTATTTTTATTTTTTTAAACTTTAAAAAATAAAAATAAGAATATAAAATGATCAATTTTTTTTTAACGTTTTCCACCACCAAAGAATACATTTCCTGTAGTGTTTCCACCTGCCAACTCGAATAACCAGTTATTTTCTGAACAGTTAATTGGTAATCCTGTTACTGTTGGATTAAAAGTTGGTTGTAATTCTTCTTTATCAGATGACCATCTTGTACCATTATTGTATACATCGCATAATCTTTTATCACTATATTTTAATTTATCATTATCATTAAAAGTAATCTCATCAGTAGTATGTTTACCATAATAGTAAGTACCGTCATCATTCCAATGACGTGGAGGTGGATTACTTGGCCATTGACCAGCATATTTGGGTTCTTGATCCATAGTTATCCATTTGTTATAACTTCTTGCATTTTCTATATATGGCCCACTTATACTTTTATTTTTAATATTTACATATTCAAGACTCATATCTGTTATACCAGAAAATCCGTTTTCATGCACTTCTAGAGTGTTAAAAGGGTATTTATCTTTATTATAATCTACAATTAATGTAGAATTTTGCACTGTTATTTCATTTAGATATAATGATTTAATTTTTGTTGGAGCATTGCTTTTTATAGTATCAATACCTGTATCAAAATGACCTGTTATAATAACCTCTGTTGGTAAAGGTATTATTTGATCTTTAAATGGTAAACCTATATTAAAATCAGGGAAAATATAAGGAGAATTTCTTAATCCATACTTATCAACGTTCTTATTATCAACAAATTTTATAATATGTACCATCAATTTAACTTCAAAATAATTTTTTTTATCCCATAAAAATAATTCATATTTTAACTCTTCATTTCCTTTTTTATCAATCCATATTTCAACATCTCCATAATTAGTTTTTGCAAAATCATAATAATTATCATTATTTAATATTAATAACACATATTTTGAAATATTATCTAAATCCATTCTTAATTTATCATCAGTTGTGGATTGAGTGTAAAAATTATAATTACTTTTTTCTTCTAAAGAAATTTTTCCTTTATTAATTTTTGCTAAATTATTAAATAATTTTTTAAAATTATATTGTGATGCATTTTCATATTTAATATCAAGTGTTTCATTATTTTTTTGATTATTAATGTTATTTTCAAAATTAGGTACTTTGTTTACATCAAAATTATATAAAGATTCATTTATAACAGTATTATTATTATATTTTTTATAATTATTATAATAAAATAAAAATATAATTATACATATAATAATTATAAAAAAATATATTGCAAAATTTTTATTCATCTTATACATATATAATATAATTTTTATTATTTACTTTTTATTTTTATAAAAAATATTATTTAACAAAATAACTTTTACTTTTTTTTGTTTTATTAATATTTAAATCAATTACATAACTTCCATTTTCTAATTTTTTAATAAATCCAATTTTATTAACTTGTTGATAAATTTTTGATATGTTTAAATATTTTTTTAAACAAATTTCTTGATTATCTACAATTAATTCAATCTTTTTTAAATTTTCTTCATCTAAAATAATATTTTTCCTTTGCAAATAATCATTTATCAATTCTAATTTTTTATCTCTATCTAATGAATCAATATTTAATTTAGAATCTTCATTATTATCTTCTTGATTATCATTAAAAATATCATCTTGTAATATATCAATACCTTGATCAATATTTTCATATTCTTTTTTACTAATATTTCCTGGTTTTGACTTTTCTAATAAAGCTTTCTTTCGTGTTGTACTTTTAAAATTTTTAAATTCTACTGAATTTTCATTAACAGTTTTTTTAGATATAATTTTTTCTTCATATTTAAAATCATTACTTTGAAATTCTTCATTAATTACATTATTAATATTTTCAATAAATTTTTCTATAAAAGAATTACCTTCCATTTTTCTTAATATTTATTATTAACCTAATTTTAAATAGATAAGTATTAAATGATTTTTATGAAAAATAAAAATCATTTTTTTATAAATAGTAAGTCTATTTTTGAATACCTTTATATATTTCAATCCTACATATTGGACATTTATTACTTTCCTCACACAACCATCCTTTTATACAATTTTTATGAAAAAGGTGATTACATTCTATTTTAAGTACTTCATCATCATCATTAAAATAATCAATACATATTAAGCATTCTTTACTTTCATTTAAATTTAATTCTTTAAAAGACTTATATTCTAAATTATTAAAATTTTCCTCACTTAATACTATTTTAACATCTTCATAGTTATGAGTTTCTTGAAATGATGAATTTACTAGAAAAGTTGTATATAAAATTGGATTATTATTATTAAATAATTGATTATCATCAATTAATTCAGGTAAATCATCTAAATCTTCAGAATCTTCTAAATCTTCATTTGCTAAATTTGATAGATTATTAAATTGATCAAAATTATAAAAATTTAAATTCATATCTCTGTTAATAATATTAAAAAAGTTATTAGAATTATTTTCTAGATTATTCACATTATTTTGAATATAATTATCAAAAATATTAATAATATTATTAAAGTGTTCCATTGATCGATTATTATTAGGTTGAGCTTCATTATTTTCTTCAATATTTTCATCATTAATATCTTCACTATTATCTTTATTATCTTCTTCATCAATATACTCATTTTCATTATTTAATTCATCATTTAATTCATCTATTTTTTTATCAATAATATTAAGTATTTCTCTACTATTTTGATGATTTTCATCTTGATTATCTTCAATATCTTCATTATTATCATTATTATTATTATCATCATCTTGATTATTATTATTATCTTGAACATTATTATCTTCATTATTATTTTGATAGTTTCTATGTAACGGAAATCTTAAAATAGTATTTAATAATGAATCTATTGGAAACTGAATTACATTTCTAGATGAATTATTTCTATTATATCCATTTTGACTATTTATAAAATTTATGTATTTTTCATTTTCATAATCTGCATACCATGAATTATATCTATCAATAATTTCATTTTTTTTTATAACATTTCCATACTCATCTCTTTTCCTATCATAAATAATAATTTTTCCAATTGATTCTGGGGTTTTTTCTAGTTTTTCTAAAGATTTTTCTAATGTTTCATCAAATTGAAATTCATCATATCCAATAATATAAGATTTATTATCTATAATAATTTCAGAATATTCAATATTATAAATCAATAATGAACATAATGTTAATAAATTTTCTTGTATAATACCATTTTTTTTTAATATATCTATATTAATTTTTTTTTGGAATTCATTATAAATTATATTTATTTCCATATAACTAATTTATAGAAACATTTTTAAGTCAATTTTATATATTATCCTTAAATTGCCAACAAAAAACACATTTTTTATTAAATGGTGAATTAAGATTATTATCAGGTACTTCAATAAAATATGGATATGATCCATTATTATCATCAAAATTATATGGATTTGTACAACCAAAATTTTGTAAATTTAAGCAATCTATTTTATCTTCATCACTAATTCCTTTACAATCATCACAATTTCCACCAATAATACTTTTATTAAAACATTTACCTTTTTGCGCATTACATTTTAAACATTTATCTAAAACTTTTGTCATACTATCCATTTTTATACAATCTGTACTATTACATTTTTTAAAACAATCTTCAGTATTTAATGAAATATTTTTATTTAAACTTATTTTATATAAATTTTTTTTATTATTATTTTTCATAATTTCTTTATATTTTTCTATATCAAAACTTTCAATATAATAATTATTTAAATAGTAATTATATCTATATAAAAAATATAAAAGTAATAGTATAATGAATAATAATAATATATAAACCATATTATTATAGAATATTTTTTTTATGAATTAATGAAAAAACAATATTTTTATGAATTTTAATTTTATAATAAAAAAATATATAAAATTAAAAGATAAGTTAAAATTAGAATCAAAATTAAAATTAAAATGATTGTACTACAAGATTTACTTTATAAAATATATTTGAGATCACCTAATAATTTATTTGATGAATTTATTTTAGAGTGTCAAAAAATATATGAAAGTCCAGCACATTCATTAGAAGAAATTAGAAATAATAATAATAAAAAAATAAGAGGTGATATATTTGAAGAATTTTGTGTACTTTATCTAAAATATGTAAAAAATTATAAAAATGTAATGTTATTGAAAGATGTACCTGATGAAGTATTAACTAAATTAAATATGAAAAGAAAAGATATGGGTATTGATATTCTTGTAGAAGATAATGATAATAATTATAGTGCGGTTCAATGTAAATATAAAAAACACATATCTTCAAAAAAAAATATATTGTCATGGAAAGTACTATCTACTTTTTATGCATTATGTTTAAGAACTGGTCCGTGGACTAAATATATAGTGATGACTAATTGTGTTTACGTTAGACATCAAGGTAAAAAAACTAAAGAAGATATTTCTTATGTCTTAAAAACATTTCAAAATATAACAAAAGATGAATGGTTACTTATGTGTGATGTAAAAGGAAATAAATTAGAAAATGAAGATAATAAATTGGTTAATGATCATAATCACAATCAAAATCCAACTAAAGAAGAATTGAGAAATTTACGAAATTTATATTTCAATTGCAATTCCAATATCCATTCTATTTAAAAAATTCTAATTCCAACATTTTGTACAATAATTATTTATTGGATCAATAGGTGCTTTATTACCACACCCATATAATTGTTCACAATTATAATTATTTTTACATGGTACACATATTCCATTATATTCATCATAACATTTTCCTTCTTTCTTACACGATTTACACAAATCATATTTTATTTTTTGTATTTGATACTCATCACAAAATTCTTGTGCACACATCTTATCACAACTTTTAATAACATATTTATTTTTAATTTTATTGTAATCAACATTTTCTTCTTCAATAAATGTTTTTGATACTCTAAATTTAATCAAATCATTATTCGCATTAATTAATGAGTATAAAAATAATGCAAAAAATATTATTATTAATAAAATTAAAATTATTTTATAAGGATTCATAACTATACATATTACAAATAATATTTTTCATTAAATATTTATTAAAAATATAACATTTTAAATTATATAATTCTTGCTCATCAAGATTACATATTTTAATTAATTGTTCAATTGGAACTTTACTAAATGAATCTTCATCAGGTAATAAAAAGAAATTATTAATATCTTTTTTTCCTGAATTAATATTTAAAATAGGTCTATGCTCAATATTATTATCAGTTAGTATTCTTAAAATTTTATATGTATTTGTATCATTTATTATTTTATAATTATAATTTTTTAAAATATTATTTAGTTGTAATTCACTAAACTTTTCATAAAAATATATATATTTTAATAAATCTAAATTAATATTTAATGGTGATTTTAATATCCAAGCATCTTGTTCACTACTATAAAATATTTTATGTAATTTATCATATTTTATTAAATTACCATTTATTAATCTTTCTATTCTAGAAATACAATAAACTTTTTTTTCATAATCTTCTTTTTCAATATGTATATTTTCTAAAATATCTTGATTTGGTAATATTATATCAGAACGTAATATACAAAACATTTTATTATTATATTTATTATTAATAATTTCAAAAATATCTTTAAAAGATAAATCAGTAAATTCTTCATTAATCAAAAATTCTTCAATTATTAGATTTTTAGATTCATTATTTTCAATAATATCTTTCAATCTTTCATTTAATTTATACCCAATTACAATAACTTTATTTATATATTTATTTTTAAGATTTTCAAAAATACATTTTTTCTGTATATTATTTAATATTTCTATATCATAATGTTTATAATAAGTTAGTATATTCAATTTTTCATCATTATAATTTTTTGATATTTTATTATATGTCAAATTTATATTTTTATTATTCTTATAATTTCTAATATTATATTTTAGATTACCAAAATAATTTTCAAAATTATTATTAGAATAGTTTATTATATCATTTAATGATAAATTATTATTATTATCGTTATCATGATATTTTAAAAATAACCTAAAATCATCTTCTATTTTATCTTTTTTAAAAATTATATATTTACTATAATTTTTTACATGATCTAATATTTTTTTTGATAAAAGATTATCTGAAATATAAATAATACAAAAAGAATTTTTTATTAATATATCCTCAATTGATAAATCAATATATATTTCATTTATAATAGGATCATTTATTTTATCTTCTTTAATTGATAAAAAACGAATAATTTCTATATTATAAATTTCTTTTATAGTTTTACATAATTTAACTACTTCTTCTTTATTAATATCAGAATACAGAATTATATATTTATATGAAATAAATGAAAAATTATCTATATGTTCCATTTTTAAGATATATTATTTAAAAAAATTTTAAGTATGAATATTTATTTTTATGTAAAAATAAATTAATATAAAGATTATATAAATAATATATATTATAAAATAATTTTTTAAAATGAGTGAAGTAAATAGAGATAGAAAACCAGTATCAGTATACCAGCAACTTTCTGGTATTTTAAATGCTCTTAAATCAGAAGAGATTACAATTAATGAGGTTATGAATAAAATTCAATTAAAAGAAACACAACCAACAAGACCATATTGTAAAGTAACATCTAGTGGAGCTTTAGCACTGTACGGTATTTCTAAACAACCTATTGTTCTATATGCAGATCAATGGAATAAGTTACTTAAAGTAACAAAAAGTAATTATATTGATAATTATATTAAATATAATGAATCGCGATTAAAATTTAAGCCTAAAAGAATTTTAAAAAATAATAACCCTAATTTTACTAAAGTATATGGATCTTCAAGAGATAGTTTACTTAGTGAAGTTGAATCCGAAAATTTATTTTAAGAATAACAAAGATTAGTAATAGTTTAATAATATTAATAAAAAATAAAACCATAAAAATTATATTAAAGATAAATTTTTAAATATTTATATATTTAAAAATGAAAATTAGAACATTAAAGAAGTATGACTATGAGCAATATTTGCCATTAATAAATAGTTTTAGAACAACAAATTTTTCAAAAATTATTTTTGAAGAATTTTATGATAAAATAACAGCTAATTCTGAAATTTATGTTATTGAGGAAGATGGTAATATAATTGGTTCTGGAACGTTATTATATGAATATAAATTTATTAGAAATATTTCAAAAGTTGCCCATATTGAAGATATTATTATAGCAGAAAATTATAGAGGTAAAAAATATGGAACAATTTTAATTGATCATTTAATTAATGTTGCTCA
>JACCDO010401223.1_pt1 | contig 13189 bp, 1 predicted proteins | sample 7446101 | NCBI WGS metagenome assembly JACCDO01 (sample SAMN15323440, study PRJNA562643) | freshwater metagenome | isolation source: river surface water | place: USA:Blue River Watershed | collected 2017-08-16
GTAATACAATAAATGAATTAAAAGTAATTGTAAATAATAATAATTGTTTTGTAACTGAAAATAAAATTTATGGCATAAATGTTGGTGAATCAGAAATAACAATAATAAAACCAGGAAACTTTATGTATAATGATGTATCAACAAAAATAAAAATAACAGTAACAAAAACAATACAACCAGTTGAATTAATTGATATAAATCAAAATAATACAATATTTACAAATGGTAAATCATATGAGTTAACATTAACAAACTTACTTGAAAAAGGTACAATTAAATTTATAAATAAAACTAATAATGATATTTGTAAAATAAGTGATAATAAAGTTATTGGAGTTAAAGAAGGTACTTGTATTATACAAGGAATAGTAAGTGAAACCGAAAATTATAAAGAAAGTACAACTAATGAAATTACTTTAACAATAGTTAAATTACCAGATGATGATATTGAAATAAACTTTGATCCATTATATTATAAATCATATACTACAATTAATGTATATGGTGGTAGTGAAAATGGACAAATATTATTAAGTACAACATCAAATAATTGCACAATAAGTGGAAATGTTGTTTATGGAAAAAATACAGGAAAATGTTTAATATATGTAACAAAAACTAATGACAATAATTTAATAACAAAAACAATACAAATGACAGTAAATAAAATTAAACAAAATATAACTTTAAATAGTATAAATGAAGATGATACAATATATATTGATCAAAACAAACAATATACAATTATTCTTGATGGTGTACAAGAAAATGCACAAATTAATTATATATCATCAAATAGTAATGTAATTAATATAATAAATAATCAATTATATGCTTTATCAGAAGGTGTAACAACAATTTATGCAGTAACAAGTGAAACAGATAATTATTTAGAATCAGAATCAAATAAAATAACAATTAATGTGTTTAAACAAAAAGAAATAGCAAAAGGAGAATCAGCCACAATAGATATGGAATACAATGGTAAGTTAGAATTGAAACCATTTAATATAACAAATAGTAATTATAGGGAAATAGTTTATACTGCAAATAATACAAATTGTAAAATAGTAAATAATGAAATAATTGGATTAAAAGCAGGTATTTGTAAAATAACAGCAACATTAAAAGGTGATACTGATTTTATTGAACAAACATTAAATTATAATATTAAAGTTAATAAAATTAAACAACCACAAATTAAAATAAGTATAGATGATTATGAAAATTTTTATTATGTTAATCCAAGTATAGGTCATACAATAACAATATCAGAATTAGTTGAAAAACCAACAGTAGAATATGTTATTAGTAATAATTTATTATGTAAAGTTGATAATAATATTTTATATGTATTAAATGAAGGTGAAGTAACAATTTATGCAAAAACTATAGAAACAGAAAATTATTCAGAAAGTGTTTCAAATAAAATAACATTAACTTTTATTAAAAATAATCAAAATGAATTAATAATACCTGAAACTAAATTATATTATAATAAATTAACAGAGTTAAATGTAAATGGTGGAAGTTTATTAACTGTACCAATAATAACATCAGAATCAAAAAATTGTAAGATAATTTCAAATAAAATATTAGGTTTAGCATATGGTTCTTGTACAATAAATATATTAAAAGAAGGAAATTATATGTATAATTCAATAAAATCAAGTGTAAAATTATTAATAAATAAAATAGAACAAACAAATTTTATGATTTATAATATTAACAAAACTAATACAATTAATATTAATTCAGTTACACCAATAAAATTAAGTGTTTCAGAAACTATGGAAAATCCAATAATATTATTTAAGGTAAGTAATAGTAATTCAAATAATGAAAAAATAGTAAGTGTTGACGGTTTTAATTTATATGCAAATATGGAAGGAACATGTACAATAATTGCTATTGCTAAAGAAACAAATAATTATTTAGAAACACAATCAAAACCTTTAATAATAAATGTAGTTAAAAATAAACAAGATCCAATAAATATTTCTCTTCCTGAAACAATTAATTACAAAGAAAAAGTTTATATTCAATCATCTGGAGGTAATACGGAATCATTAATAACATATAAAACAAGTAATGATAATTGTATAATAGATATTAGTAATAATTTAATTATAGGCAATAATTATGGTTCATGTGTAATTACAGCACAAAAAGAAGGTAATAGTATGTATCAATCATTAAATAAAAAAATTGTAATAAAAGTTAACAAAATTAAACAAGAAAATGTATATATTAATAAATTTAATGAATTAAATGATTTACAAATTGACTCAAATAAAGAATATGAATTATCTATTCAAAATATACAAGAAAATCCAAAGATTAGATATGTAATAGTTAATGAAAAACCTATTGATAAATTAGTAACAAATACAGTAAAAATAGAAAATAATAAATTAATACCAATTAATGAAGGTTTATGCCAAATTAAAGGTATAATTGAAGAAACTACAAATTATTTATTAACAGAAACACCAATAATTGACATTAATATTAAAGTTAATGATCCAAATGATTTTATTATTGATACATTTAAACCAATAAATTATAACACAACATTTAATATAACAGTTAATGACGGATATTATAATATAAATGAATATGATATTGTACCAGAAAACTTAAATGCTTTTAATATAAATAAAAATATAGTAACACCATTAATTTCAGGTAGTCAAAAAATAAGTGTAATTAAAAGATCAACAACAAAATTTAGAGAATTAAGAAAAACATTAAACATTCAAATAAATAAAATTGATCAACCTGAATTTAATATAACAAAACTATCACCAGACGTTTTTATAAATCTTAAAAATCCATTTGTAATTGATTCAACCCAAGTTAAAGAAATGGCAAAAGTTACATTTGAAATAATATCAAGTAGTCCAAACGGTAACATTGGACCAGTATGTAAAATAGATAAAAATAATTTATTTGCATTAAATTTAGGTTCTTGTATAATACAAGCTGTATCATCTGAAACAGTTAATTATAATAAAACAACATCACCACCATTTATATTAACATGTCATAAAAATGATCAAGAACCATTAGAAATAAGTGAAATAGAAAATTTATATTATAACTCACATATTACATTATCTGTTCTTGGTGGTAATACTAATTATCCAGTTCAAATAAGACCTTTAACTGATAATTGTCAAGTAAAAGATAATATTTTATATGGTATGTTAGCAGGTAAATCTAAAGTAACATTATACAAACCAGGTAACAATATTTACAACGAAATTAAAATGAACTTTAAACTTGATGTTTATAAATCAATGCAAAACATAAAATTATTAAGTATAAATGAAAATAATGAAGTAAATCAAGGTTCCAGTTATGATTTAGTAATAGAAGGTATAAAAGAAAATCCACAAATAAAATATAATATTGTTAACTTGTATTCAACTGAAGAAAATAAAAATATATGTTACTTTATAAATAATAAATTAATTACAAATTTACCAGGTGTTGTTATTATAGAAGCTGAAACAAGTGAAACAGTAAATTATTTATCTACAAAAACAAATCAATTAGTAATAACAATTAAACCACAAAAACAAAAAGATTTAAATGTAATACCAAGTGGACCACTATATTTTATGTCATATATAACATTAAATATTACAGGAGGTAGTACTGATGCTACATATGTAATAAAATCAAAAAATAATAATTGTACAGTTGAAAATAATAAAGTATTTGGTAATAAAACTGGTAAATGTATTTTAACAATAGAAAAATCTGGTAATGAAATTTATGAAAAAATATCAAAAGATTTTATAATTAATGTTCAAAAAATTAAACAAACACCAATTATTGAATTATTAAATACAAAAAATAATGTAATTTATGCTGATAATAATAATGGTTATGTAATTAAAGTTAATAATGTTTATGAAAATCCTATGATTACATATAATTTAATAACAAATAATAATAATTGTTGTGAAATAATAAATAATAAAATTTATGGTATTAATAATGGTTACTTTATTTTAAATGCTACAATTAGAGAAACAACAAATTATCTTGAAACTACAAGTCAAAATATTCAATTTTATGTAGTAAAACAAAATCAAAATAATATTATAACTGAAGTAATAAATGAAATTAATTATGGTGATTCATTTAATTTAAATACAAATGGTGGTACAAGTGAAAATAAATTTGAATATAAAATTAATGGTAATAATTGTATTGTTGAAAATGATATGATAATTGGTAAAAAAGCAGGTATTTGTAAAATATTAGTAAGCAAAAAAGGAAATAATATTTATAATGATATTGAAAAAGAACTAGTTATTAAAGTAAATAAAATACAACAACCAAATATTATATTAAAAGATATTAATGATAATAACACTATATTTGTTAATCCAAGTATTAAATATAAATTAGAATATACTGGAATAAATGAAAATGCTAATATTGTATTTAAAGTAAGTAATATAAATGTTGCAACCATTGTAGATGGTTATTTATATGGAATTAATGAAGGTACAGTAAATATTTATATTGTAACTGGAGAAACAGATAATTATTTAGAGTCAAAATCAAATATTTTAACAATAAAAATAAATAAAAATGAACAAGCACCATTTAGTATAAGCTTATCAAATAAACTTTATTTTGGAAAAAGTGCTATTATTAATATAATTGGTGGAAGTGTTCTTGATGATCCAGTATATCAAACAAGTAATAATAATGTAAAAGTTATAAATAATACAGTAATTGGTGTAAATGCAGGATTTTGTGAAATTACTGCTACAAAACCAGGTAATTTTATGTATGAACCAATCACAACATCTCTTTTTGTAGATATGTTAAAAGTTAGTCAACCAAATTTCACTTTATTAAATATAAATTCAACAAATACAATTAATGTTGATATTAATAAACCTATTAAGTTACAAACTAGTAATGTTTTAGATAATCCATTAATAATTTATGAAGTAAGTGATCCTAAAATAACAGTTATAAATGATAATTTATATGCTAAAAATGAAGGAATATTTTTTATAACAGCAATTACAACAGAAACAGAAAACTATTCAATAACAAAATCTAATAAACTTAAAGTTACTGTAGTTAAAAAAGAACAAAATAAATTAGATATTAACTACCCAACAAATCTAAAATATTTAGAAGAAGGATTTATTTCTATTAAAGGTGGTAATACTGATAAACAAGTAATAATTAAATCACAAGATAATAATTTAGTTATAGAAAACAATAAAATAATTGGTAAAAAAGTTGGTACATATACAATAAATATAATTAAAGAAGGTGATGAATCATATTCAGAAATTAATACATTTATAAATATTAATATAACACCAGTAAAACAAAGTAATATCACATTATTAGATATAAATCAAACTAATGAAATTATGGTTGATCTTAAAAAAGAAATAGATTTAAGTGTTGAAGGTTTAACAGAAAAAACAGATTATAAATTAGTGATTGTTAAAAATAATCCACTTAATACAAGACAAAACGATGTTTGTATAATTCAAAATAATAAACTAGTTGGAGTTAATGTTGGTACATGTATTGTAAAAGCGGTTATACCTAAAACTTCAAATTATTTAGAAACAGAAACAAATGAAATTGTTGTGTCAGTAATATTATATGATCCTTTTCAATTCTTTATTGATAGAATATTACCAATTCCAGTAGGATCAACAGGTGTAATAACAATAAATAATACTTTTGATAATAGTGTTTATACAATTAAAAATGAAAATAATGGTATTAAAATAGAAAATAATATCATAACAGGTATTTTAGCAGGTTATTATTATGTAACAGTAACTAATATTAATGCAGGAATTACAAAAAAAATACGTATTAGTATTAGTAAAATAAAACAACCAAACTTTAAATTTAATGTTGAAAATACATATTTAATTAATACAGTAAAACCAATTAATATAAAACCAGAAAATATATTAGAAAACAGTTATATAACATACAAAGTAATTTCAAATAATCCTATTGGTGATTATAATGATGATGTATGTATAATAAGTGATGGTATTTATGTATTAAATCAAGGTAAATGTACAATAAAAGCAATAGCTAATGAAACTAAAAATTATTCAGCAACAGAAACTATATTTGATATAAATGTAATTAGAAATAATCAATCAGAAATTTTAGTTGACACAAGTTACAATATTATTGTAGATTCTTTTATTGATATAAATAGTTTAGGAGGATCAACAACTTATGGTGTTACACTATTTAGTCAAGATAATAATGTATATGTTGTAAATAATAGAATTTATGGTGTCAATATTGGAAATTCACAAGTTTTAGCGTATATTCGTGGAAATCAAATTTATAATTCAGTTACAAAATTAATTAATATTACAATAAATAAAAAATCTCAAAATTCAATTTTACAACCAATCAATATCAATAATGAAGTATACGTTAAAGAAAATGTTGGATATAAATTATTTGTTTCAAATATAAAAGAAGATGCAAAAGTTAAATATGAAGTTACAAATGGTTATGTTAAAAATAATATGTTTTACCCAAATAAACCAGGTAAATGTACAATTTATGCAATATTAGAAGAAACAAATAAATTTTTAGAAACAAAAACAAATACACATGAAATTATTGCAAAAATAAATGTTGTTGATACATTAAATATTCAAATTTTAGAGCCTTTATTTTATAACTCAAAAGCAAATTATCAAATTATTACAAATAATCCAAATGAACCAACAAAATTTTCAATTAAAACTGATAAATGTATAATTAAGGATGATACTATTTATGGTGTTAAAGCAGGTAAATGTATTGTTACAGCATATAAAAAGGGAGTACTTGGAAATATTGTTTATAAAGATTTTGTTGTTAATGTTCAAAAAATTAAACAAAATGTTGTATTACAAAATATTAACATAAATAATACTATATACGTTAATGAGCAAGTAGGTATTGATTTAATTATAGATGGTGTTGCTGATAATGCAAATATTACTTTTATGGTTAAAAACTTGTATGGTAATAATATGCCTTGTTATGTTAAAAATAATAAATTATATGGTGTTAATTCTGGTTCATGTAATATTTATGCTATAGTAGAAGAAACATCAAATTATTTACAAACTATTACTAATAGTTTTATTATTACTGTGCTTAAAAATGAACCTAATGATATTAAATTAAATTCAACTAATATTGTAAAAGTTGATGAATCAATTAATTTAGATTTTTCAGATAATAATAGTATATCATTAACTTCAAATGAAAATTGTAAAATTACTAATAATAATTTAATTGGTATTAAAACTGGTATGTGTGTAGTTTCTTTAACTAAAGATTCAACAACAACAACAAACAAATTAATTAAAAACTTTATTGTAAATGTTATTAAAAATGAACAAAAAAATGTTGTTTTACAAAATGTTAGTTTAAATAATACAATTTATGTTGATGACAGTTTTAATTTAGAAACTACAAATGTAATAGATAATGCACCAATTACATATAAAATATTATCATCATATAATTCTAAAAATAATAATGTATGTATAATTGAAGATAATAAACTTGTTGCACTTAATGAAGGTATATGTAATATTGTTGGTATTGTTGGTGAAACAGATAATTATAAAGAATATATTACAAATAAAATCATGTTAACTGTAATGAAAAAAGATCAAAAACCATTAAAAATATATGATAATATTGTAATTAAAGTTAATGAAAGTATTAAACTTGATTCAAATAAAGATATTACATATACAACAAATAATAATAACATACAAATTGTTAATAATACATTAGTTGGTCTTAATGCAGGAACAAGTATTGTAACAGTAACAAAACTTGGTAATGAAAAAGTAAATGATGTTACAACAAAAATAAATGTTATTGTTAATAAATTATATCAAGACAATTTAATAATTACTGGGCTTAGTGATTTTACTTTATTAATTAATAAAGATGTTGGATATCCTTTACAAGTTAGTAATGCACTTGAAAAACCAAATATATCATTTGAAATTTACAATTCAACAAGTAAAGATGTATGTAGAATTGACATATCAAATAATACATTATATGCATTAAAAGAAGGTTCATGTTATATTAGAGGTATCACTACAGAAACTAAAAATTATTTAAGTACTAAAACACAACCAATAAAAATATCAGTAATTAAAAATAATCAAAATGAAATTACATTTTCAAGTCTTGATCAATTAAGTTATAACGGATCTATAAAATTAAGTATTGAAGGTAGTGATATTAATACAAATGTTAAATATGCTGTTGTAGATTCTAGTAATTGTTTAGTTGTTAATGATATTTTATATGGTAAAAATAGTGGTACATGTATTATAAAAGCTACAAAAGAAGGAAATGAATTATATAATCCAATTGAAACAAATATTCAAGTTGAAATAAATAAAATACCACAACCAAACTTTATTCTTTATGATATTAGTAATGTAAGAATTAGTAATTTACCATATTTATTAACAACAAGTATACCATTAGAAAATGCAAATGTATTTTACAAAATTTTAACAAGTGTAAATTCAAAAAATCAAGTTGAAAGTATTGTTTATATTGAAAATAATAAATTATATGCAATAAAATCTGGTGTTTGTATATTACAAGCAATTACAAGTGAAACAGACAATTATTTATTAACAAGATCTAACCAAATCATAATTACTATTTTACCAGAAAATATTAAGGAAATAAGTTCTAAACCGATTGTTAATGTTTTAGTTGAAATGCCATTTGATGTTATAAAAGATATGATAAATGTAGGTTTACCAGCAACAGCAATTACTACTGTACAAAATTTAACATTAAATAATATTCCATTATCTTCACCGGAAGGAATTAAACAATTAATAAATGCTGGAGTATCACAATTATCATTAAATAATATTATACAAATAGCAAATAATGCTACACCAATACCTGTATCAAGTATGCAAGTACCTAAAGAAATGCCTAAAGATGTTTTACAAAATATGATAATAAATGGTTTACCAGCAACTGCTATAAATACTATTCAACAATTAACATCAATTGGTATACCATTAAGCTCACCTATTGCTATTCAAGAACTAACTAAACTTGGAATTAGTCAATCAATAATAAATAATATACAAATTATATCAAGTTCAGCATCACCAATACCAACATCTAGTATGCCAATAATTGTTCAATTACCAATTCAAACAGTTCAAGATTTAATAATGAATGGTGTAGCTCCTACAGCAATACCAACTATACAACAATTAGTTTCATTAGGAATACCATTAAATTCACAAGTTGCTGTTGAACAATTAACTAAATTAGGTATTACAACAAATATTATTAATGTTACACAACAAATCACAAATAATGTTAAACCAGTTGTTATAACTGAAACAACACCTTCTATTATGTTATCTAATGATACAATACAAAAAATGACAAATAATGGACTACCACAAAAAGCAATAGCAACAGTTCAACAACTTGTATCTGCTAGAATAGATTTATCATCTGATACTGCAAGAAAAGAACTACTAAAAGTCGGTGTTAATTCACAAGTATTTAATGCAATAAAACAAATTTCAAGTGCAGAACCACCTGTTAATGCACCAATTAATTTTATTAAAAAACCTGAACCTGTATTAATAGGTCAAGTAATTGCATCAAGTTCAGCACCTACTACACCATCAAAAACATTATCATCCACACAAAAATTAGCATTATTAAAATTATTACAACAATTACAAAACAAGAAAAAATTAATTGTTAAATCACAACCACCTACAACAACACCAGTTAAAAAAGTTATTACACCAGCTGTACCAAAAGTAGTTACTACCAAAACTGTTACTAAAACTGTTACAAAACCAGTACTTAAACCAGTTACTCCTTCTAAAGCTCCAACAACAACAGTTAAAGCACCTACAACAGTTAAAAGAACTACAACACCACCTAAAACTACTACACCAGTAAAAACTACAACACAAGTAAGAACTACTACACCTGTAAAAACTACAACACCAGTAAAAACTACTACACCAGTAAGAACTACTACACCAGTAAGAACTACTACACCAGTAAGAACTACTACACCACCTAAAACTACTACAAAACAAGCATTAGTAAAACAATTATCAAATCTTTTAATTAATAAAAAAAAGTAAATATATAAAAATAAATTATTAATGTATACTAATGGATTCTAAAAATATTTTTGACTATATTTTAAAATTAGAAGTTGATAATAAAGAACTTTTAAATAATAAAATTAATCTCATGAAAACTGTTGATGACTTAAGAGAAGAACTAGATAATTTAAAAAAGGTTTCAATTATGATAAATTTTAATAAACAATTAAAAGAAAAAGAAAATATTATTTCTACTTTAGAAAATGAAATTAGAAATATTAAAAGAAAATCTATGGAAGAAAATAAACTAATTAAACCTATAGAAGTTAAACCAATTGAATCAGAAATTAAACATGTAGAAGTAGTTAAACCTACTGAAGTAGAAATTAAACCTGTAGAAGTAGTTAAATCTACTGAAGTAGAAATTAAACATGTAGAAGAAGTTAAACCTACTGAAGTAGAAATTAAAGTTACTGAAATTGTTGAAGAAAATAAAGTTAATAAATCAAAAAAAGAAAAAGTTAAAAAACCAGTTGAAGAAGAACAAGTTAAAAAAACAGTTGAAGAAGAACAAGTTAAAAAACCAGTTGAAGAAGAACAAAATGAAAAACCAGTTGAAAAGAAAAAGAAGAAACAAAAGAATTGTGAAATTATAAAATATAAATCAAATGAATATTTGCTAAATAATGATACAAATGAAATATTTAATGTTGATGATAAAAAGTTAACAGAATCAATAGGTATGCTTAAAAATGGAAAAGTTAAATTTTATAAAAAAGAATAAATAAAATGCGTTATATTTAATTATTTAAAATAATTATATATAATGGATTTAATACTTGGGATAGATTTTGGAACAACAAATACTGTAGTATCATTTTTCGAAAATAATAAACCTAATATTTTAAAGGATGGTGTATATAAAAGTATTCCATCAAAAATTGGAATTAAAAATAATTCATTATATTTTGGAAATTATCTACCAATAGTTTGCGATGATTTATTTTATAATTTTAAAACAAAACTAGGGTCTAATTATGAAATATCACATAATGAATTATTGTTAAAAGAAAATGATGTATTAATATATTTTTTTAGTCATATAAAAAAAATAATACAAAAAAATTTAAAAGGAGAATATAATTTTAAATCAATTATAACTGTACCTTCAAATTTTAATGATACACAGCGTGAAATAATTAAAAATGCATTTAATAATTGTGGTTTTAATGTATTAAAAATAATAAATGAACCATCTGCTGCAGCATTAGCATATGGTTTAAATAATATTAATGAAGAAGAAGAAAGAATATTAGTTGTAGATATTGGTGGAGGAACATTAGACTTGACTGTTTTATTAAAAGAAAATGGATTTTTTGAAGTTGAACATAGTGCTGGATTAAATAATTTAGGTGGTAATAATTTTACAGATTTAATTTATAATTATGTATTAAAAAAACACCCAGATATTTTAGAAAAAAATAAAAAATCATTGTGGTATATTTGTCAAAACGTAAAAGAAAAATTATCATATATTGATGATTATCAAATTAAACTAAAAAATTATAATGGAAATAATGATAACTTATTATTAGATTTTGATGGTAAAATTTTTCAAAGATTATCATATGAAATAATAGATGAATATGTAGAAATACTTAAATCAATAAAAAGTAATTATGAGGACATAAAATATATTGTTATGGTTGGTAATTCAAGTAAAATACCAATATTACAAGATAAAATTAATGAAATTTTTGAAATAAAACCATGGCTATATCCAAATTTAGAATCAGTAGTTTCTGAAGGTGCATGTTTATATGGTGCAATTAGTGAAAATAAATATGAAGTAAATACAAACGTTTTATTAGTAGATGTTGTACCGTTATCATTAGGTGTAGAAACATGTGATGGTTCATTATCAATAATTATACCAAAAAATACACCACTTCCTGCAAAAAGAACACAAAAATACACATCAGATACACCATTTGATGATTCTGTAAAAATAAAAGTATATCAAGGTGAAAGAAAGGTTGCTTCAAAAAATACATTAATTGGTGAATTTGTTTTTGACAAAGTATCTTTAGGTTGTAAACCAGTTATTGACATTACATTTAAAGTAGACACAAATGGAATAATAAATGTAATAGTTGTTGATAAAAAATCAAATGTAGAAAAAAATATATTAATAAAAGATATTCCAACATTTAATGATGAAGAACTAGAAAATATATTAAAAATTGCTGAACAAAATGAAGATCTAGATGAAGAAGAAACATTGATTAAAAATAGAACATATGTAATAAAAACAAAAATAGAAATAATATTAAATAATATTAAAATTAATGAATTGTTACATTCATCAAAAAAAGAAGAAATTATTAAACATGTAATTGAACTTGAAACAAAATGTGATGAAGCCACAAACAGTACTGTATTATTAAATATATTAAAAGAATTAGATGAACATTATTGTACATATACTAATGTTCAGAATTTTGAAGAAGAACATAAAGGTGATGATGTGGAACATATTATATTTCAAGAAATGAAAGAAACATTATTATCAAAAGTTACATTATTATTAAATAAAAATCCTGAATGGGAAGAATATTTAAAACCAATATTAGATGAATTAAATTATAATAATATAACAAAAGAATATTTAATTGATAAATTAGAAATTATTAATGATCTTGAAGATAATGATGAAAGTGTAGATTTTAAAGATCAATTAAAAAATTTATGTTTATTTTTAAAATCAGAAATAGAATTAAATAATATTAATGTAACAGAAGATAAATTAACATTTTTAATAAATTTAATTGAAGAAACATTAAATGTTTTAGATAGCGAAGATGATGATATTGATTGGGAACAAACATTAATTAATTTTAATCAAAATTGTGAAGAAATATATAATATTAATGAAGCAATAAATATATGTTATGATGAAACAGATGAATTAAATAATGAAACAAATAATGAAACAAATAATGAAACAAATAATGAAA
>JACCDO012321967.1_pt1 | contig 13189 bp, 11 predicted proteins | sample 7446101 | NCBI WGS metagenome assembly JACCDO01 (sample SAMN15323440, study PRJNA562643) | freshwater metagenome | isolation source: river surface water | place: USA:Blue River Watershed | collected 2017-08-16
AATAATTGTTGATTTTCTACTAATCCCAGATCCATTATTAAATTACCATTAAATTTTTCTTTACGCTCTTTGTTAATCTTATATTTAACCAATAGATTTTTTAATTCTTCGCTTTTGTTAAAATAAATAATTGCTTCTAATTGATTGTTAATGCTTATTTCTGAATTTGGTGTAAGATCAAATTCAATATTTCCTTTTATACTTAGAACAAATTTTTGATAAAAAGGTCTTAAATTAACTCTACGTCTATGAACAGAATTTAATGATTGGAATATTTCTGGTGTAAAATATTTGGATGATTTAACCCAATCAAAAATTTTTTCTTCAGTTTCAAAACCATTAATCCACATATTATAATCTAAATCTAAATAACAACATATTTCTTCAGGATTAGAGGTCAATACTATATCTCCTAAATTCCATGTAGTGTCAAGTTTTTCCAGGGAATCTACTAAATCTAGATTATCAGTTTTATTTTTTAAATATTGATTAACTGTTTGTGAATACAAACTCAACCACATCCCATCTACACCATATGTTAATCCATAAAATTTACTAATCCTTCCAAGAATACCACCTAAATCCCCATAAGAAAAATAAAATTTACTCATAGGTATACTTTTACATTTAATAAAATCAACTTGATAATATTCTTGATCAATCTTGTATGCAAAAGAAATTACATCTCCATTTGAAACAATCTCTTCAGGATAATATGTTTCTATAATTAGATCACGGATCCGAACTGATTTATCAAATATCTTGTATAGTACATCTAGATCTCCATGAGAAGTTTTACCTGGAACATCATAAGGAAAATCTATTTGTGCATAAGATGAAAATTTTTCTTTGATGTTTAATTTAATTTTTTCATATATTTCTAAATTTATTCTAGAAACTTGAACTTTTTTTATTGCTTTACCTCCCATATTTAATTTTATATTATATACATGTTTAAATCATATTTCAAATATCAATTTTTATAAAAAAATGAAAAATACTTAGTAATTAATGTTTAATATATAATATAATCTAAAATATGTATAATTTACGTTTTTACAATTCAAGGTCAAAATCTATCGACACGTTTTCTCATGACATTTCAATACCTATAAATATGTATACTTGTGGACCTACTGTGTATGATAGAGTACATTTGGGTAATTTAAAAACATTTTTATGGTCTGATTTTGTTGTTTCTTATTTACAAGCAATTGGGTATAAAACCAAACATATAATGAATATTACTGATATTGATGATAAAATTATTAATCGGTTACCTGAACAGACTTATGAATCACTTATTGAATATACTAGTTTTTACACAGATAAATTCCTTGAAGATATTCAAAAACTAGGTCTGAGAAATTATACTAAAGAAAATATTCATAAAGTTACTGATAATACAGATTCTATGGAAGAAATGATTATTCAATTAAGAGATAAGGGATTCGCATATGAAACTCCTGATGGATCTGTATATTTTGATAGCTCAAAAGTATCTAATAATCCATTTTATATTGATTGTGATACTGAAGGTTATGAAAGTGGAAGACAAATTATAAGAGCCGAAGGAGTAAAGTCAGATAAGGATTTTGTACTTTGGAAAATTAAATCTGAAGAAAAAATAAAATGGGGGAAAAATTTAAAAATGGGTAGGGTATCATGGATGCCAGAATGCACTTGTCTATCAATAAAATATTTAGGAAAAGTACATATTGGTCTTGGAGGATTTGATCTTCGTAATTTGCATCATTCAGCGACTCTTTCACAGGCTGAAGTACTGGATCCACACAACAAATATGGTGATTACTGGATTCATTTTGGATTTTTAAATTTTGATGGTGATAAAATGTCTAAATCCATTGGAAATGTTTTAAAATTAGACGATATAACACATAATTATAAACTAGTTAGAATGTACTTTTTATCAAAATCCTATAAAAACACATTTGATTATTCAGATGAGGAAATCGAATTAATGAAAAAAGATTTTATAAATTTACATATGCTTTACAATAAACTTTTAAATAAATTTTATCGTACTAATAAAAATGAAAAACTAAATTATTCTGGAGATACTGAAGTTTACAGTACAATTTTAGAAATTATATCTGACAATTTTAATGTATTTGATGCATTAAAAGAACTAGTTAAATATGTTGATAAATTAATGAAAGTATATTTAACAGATGAAAAAGCTCAGGAAATTAAGAATGAATTAGATCAAGTTAATAATCTATTTAATATTTTAGACCAAAATCTTCTAAATATTGATTCTCAAACTATGGAATTTATTAATCAAAGAGAAGAACTAAGAAGATTAAAACAATTTGAACAAACTGATTTAATGAGAGACGAATTAAAAAAAACTTTTATATTCGAAGATGAAAATACTGGTTTCTCTTTAATTAGAAAAATAGATTAATTACACTGTTTAGAAAAAATTAAAATAATATTTTTTTTATAATTTTAAATATTGAATCTGATTTATTTTTATTCTTTTTATTATTTTTCTTTTTTTTGTTATCTTTAAATAATTCTTTATTATTTTGATTATCATTTTCATCTTTTAATAACTGTTTTTTAGTAACTTTCGGTTGTGTTTGTGTATTTGAGAAAACTATATTGTTTGGAACAAAATTATTTGAATTTACTGATAATACTGGAGTTTGATCATTTGTACCAAAACCTTTCTTTATATTCGTGATTAAATTATCAATTGTACATACATAATTATATTTTTGAAGAGTCATTCTTAACCAATAACTTAATAAACCACATGGTGTACCATCAGGTTCTTTTGAATCTAAACTTGTTTTTGAATCCAAACAACCAGATAAAACAAATATATTTGGATTATTTAATAAAGCTGGTCTTTTACTATAAAACTGTTTAACTATTGAATTATTTATCCAAGTAAATGAATATGGTAAATCTGTACAAGATGCACTGTTACAACTATCAAATATACATATTATTTTATTGAATTTTTTAAGTTTTGATAAAAAATTTAAATAAATATAATCATCTGTAATTAATCCTGATTTCATAAAATCATAAGGAACAATACATTCATCCTTACCATCTAGTTCATCTCCATTTTGATCACGAATATTTGTTCCATGACCTGAATAATAAAACGTAATTTCATTTATATTATTTGGTATAGATGTTTCTTTACTAATCCAGTTCATATATTTTATAATATTTGAATAAGTTGGATATTCATATCCAGCTTTATCCATTAACATAACAATGTTTTCTGGCTTGTAATTAAATTTTTTTATCAAAATATCTCTATATTTGATTACATCATTTTGACATCCAAATAATTTAAAATCTGTTTGTGTATAATTATTTCCAATTAGAACTGCTATTTTTTTTGACATTATTTATATATATATGATCTATAAATTATCAATGGTGGTTGTAAGAAAATTTAAATTTTTTGAGTGAAAACATATTTTTTTAATTACCTTAATCATATAAAAAGTTTACATTTTAAAATAACCAATTACATCAGATTCAGAAAGTTGAACCTTTGAAATTATAAATACATTGGGCTTAGTTGGGTCCATACACTTAATTTGTGAAATAAATACCTGTCCAATTTCTGAACTTGATTTTTTTACTTCTGACTTATTAATTATTTCATTCTTTACTTCATTTCTAACTTCTTTGTCAACAATTTGTTTCTTAGTGGATGCTTCCTCTAATTCAATAGATGAATCACTACTTCTTTTTCTATCAACAGAGAGTTCTTTACTAGATGAATATTTATTAATGATATTACATAGATTCTTTTGTAGTCTCGTAAATGCACCAAGTTTAGATGGGAGACCAAACGGCTTTTTAAGTCCCAAACACCTATAAATATCCTGAACAGATAGTTCTCCAAATCCTTGCTCAATTTCAAATTTAGCAGAATCAGGATCTTTAATTGGAAAATTTACAACCTGTTCATAAATCCATTTTTGACTTTCAGGTTCAATTTCCTTATAAAGTTTGGTCCAATTTTCTTTTAGAATTGGATTGATTTCAATTGATTCAGAATTTGAAATAGAATTTACTTCTTGTGATTTAGGACTCTTTGACTTTTTTTTAGACTTCCAATTAAAATTTTTTCTCGATGGAATATAATCCTCATCAGATAGTGCACTTCCATCAGAATCTGACATTTCATCTTGAGCATTTGGCTTACTTAAAGAATCTGATTGAGTAGTTGCATTTTTTTCATCAAATGAAGGGGGAGAAGGTTCTCCCTGTGAGTCTCCTTCTTCCTTATCAATATTTGGTGACTTTACATCTGAAATAGTATGTTTAGGTGGAGATACTGGTTTAGATGGAGAATCTTGGTTAATGGTATTTTTACCACCAATATCTTTATTGTTTTTATTAACAAATTGAGTTGTTGGCTTTTTAACAAATGAACTATTTACAAATGTAATTGGTGGATTTGGCTTTGTATTATCCATAGGACTACTTTTTGATGCTAGAAATGGATTTGTCGATTTGAATAGGGGCCCAAGTAAAATATGATTATAAATATTATCTTTTTCTAGTAAATGCATCGGTTCCATTCTATTATTTTTTTATATTATGATAACTATATAATCATAATATAATAAATTAAATTTCAATTTTTTATACTGTTATAAAAATTAGTTTCTAGGAGGTGCAAGTTCAACACACATAATTTGATGTTCAATAACATGTTTTTTGTTAGTATAAATTTCAATTGCTTTATGTGCCTTATTTACATCAGCATAATTAATAAAAGCAATACGATCAAAAGAAACATTTGGAATAGCTATATGTGTAACCTTGCCAAAAGAATCAAATAGATCTTGTAACATTTTTTTCAATTCAAATCTATCCATATTCATTGGTAAATTTGAAACTCTAACAGCACCAGGTGTAGTTTTTTCCATAGGAACAAAATCATCTGAATCAGAATCAACTTCATTTGTTCCTACTTTAACAACAAACAAATCATCGTCTTCCATTTGTTTCTTTTTATCATCATGTCTCTTTTTACGTTTTTCTTCAGTTTCAGCTAAAAAATCTCTAGAACCAATCATAAATAATTCATCACCATCTGATTTAGGAGCAGAATTTTTAGATCCAGGAATATTATTCTGATTTTGAATTTGATTTTGTTTATTGATAACTTGTTTATGAACATTAACTAATTCCATATTTTCTTTTCCATCTGATAAAGATTTTCCAACTACATTATGAATTCCAAGATGTGCTGTATAATTAATAATATTAAAAGTTTCAATAGATGTTTCAGATTTAATTTCTTCTTCTTTTTCTTCATTTTCTTGTATTTCATCACCATCTTCAACAGTATCTAAAAGATAAATTTTTGCTAGACCATCGTGACCACCAGAAACAAAGTTTTTTGACTCGGATTGTGCATTTAAACATCTAATAGGACCGAAATGACTTTTAATTTCTTTAAGTAACTTTCTATCTTTCTTTCTAAATATTTTAATCGATAGATCATTATCACCATTAAGTGCTACTTCCATTGCATCTCTACCTCCTCCAAGAATTACAGTTCTATCTTTTTGAGAATAAATTGCACTATTGATTGGAACTTTTGATTTATATTCTCCAGAAATCTCAAGAGTAGCTAAATCAATTTCTTTAGCTGAACTATCAAGAGAACTTGTTAAAATACCAGTTTTTGTTCTGTTAAAAACAATAGTTTTAATTGCTGCTGTATGTACTGATTTTTCTTGAACAAATTCCTCATCAATAAAATCTTTAATTATTATTCTTCCATCAGAAGTACCAATAATGTATTTTGTTTCATCAATCCATTTAATAGATGTAATATCATTTGAATCAGTCCATTTAATAGATTTATGTAAAACTTGATCATCTGACAGGCTTTTGTCAATAACTTTATCTAAATCATAAAAGTTTATACATGATTGACCAGTCTTTGTTTTTGTTTTACAATATACAACTAAATATTTTGTAGACATATTTTTTTGAATTGAAAGAGTTACAGGAATAGACATTGAAGATAAAGGTTCAAACATACGAATATTTTCACCAGTTTTGGCATACCAAAATCCAAGAGTTAAATCTCCTGAACCAGATACCATAATTTCGTCATCACCAGAAATATCAATATCCCATATTACTCCCTTATGACCAATATAAGATCCAATAATCTTCCAATTTTTAGTGTTAATAACATTTATTTTTTTACTACCATTGTCACCAACATATAAAAGTGATCCACTATTATTAAATTTTGTAACTGTTACAAATCCTTCTGCTTTGTTATAAATTTTAACAGGAATTTCTACTTTCCAACTTTGTGTATTTGAATTAGAGTTTGCCATTTTTTGTTTATATAACTATATTATATAGGTATAACTTTAAGAAGAATAAAAATCAATTTTTTAATCTTTTTATTATATATAAAAATCAATAATATATACGTCAATAATTATACTAATCTATTTTTTATGTAATATTTCACAAAAAATTTCTTCGTTTAATAAAGTTAAGCCTTCTGTCATTTTACTTTCAATAATACAATCATTAAAAGAATCAAATAAACACCATGAACAAATCGACCATGTCTTTGAACAACATTTGCAATTTTTAAATACAAAAGGATTATAATCCAAATGATTACTACAAAATTCTTTTTCACAAAATGAACACGTAACAACACTTTCGGGATATCCATTATTCCACATCCATATTTCATATTTAAATTCATATGATTGATTGGTTACAATACTCGTAAGATTCAAGTTTTTTAAAAACCTAAATTCCTTTAAATTTCTATGAATAAAAATATCTGGTCTTAACATATATAATCTTTTGATACTATTTGAAGATCTTGGAATAATTTCATTATTTTTAATATTGTATTTATTTAAATAATCCCAAATATTTTCATCATGAATTGTTAAATAATTTTTACAACAATAACAATTACATTCTTTAAAAGTATCACTTGTATTTTCTCTTTGAGATGTAGATTCTCTTACTATTTTTATTTTTTGTTTATATACATCTTTAAGATCTAAATCTAGCAATGATTGATCATTATATTCAATTATATTATCAATTTCTATTTCCCATACTGATTGAGACAAATCAGAATAACTTTTAGTTCTTCTAATTTCTTGTTTGTCAAAGAAATCATTTGAATCTGTTAATAATGTATTCACATGTAATTCAATCATCTTATAAGAGTCTTCAATCTTTTGATTAAGTAATGTTTCAGTACTCGAAAAAATATTATCATTTACAAAATAATTATCAATTTCCATCATATTATTATAATTTTCTATCTGTTGTGTAGTTTCAAGTTGATTAATAGATTCTGTTTTATTATTTTCGATCAAGAACGAATTATTATTATGATTTTGATAATTTTCTCTACCTGTCATTAATTATAATAATGTTATATTAATATCATATTAAGATTATTAATTTCAATATTTTTTAACTTTATCTCTAATGATTTTATAATCAGTTCCAGTATATTCTATTTTATATAAAAAAAATCTATCATTATTCTTTGAATCTCTTAATGTAAAGCATTTTTTTTCTAAATCTATTTTTTTACCTATTGGTAATTTTAATATTGTTTTTGAATCAACTAAAAAATTATTTTCATTAACTAATTTTGGTTTAAATATATTTATAATATTTCTCATAATTAAAGCTTGTGAATATGTAAAATGTGTTAGTAATTCATCTTGACTATAATCCATAAAACATGCAAAATTTACTGGAATATCATCAGTCATTTGAAATTTACTTTTTTCAAATGGATTTCTTATTGTTGGATATTTTTGTATTGGAACATCTGGATATAATTTTATTAAATTTTCTTTATTTTCTATTTCAAAATCTGTTTTTCCAAATATTTTTTTATAATATTCTCCTAATATTATTTGATAAGCAATTATTGATTCTCTTTTACAATCAAAAGTATGTTTTAAACCAAAAACATGACCTACTTCATGAATCAGTGTTCTACATTGATTAAATTTATTTGACGAAACTTCTGGGTTTATTGTTTTATAATCAATAAATACTATCATTTCTTGAATATCCTTATTTAACACATATTTAAACCATGGAAATGTTGATACACCAAGTGTGTCACATGAAAATTTGATTACAAAAATATTCAAATCATGTTTATTTTCTCTATCAATTTTAAATCCTTTTGAATAAAAATTTTTAATTAATTCTTCTGTATTTGTTTTATTTTTTGTAAAATCATATTCGAAAGAAATATCATGATATTCTATTGATTTTAAATAGAATTTAATTTTTGTATCTAAATTACAATTTATATAATTATAAACTAATTGTCCATTTGTTTCTCCAAGTATTTTTTCAAAATGTTCTTTTGGATAATTTTTACTTTTAGATTCTATTTTTCCAGAAAAACCATCATTTAGTACATCAATCATATATTTACAATATTTTATAAATCCAAATTTTATTTTATCATCTTGTACACAAACATTAATTACTGTTGGTACATGTATAATATCTTCATAATCATATTTCAAATATTTTTTTCTATTTTTTTCATGATATTTTTCTATTATTTCTCTATTTTTTACAATTGAATTATTATCTATATCGTCCAAACATTTTATTTTCATAAAGTAATTTTTATTTTATAAGTAAAATTACTATTGAAAAAATTTTTATTTTAATTCATTATTAATCGCTACTAATTCTCTTATCAATTCTTTAAATTCTTCGTTTGATATATTAAATTTGTATTTAGATATATTTGATTTTAATATTTCATCATATATATCCTTATATAAATTATATTTTTTTCTATATTCTTGAGTAAAATACTTTTTATATTTAATAATAGTTGTTCCAAGTTTATTTAAAATACTTGTTGCATCTGAATTAAATGAAACTTTTTTATACAATATTTTATGTATTTCCGTTGAAGTATAATACATAAAAAAATCATAAGCTAATAATACAGCTAATTTAATTATATGTTCTTTAATTGTGCCATGATGTTTATCATTTTCTGGGGAATATTTATTTAATTCTATAAGTCCTTCCATTATTTTATTAGTTTTTTTCATTTCATCAATACAATTAATTAATTTATTATTTAATATTTCCCAATTAATATATTGAATAATTTCATTTTCTATTTTACCATCTTTTATATCTATATTTATAAGCAATATAACTTTATAGATTTTTACAAGTTTTAAAATTAAATTAAGAAATTCATTTTGATCTATATGTTCTAGATTATTTAATTCAGTTACAAAATCATAAAGTGAAAAAATAAAATATTTTGTATTTTCATTTTTTAATTTATCTTTTTTAAATAAAATAAATAATTTTATCATATTATCATTAAAATTTTTGTCAAAAATATTAAAAATAGTATCAACTTGAATAAATATATCTCTCATGAGTTTTTTTTTATAAGTATTATATTCTATATCATAAAACATATTTACTGAATTTATATCCATGAATTATTTCCTTTTATAAATAAATCAAATAAAAAATATTATTTGTTTATATCCACAAAATATTTAATCATTTCTTTTAATTTAATTATTTCATATTCTGAAAATTCTATATTTTCTCTTACAGTTGGTTCTGAATATTCTTTTTCTTCTAAATTATCAACTTTTGAAATAACTTTATTGTTTAAAAATGAATCTATTGTTTTACCAGTTTTATCTGTTTTATCTCCTTTGTCTGTATTATTTTTTTTTTCCAAGTCAATATTTTTTTGTTTTGGTATTAAAATATCTGATTTAGAAGTAGATTCAGTATCAGAATTTAAAAGTGAACGATCTATTATAGTTGTTGTTTCTATATGTGATTTTTTTGAATATTGTGTTGATGATTTATCTTTCTTTTTTTTGGTAGATTTATCAGCTATATTTAATAATTCATCTCGAAACAATCCAAAAAATTCTGAATTTATATTCATTTCTGATTCAAATTCTTTTAATTCTTTTTTTTTATCAACTTGTTTATCCATTTGTTTATATATATTTTAACATACGAAAAATATTTATTAAATTTAAGCGAATAAAAAAATTGAATAATTTGATAGTATAAATCATTATTAATTAATAATTAATAGTAAAATGTCAACACAACAAACTTGTCCTATTTGTCTTGAAGATATTAATATAACGTATATGACTAATTGTGGTCATGTATTTTGTATAGATTGTATTCAGTTATATTATAAATTAAATAATGATCTAAATTGTCCAATGTGTCGTGCCTCAATTAATATTCAAGAAATGCCTTATTATGGTAAAAAATTACCTTATGATAATAATAATTATCCTGATAATCCAGATATAAAACAAAATGAAGTATTGGCTGGATATAAAACTGTTTCTAGATTGAATAAATGGAAACTTCTTTATGATTATCAAGTAAATAATCAACAAGGTTTTATGTTTGCTGAAGAAGAAGAGATTAATCAATTAATGAACATTATTGATAAAGATTATGGAGGTCATTCTGGATTTTCTATGGCATACACTATGAGACATCTACAATTTATCTCATATTATGGACTAACACGTTATCTAAGTATTGTTGCTATCAATAAATAATTTTTTATAGAGAAAACGGTTTTATAAAAAAACAAAATATTATTATACGTAATATGATAATATTATTAAAAGCTTCCACCGAGAATCGAACTCGGATCAATTGCTTAGAAGGCAACGATACTAACCGTTATACTATGGAAGCTCAACAGTAGTTTAAACATAACTACTGGGTACTACTTTGTACCTACTATTATATGTAAACAAATCTTTAAATTATTTTTATTAGTAATTATAATTTTCTAAAAATTTTTTATAATTACTACAATAATCATCATAAACTCCTTTTTTATTAGAAAAATAAATAATTTGAGGTTCGTCATATTTTTTTATAAAATCTAGTATTTTTTTTTTCCAATCATAACTATTTTTATAAATTTCCATTTGATATATTCTAACTATAGTTATATTATTATTTTTTTGTATATGATACATTTTTTTAAAATCGGCAAGCTGTCTTTCTTCATATGTTTCCTTAAAATAATCAACAGTTTTAAAATGTTGGTCTCCATCTATTTCAATAATTAAATTATAATCTGGAAAATATAAATCAAATGGATTGTTTTTAATTTCTAAAATATTTTTAAATCTTTTTTGATGAATAATACTAGATTTAAATTTTTTATAAAGATGATTGTATACTTTTTTTTCAGTAGAATTTTTACAATACATGCAACCATTATTTTTGTAATGTTCATTTGGTGTAATAAAATGAATATGACCCTCTTTTTTACAAATTAATTTAACTTTGTCTTCTACAGTTATATATTCAACTTCAGAATAATCATAAGTATCATCACCATGTATTTGTTTAGATTTTTTTATAAATTCGTCTGTGGTTTTTTTTAAAATTGTAAAACATTTGTTACAACCACTTCCTCTTAAGTGATAAAATGGTTTTTGTTCGAAGATATGACCTGTTGGACAATTAATTTTAACTTCAGTAAAAGAATTTTCATAAACTACTAAATCATAATTATAAGTTTCACCATGAATATTTTTTGATTTGGCAATAAAAGCCTTTGTCATATTTTCAATTGTATCTGGTTTCTTATTGATATTAACATATCCTGTACAAATATTGCATTTACTTCCACATAAATGATTTCTTGGTAATTGTTCAAATACATGACCTTTATCACAAATTAATTTAATTAATGTAGAGCCGTTTATATATTCAGCCAAACTATAATCAAACTTATTTTCACCATGAATAATTTTTGATTTACCTATAAAAGTTTCCAGATTAGTTACTTTAAAATCTACATTAATATTAAAAGTACATTTTTTACATCCATAACCTCCTATATGGTATTTTGGTAATGTTTCAAAAGTATGTCTGTTTTTACATGTTAACTTTATCTTTGTTTTTGCATTCACATACACAGCCTCAGAATAATCGAATTTATCCCCATGAACTTCTTTACTCATCTGAATAAATTTCTCTGTTGTTATTGCCTGTTTTTTATTGTCCATTTATAAATCTATATATAAATAAATCTTTAAATAAAAATGATATCATATATTATTTATTTTATTCTTCATTTTTTTCATTTAATTTTTGTTTTCGCTTTTCGTATGCTCTTTTGTTATATTCTTTTATTTTTTCTGGTGAATAATTTTTATGGTAATTATTTTTTTTTTGATATTCTATATTTTTTTTATTAATTTTTTCTCTATTTTTTTCATAATATTTTTTTTTACTATCTGGATTAATGTATTTTTTCAATCTCGCTTTAAGTTCCTCTATTTCTTTTTTACACTCATCAACCTCTTCCAATAATTCTTTATTCTTATCTGTTATTTTTATATTGGACTCTGTTAAAGAATTGTTTATCTCTAAAACTGATTCATACAATTTTTTCCAATTCATTGTCAATCTATATATATGATCCTTATATCTTTTTATCTTAAAATCAATATTTTTATAAAAATTAATTTTGTTTTTCACAATCATATTTATGTATTGGATGTGCTAATTTTTGACAAAATTTATTACAAAAGAATACTTGTTTACATTTTGAACATCTTTTTGTTTCTTCAGTATTTTCACAAAATAAACACTCGTTTTCAATAATAGTAGATGGATTATCAATTATATCATAATATCTATACAATAAACTATTCAAAGTAGAATCAAGTGCTTTTGCTCCACCATCTTTGTAAATATTTGATGCTAACTTATGAGGTACAAATCCTTGAATAATATGTTTGAATTTGCTTGTGAAATAATTTAAATTTGATAACATCCACATATATTCTCTATACTTGTAAGATTGAAACAAACTAAATCCTTCTTTTACTTTTAAATTTTCTAAAGGAATGTATTTGTTCACATATTCTTCAAGGATTAATTTATTTTCTTCTTTATTTACTGTTTCACTTGGTCTCAATCCAGTAAAACCACTTTTTATATAAGGATTTGCGTTGTATGATAAAAGGATTTTTATTGCTTCTGTATTATCATTTTTACATGCATAAATTAAAGGTGTAGTTCCTCTGAAATTTTCCATATTAACATGCAAAAGTTCCTCTACTAAAATATATTCAATAAT
>JACCDO011256244.1_pt1 | contig 13188 bp, 14 predicted proteins | sample 7446101 | NCBI WGS metagenome assembly JACCDO01 (sample SAMN15323440, study PRJNA562643) | freshwater metagenome | isolation source: river surface water | place: USA:Blue River Watershed | collected 2017-08-16
CCACACCACCCCCTTCCACCGTCTTTACATTCACTGATGGTATTGTTCCCGACCATATGTAATTACGATACATCTCATATAACTTCACATTCAATACCTCCGTTATCTCTAACGTTAATGATAAATACTTATAATCATATAGTAACAGATGCCCGATGCAAGTCAGAATACAATAACGCGTATAAGTACTGTTCTTTTTAATCAAAGTCAAAGTGCAATACAATTTAGAAAAAATAATCCAGTCCCAAAAGGATTGACACTTGCTAAATTTACATCTACAAATACAAGCCCTAGTATTATAACTTCACAAAATGTATTTATAATTCCTGATTCACCTTTAAGAAGACCTCCTATTATTTCAGTAGCAGGTAAAACAATTTATAATCGTGATGATAATGTTTTAATTTATTTTAATAATACTGGCGGACCTGTAAATGTATATACACTTCTTACACCTCTCCCTTCAGGTTTTATATTTGATATAACAACAGGTGTTATTACAGGTACTGCATTAATCAGACAATCATCTACAAAATACACAATTAAAGCTACAAATGATTTTGGTGAAAGTATTTTAGATTTTTATGTTAGCGTACTTTATAAACCTCCTTCAATTTCTTATACTGGATCGCCATTTAATTTTATTAAAGATACAACAATTACCCCAACAGCAGTAACAAATACTTCTGATCCATTTGATACTATTACAGGAACTCTTCCTCCTGGACTTTCTTTAAATCCAACAACTGGGCTTATTACAGGTACGCCAACAGAAGTTTCAGCACAAGATTCATATTTTATTACAGCATCAAATGAAGGTGGATCAGGTACAACTGAAATACAAATTCAAGTTTGGTTTGAGGCGCCAAACTTTAATTATGATTATGGTCCATATACATTTATAGAATCAATTAGTATTACACCAATTATTCCAACAGGAATTGTTGGAAATCCATTTTTTTACATATCTACTGGAACACCTCTTCCTTCAGGTATATTAATTAATAGCAGCACTGGTGAGATATCAGGAATACCAACTCTTGCCGTCACTTCTAATGAATATGCTGTTATTGGATCTAACCTTGGTCCATCTGGAGTTCGTACAAAAACTGACTATTTTGGAATGACTGTCCTTGAAGCCCCGCCAATTATATCTTATTCTCCTTCAACAGTAACTTTTACACAAAATGCCCTTATTACTAATATGGTTGTTACAAATACTGGTGGGCCAACAACAGGATTTTCTATTACACCTTCTCTTCCTTCTGGTATAATATTAGATACAATTACAGGTACGATTTCAGGGACACCATTAGTTGATAGTACTTCTCAAGAATATATTGTTACCGCATCTGGCTCATTACCAAGCTCCACACCAATTAATATAACAATTAATCCAGCAGCACCATTTATAAGTTATTCATCTCCACAAACATATATTGCTGGTACATCAATTACGCCATTAGCACCAACAAGTAGTGGTGGGACAGTAGCATTATATGAAAGTATCGGCTCCTTACCAGACGGTTTAATACTTAATTCAACTACTGGTATTATAACAGGAATACCAACAACTACAAATAGTTCAACAACATACACTATTAAAGCAACAAATATTACTGGAATTAGTATAGCATATATTAATATTACAATTAATCCCGCAGCACCTATTATTAACTACGCTTCTCCACAAACCTATACTGTTGGAATACCAATTACACCATTAATACCGACAAGTAGTGGTGGAACAGTTGCCTCTTATGCTGTTGTTGGTTCTTTACCAGCAGGTCTATTACTTGATACTGGTACTGGTATTATCTCAGGTACGCCAACAGTAAGTGTGGCTTCAGCATCATATGAAATACAAGGTATAAATGTTACTGGATCAAGTTCTGCTTTTATTAATATAACTGTCAATCCAGCTGCCCCAATTATCAGCTATGTATCACCCCAGGCTTTTACAGTAGGTGTAGCAATCACACCTCTTACACCGACAAGTAGTGGTGGTACTGTGGCAAGCTATTCCGTTGTTGGATCACTACCCGCTGGGCTGTCGTTAAATACCAGTTCAGGTGTAATTTCAGGAACACCATCTGTAGCCAGCAGTCAAACAACTTATACTATTCAGGCATCTAATATAACTGGTACATACAATGCGAATATTGATATTACTGTTACTACTGAACAAGGGATTTTAAATTATACAATTAATGTATTTCCAACAAGTTCAACAGCATATAATAGTACAACTTTTGATAATTCTGGTAATTTTTATATAGCAAGTATGTATAGTGCTAATTCTAATAATGTTTTATTTTATAACTCTAACTCTTTAAGTAATCCAACAAGTAATGTTGTTCCTTCTGTCTCAGGAAATCGCGGTGTATGTATTGCTAAATATAACTCTAATGGTAACTTTTTATTTGCAAATGCTATTATAAATAATAGTTTTACAATTTATGATGATGTAAGTGTTAGAAAAATTGTATGTGATTCTTTCAATAATTTATATGTTCTTGGAATGTATGAAGGAAATTGTAATATAACTTCAAATAATTTATTAGTTTATAGTTCAAATATGTCTTCAATTAGAAGTAATGTATTTTCATCAATTAAAATTACTTCTTCAAGTAATATTTCTGCGAATTTATATTTAGCCAAATTTAATTCAAATGGTAGCTTTCAATATGCTGTTACAATTAATGATGCTCCTTTAGGAGCAAATTATTACATTTATCCAGAAGATATTAATGTTAAAAATAACTTATATTTATCATTTATGAAACAAGCTTCAATTAATGATCCCCAAGTTAATATAGTTCATAGTAGTAATCTTGCTGGTGGTACTTCAAATGTAATTCCTACTTTTAGTTTATCATCATTTAAACCTGTTGTTGTTATTTTAGATTCTTCTGGTAATTTTCAATATACAAATACATATGCTACACGTACATTTACAAGTGCTAAATCTTACATTAAATCTATTAACTTAGATACTTTTAATAATTATTATTCTATATTAAATTCAACTCAATCAAATACAACTGTTGGCGATAGAAATGCTATTTATTCAAATCGTACTATTATAACTAGAGACTATACTACAACTACAAGCAATTATAATTCTTCAAATCGTTTAAATATGTATATTATTAAAATGAATTCAAATGGTTCATATGGTTCTACTTTTGGTATGAATGGTTTCTGTAATTCTTATGGCAATGGCCTTGTAATTGATTCGTCTAATAATATTTATGTTGCTATGACTTATATTGGAAATACAGCAAGTAATGTTATATCAAATGCTAATGGGACACAAATAAGTAATGTTTTACCTTCTACTAGTACCAATGCGGCTTCGCTAATGAGATATGATTCAAATGGTATTTTTACATTTGCTACTACGCTTGTAGCTAATAGTAACTGCTCTGCACTTACAGTTTATACAGAAGGTAGTAATGTCTATTTTTCAGGTATTTATAGAGGTACTTCTAATAATGTTGTTCTTTATACATCAAATACATCAGGTGCAATATCTAATATACTTCCAACAACGGTTTCTAACTCTAGCACGTTCTTAATAAAAATGACTGGATCTAACTTTGTATATGCAACAGCAATTGATAGAGTTATTGGTTCAAGTGAAACAGGTTTTGATAATCTTACAAATAATGATTATTTAACATCATATTATTCAAATAGTAGATATATCATTGGAACACCTGTTGGATTTACAGCTGCTGGAACACAACCTTATGCCTACAATTTTAATATGTCATCTAGTAATTCTAATTTCAGACTTGGTGCTCTCGCAGGAAATAATCTCGGTTTAGCAAACTTTAAAATGTAAAAAAAATATATTAAATATTTCTACTTTTGAGAGTAAATTAAAATTTGCCTAAGTACTGACAAGTAGGTGTTGGTGTTCTCATGTCTTCACGTCTGCCACCGTCGTCTGTACGCATTGACGATCTTGGCCTTACACGTTTAATTGGTCGTCCGCTTCTCTCCAAAGAGGCCGTTGTTGTAAACACACCCCTAGCTTCAGCAGTTCTGCGGCTTCTCCTAGGAGTCGCAGGTCATCAACTTGAATATAGTGTTCTGGTTGATTATATTTCACGCGATTGGCGCATCCTTGAAGAGGTTGGAGGCGCAACCGCAAAGTATCGTATCTTTGGTGTCTGCCAGAAACTTGCGGATCTTGGATTTCTTGTACTAGAATGACGCGCATTTGCCTCTTTGTATCGGCAGATTTTAGATCACAGGAAGTACTAGAAGAAGTATTCCGTGGCAGCAAAGTTAGCTATCTTGCCTACATGTCACGTGGGCATCCAGGCGGAGCAGATGCTTGTATCAAAACATTTGCTATGGATTTAGGAGTTCAGAGTTGCCCATTTACTTGTTCTTCTTATCAACAACTGACATGTATGGGGAGCATCTTTGATAAATGTATTGTTATTAAACGAGAAGACGATTTCCCACTTGAAAAACTCGCATCTATGCTTGCTGGAATTTTCCGACAAGTAGAGATTGTTGGTTACAGGGCGGGCACTGCAGGAACGCGCAAACGCAAGCTTTCAGTTATACTTGAAGAATAGACAGCCAGAGCATAAAATAAAAACACCTTCTGCTACAGAATGGACGCTATGGATTTTTTAGACGATAGCTACGGACTTTGCTTAGTACCACCCAATAGCAATCGCTGGGCGGTCACCTTCCTACTTGTTGGATTACTGGCTATTTTACTTATAAAGAAAACGGAGTCGGATCTAGCGCAAACGCGTAAGGACTATTTGGGCTCTGTTGATGACGTAGATTAGGACTCTTTGGGGGTTTCTCTTGCGGGCTACGCATAGAAAGAAGAGTTGGACTCGGGGGCGGCTGTGGCGCTTGTTGAGTTGGTAGTTGAATTTGCTTTTCATCTGGAAGGTCTTGGATTGTGATTGCTTGAAGAGCCAATGGCGAATACTGCTGGGCTTGACGGATATGAATTATCTGATTATAGGGAAATTCAATTTTTTCTCTTGTGATGAACACACCAAATTTATCAAAATCGGTTAGTGCGTAGCGGCCATCTGGTTGTTTATATAACTCATAATCATTTGGGAAATAGCCTTGCTGACTACATAAAAAATAGTATAACAAGAGCTCTTTTAAGAGTTGCTGTGGTACTTGATGTGCTTCTTGAAGCAGTTCTGGTTGAGAGGTATCAATGCGTTCCATTACATACGCTGTTGCCCTAGGTGATGTTGAAATTTCAAACGCGGCTGGGACACGTAGAATTTGGAAGTTTGGTGGTTGCACTATCTGATGTGACCAATGCTGAATCTTCTGCTGCCAATTTGGCGGATGTGTGGAGCTGCGCGCCTGCCGCTTTTGCTGTTTCACCACATAGTGTGTGGGGTAGTGAGCATATTCATATATGCGCGCAGAAGCACCTTCATCTATTATACGACCGCATGCGCCATCCTCCAAGAACATCTGATTATACATTCTTGGTTGATGTTTAGATTTTGCGCGCTAATAACCTTTCCTGCGCGCGGCATAGATGGGCTTGGATTTATCTTCCCACTTCGGGCCATCCCAGGTTTCATCTGTCGGCGTTATATAAATCTGGTGCTTGTAGGCTAGCATCGTAAAAATACTCTGATCATGTCTGTGTGTCTGAAAAGTAGGTGAATTGAGGTCGCGTGAAGGAGCGTCTGTCAGCAAGTGATAATTGTCGTGCTGCGCGAGATCATAGAACTCCTGGAAGAATTGCTGACTCGCTGGGTTCTTTGTAACTATGAAAGCCGTAGCAACAATCTGTGTAAGGTCGGCGGCCGGCGGGTAGATTTGGAAAACATCCGCCTTATTAAATGCCCGATTTGGCTGCTCAGAGTTAAATGCGATGATTCCTGAGGGGTGCCGGCGACTCTCAACGATCAACTCATCGAGGCGAGGTGCGCCGGTTGTCTGAAGATAACAACCCGCATCTGCGTATATCAATGTATCTCCATCTTCCATTTCTGCGAGGTTTTGAAGGACTAAATAAGGTTTCCAGAGCCAGTACCCAATACCACGACTGTTTTGCTCAATAAAGTTTCCATGAAGAGTCCAGAATGTAGGGTCAGATTTAAGATTATCTAAGGTATATTTGCGAAACTCCATTTGAATTGACGGATCTGTTGTGGCAAACTCTGCTACTTGTCTGCCAAGCCGATCAGCAGAGAGCTCAAATATACCTGTGGCAAAAGTAATGAAGCGTGTTTCTGGCATACAGTTCTGACAAGTAGAGAGTTATGATTCTTTGAACTCTTTAATTGGTGGTTTCTTTTTCAAGGTTTCGGAGAATATCAAAATACCATGCGCTGAGATCAGAACCATCGCGCAGACGCGCTGCCCAGAATGGTCGTGCGTAGTTGTTGCGACGGAAGTCCCAGAGTTCATCGGTGGGCGCATAGGCTGCGTTGTATTTGTGAATCAGCATTGTAAGAATACTTTGATCATGACGATTCTCTTTGAAGTCTGGGTGGTTTATTGCTTTTGATGGGCTGTCATCAATTAGATTGTAGTTTGTGGCCATGATGTTGTACCATTCTGTGGCCATTTTCATAGTGGTCTCGCACTTGCGCCAAATTGTTGCTCCTGACATGATCTGTGGTTTCTGCTTTTCTTCTTCAGAGTTGGTGTTGAAATAGTCAAATATATCTTGTTTAGTCCAAATATAATTAGGATATTCTGTACCAAATCCAAAGAAACCTGCAGGATGGTTTTTGACAATTTGGAGATACTCGTCAAGGCGTTTGCGAGCCTGCGGTGCTGGCCAGAGATAGCAGCCTGCGTCCATGTATATGAGAATATCGTTCTCATTTAGAGAGTTCAGGACCTTTTGTGTGAGATAGCTTTTCCAAAGCCAGTAACCACCACCGCGACGGTTGGCTTGGATCCAGGCTTGGTGACGTGGCCAAAATTCCGGATCTTGCTCCAAGTCTTCTTCACAGAAGCGTAGAACCTCATCAAAGATTCCATATTTAATGGCAGAGTCACAAAGATTCTCCATAGAGGCTCTCCAAGGCCCACTGCCATACGAAAAAAATATAAGACGTGGTTGCGGCTTGGCCATTTAGTATTCTCTACTTGTCAGGTTTTATGTATTGTTTAATTACCTCCATCGGAGAGCATTCAAGACAGGTACAAAGATCATTGCTCGCAGACATAACAGAATCTGATCTTGGCTCTTCCACAGAATCTCTGCTTTTGTCTTGCCAGGAATTGTAGGAAACTGGATCTCGCGACTTATAATGTACTCTCCTTGAATCTGCGGGCATGGTAGGCCATGCTCACATCCATCTTCACGCTGAGTTGGCATTGGAATTCCATTCAGAGAATAACTAAACTCTATTTGTATATCGTTATAGGTCTTGTAATCATTCGCATACATGACTGTAACTTCAGATAACTGATTTGGGTGATATACCTCTGAATCGGTCACATTTTGCGTGATTTTTGCAAGTTGGACTTTGAAGACGGCCGAGCGTTCAGCGCCGCAGTCTTCAATTGTTGCCTCTGGAGTTTGATCCCATGGCCATCCATAGGCGAGACAGACATATAGGAGAGCTGTAAGAAGACGTAGCATTTTTGGGGGTGTGGTTAGTTTTGCTGCGCGGACTGGCCAAATTTTTGCCCTACGGGCTCGTAGAAATAACATGCGTATATTTTAGAAATGCCTACACGCTGTCCTCCTTTTGTAAATTTTATGATTCTTGCAGTGGGTGTCTTACTCGTCGGTTATGTAATAGTTAGCTTTATGCGTCAGAAGCCTGTTGTTTATGGAAAAGAGGATTTTGGCGATTTGGGCGCAGGAGATTTCTGCGGACAGAACTCTGATTGTGGATCGGGACGGTGTGGGCAGTTAGATGCTGGGAAACGGCGCTGTTTTTAGCGACGGCGTGTATTACGCTTCTTTGTAGTTCTGCGTTTAGATGCACGACGCTTCCTACGACCTTTGCCACCTTGTACTTCTTTAACAGGTACAACACTACTTTTTCCTGCTCCAGAATACTGTGCTTCTTTAGCAGTTTGTGATCTTGTGCCACTTGCTGGACCAGTTAGTTTAGCAACTTCCTTCCTGTAAGCATCAGACATTCTAAAAAGGCCGCCGGTTTTAAATATGAACATCCAGAGCCTTCTCTAAGAAAACCTCTCCCTCTGAGGTTGGACGCACCGAGAATGCTTGGAGAGAGACCCCAGCTTCGTGAGCCTTGCGGATAGCATTATTATATGTGATATCCGCGGTGCTAATTTGGAAATGAGAAACATCCGGGCGCATTGCTATGAATAACAAAGTCGTATTGTGTGTTTTCTGGACTTGTAGAGATGTAAGATGCTCGGCATGTTTTACCGCACGCGGGCTAACAGGATCTGTTGCTTTGTGCCGGCGGTTGCCGATAGGGAAAAGGGCTGCCTCTCCCGATGTGTCTGTTAGTGGTGCTGATTTAACTTCAATAAAATGCTCTTGATCATCAACTTTAGCATAATAGTCGAAGCGACTCTCACCATGTGTTACCTCGGCTTTGAGAGTATTTGGGATCCAGCCAAGATGTCCTCTGAGTATAATTTGTTCAGCAAGTTTGTTGGCAACATGGGGATTTGTTATTACAAGTGTTCCTTCAGTCTCTAGAAACATTACTTGAAATCTGGAGAGTGACTTACTTCCTAGCGGACTAGACATTACATAAACTGTTGCGCCTTTATCCAAATGACCTCCACATAGGAGAGCTGGATTATGTGCTACCCAGATTCTCTGATTAGTATCATTATCTAAAACAACATCGACGAGGTATGGACTTCTATTTGATGCAGAAGGGCGCGCTACGATTTTGGCTCTGTAAATAGGTCGCGGGAACTTGATAAGTGGTTCAGGCTGCATTGTACTAAGCTGACATGTAGAGATTCATGCTACAGCCTGGCAAATTTTATGTGATAATAGTAAATGAAAGATACTCTTAACCTACCTTTCCGACTTGTAAAGATGTTGGATATTGGTTATGTTGCTACCATATATGTTATTCTAGCAGTATTTTTATCTACTGTGATTGATGAGATGTTAGGTCCATTTAGCAAAGAACACGCTAAAAAAGAAGGCAATTTTATATTTACTTTAAAAACAATTGGTCTTGTATGGTTAGTTGGTATAATTGTATATATTGTACGTAATTTTGTTGAACTTATTCCGAGCCCATTCCATGGCCTTGCTGGATTTGATCATTTGAGACTCAAAGAGCTTACAAATGCCGCTGCCTTCGCATTTGTATTCTTACTTTACCAGAAACATCTGAGAGCACGTCTTGATTACATGTACGATATGATGGTTGTTAGAGAGTTTTAATAGGTTTGGTAAAATTTGAAGTTGGAATTTGCGTGTATGGGTCATTACACATTCACGCCACAATGTCTCACAATAACGATCATCAGGACTGGGAGACCGTCACGGTTCGCTCTCATAAGCTTCCCGCCGCAGCAGTGCGAGCGGCTGGCAAGGTTGAGGTTTCAGTGCGACAGGCACAGAGCTACGGAGCACACGCAGCGGCCGTTGAGAGAAATGCTGAAGAGGGTGCACTCAAGCAGAAGCGCGTTGCACCAGAGTCCGTGCGGGCCCTTGTGGAGGCGCGCCTGGGTTATGAGCGCGGCAAGCTAACGCAAGAGAAGGCTGACGCCGAGTGCGCTCTTCCCAAGCACACTATCCGCGACATTGAGGCGGGTAAGCTTGTCCCAAATGGTGATGTTCTCAGAAAGATCTCTAGGACGCTTAGGGTTGATCTAAAGATTGTCTAAGGTTAGGTTCAGAGAAAGAATGACAATAAGACTTCTGACAAGTAGTGATTATGCTGAATACTTGCGATTAATTAATGACTTCCGTGAAACTCATTTTTCTGAAAATGATTTTATTGAAAGACTTCTGGATTTGAGTCGGCACGGGATTGAAATATATGTAATGGAAGATGATAAGAGCGGAAAGCTGGTTGCCACAGCAACTCTAATTGTAGAACCCAAGTTTATTTTTAATCTGGCTACCTATGCGCACATTGAAGATGTTTGCGTGGCGGCTGACAGAAGAGGAGAAGGCCTCGGTAAGAAGATTATGAAAGAAATACTTGCCATTTGTAAGCAAAGGGGTTACTATAAAGTAACGTTGTGCTGTGGTGATCATAACGTAGGTTTCTATACAGCATGTGGTCTTGAGAAGCGTGGCAATCAAATGTGCCAACTTGTATCACTACTATAATATATGGGGCCTAAGATTTCAAACAATTGGACAAGTAGGATGAGTGAAGATGGTCCCTATTTACGATTGGATGTGAGCGCATTCAATTCGCCGTGGTTGAAGGCCACTAATACAGGCCTTGGCAATGTTCTTTTTCAGATTGCTACTGTAATCGGGCTTTGTAAAAAACTTGGCTTTCGTCCAGATTTTGGTCATGTATTTGAGTATGGAGAGAAGCTGAAGAGATTATTTGATCTGGACCACGGCGAGAAACTATTTTCACGTTTGCCACCTGGCCCACCCGCAGGATCAGTTACATATGAGATTCAACTTGATGGTGGTGGTGGCGGTAAAGATGGCTATCGTATGGATTTTGTGGGACAACTTACAATGTTACGTAAGCACAATAAAAATGTAGAAATAAGAGGATATTTGGAAGATGATACATATTTTTATAAATATGCCGATGAAGTCCGAGAACTACTATGCGCACCCGACGAATACAAAGATAAACTTGCCGCACTTATTCCTGAAGGGCGTATCCCAGTAAGCCTACATGTAAGAGGTAATGAGTTTATTCAATATACATACCGCGAATATAATGGTAGCGATCCAGCGCTATTTAAAAGAGAATTTATTTGGCGTTATTTGAATAAAGCTGTCAATTATATTGCGGATGAAGTACCTGAAGCATATTTTTTAATTTTTACTGACGATCGTTCTGCCATTGATCCAAGCCTTATCCCGCGTCTAGAAGAGTGTGGATATACATTTGTTGAAGGTTTTAAAGACTATGAAGACATGTGGTTAATGTCACTTTGTGCGCACAATATTACAGGGCTTTCTACATTTAGTTGGTGGGGAACTTGGTTGGCAGGCAATGACGGACGTATTCGCACGTTTGATTTTATGAATGTTCGGCAGAGACATATGAAGAGTAATTTTATAGCACTTTAGTGCGGATTTTCCGTACTTTAAGTTTTACTGCGGATAAAAAGGTAGTATGAAACACCAATGGTCTTTTGGTGATCATAATGTTTATCAATATGATCAAGGAAAGTTTAATTTTCGTCAGTTCTTTGAAGAGTTATATGGCCGTGCCGACTTGGAGCGACTTGGCGATCGCACTGATTTAGAGGAAGAGGGCATTAGTGATGTAGAAACTGATCTTCACAAGAAGTTCTACGCTGACATTAAAACACGTCCAGCATTCAAAGAACTGTACTGTTGCTTCATTCGTGAAATTCATGAGCAGTTCTTTCCAGAAGAAGAATATCTAATCTACCAGTCATTCCCTTCTGTGCGTTTCCAGTTCAAGAATAATGTAGCTGTTCCACCGCACTACGATTCTGATCACATTGGCTGCCATCCTCTTGGTGAGAAGAATTTTATTGTACCTGTAACTGACATGTATGGGTCAAAGCGGCTGTTTGTTGAAAGCTCTCCAGGAGCTGCTGACTTCCGTGGAATTGATTTGAAGATGGGTGAGCTATTTTATTTTAATGGTAATCGCTGTACGCATTACAATGTCAGTAACATTGAAGATAGTATTCGTATTTCACTGGACTTCCGCGTGCTACGTGTGAGTGATTATAAGAAGTATATTGCTTCTGGACAGATCACTACAACTAATCCTCGTGATCCTGACAAGAAGCGCGTGCCAACAAAAATGGTTATCGGTGGCTACTATCAACTGACACGTAGAGGTGAGGATTTAGCAGATATGATGCGCTGGACGCACCAGAAAGAAATGCTCCTTCAGACACGGCCGAACTTTGGCGCTGAAGAGAGGGACGCGGTCACCACCTACATGTCAGATTTTGATAACTTTTTTACCGAGTTTCGCCAGACAGAGGCTTTTGAGAAGGAGTTGGCAGAGGTTATTGGAGCCAAGCACTGCGTGGCCGTGACGAGTGGTAATGTGGCATTAATTGTTGCTCTGATGGCTCTTGGAGTGGGTCCTGGTGATGAAGTGATTGTGCCGAATTATACCATGATTGCTTCTGCGAATTCTGTACGTGCGGTTGGTGCGAAGGTTGTGCTGTGCGACGTAGAGATGCCTTCACTGACTATGACACGCCAGAGTATTGAAGATCTCATTACGCCACGGACAAAAGCAGTTATTCATGTAAGCTTAAATAATCGCCAGAGCGAGTTAGAGGGACTTGTAGAGTGGCTGCATGGGCGGGGGGTTGCGATTGTGGAAGATGCTGCGCAGAGCCTTGGTGCTCGCGTGGGTGGGAGGGCTTTGGGAACATTTGGCGATGTTGGTTGCTTTTCACTTTCTACACCGAAGATCATTAGCACGGGGCAGGGAGGTTTCTTGGTGACGGACTCTGATGAGATCGCGCGCAAGGCGCGGATGATTAAAAACTTCGGTCGCCGATCGGGTGGCGTTGATATCTTCGAGGTCTTCGGGCAGAATTACAAATTCACCGATATTCAGGCTATCATCGGTAGAGAACAGCTGAAGAAACTACCAGAGAGGGTTCTGTTCATGCGTCAGCTATATGACTGGTACAAGGAAGGACTTGTAGGATGTGATGGAGTTTCATTGGAAGCTGATGGTGGAGAAGGCTGGATTCCTTGGTTTGTTGATGTGTTCTTGGAGCGGCGGGATGAGTTGGCAGAGTGGCTGAAGGTTCATGGAATTCAGACGCGACCTTGTTATCCGCCAATCTGTGATACACCGATGTATGCTGAGGAAGCTGGTGGCATGGAGTTTGCAGTAAGCCGCTACGTGTCAGATCACGGGTTGTTCTTGCCGTCACATACGCTTGTGACGAAAGAGCAAGTTGAATTTATTTGTAAGCTAATTAGACTTTGGTCTAACGGCGCTTAGTGTGGCTACGCTTCTTGTGGGCGCGGCGCTTGGTGTGCGCACGGCGCTTTCTGCGACCACCTCCTAAAGCATTTTTTAAACCCATTGCTGTTAATTGAGC
>JACCDO011241938.1_pt1 | contig 13185 bp, 6 predicted proteins | sample 7446101 | NCBI WGS metagenome assembly JACCDO01 (sample SAMN15323440, study PRJNA562643) | freshwater metagenome | isolation source: river surface water | place: USA:Blue River Watershed | collected 2017-08-16
GGGTTTGGGGTTTTCCATGGTCCCAGCAGTAGTCCCAGCAGTAGTCCCAGCAGTAGTCCCAGCAGTAGTCCCAGCAGTAGTCCCAGCAGTCATTCCCCCAACATTGATATCTGGGTTAGGACAAGCAAAGGGTAAGTGATCTTTGAGTAGATTCACTTCTGGGTCTTTTTGCACATAAAAAGTGCTGCCATCTAATTCTAAAATCAAAGGTGTAGTGACTTGACCTACGGCATCACCACAAAAAACATCATCAGATACAATTTGGGATTTTAAAATCACATCTGCATTGACAGGGTCGCTTGAATTGAGCGTTTCTTTATCTAGGACCAATGGCATGGCTGCAATTTCAAATAAACCTTCATCTGAAACTTGAGTGTTTGTTTCTAAGATCGGCATATCTGTTTTGGGATTTTGGCGATCTAACCAAATCTTTACTTTAAACTGTCTAGGGATCACATCATTCATCCCCATATCCATGTTTTTGGGATCATCCGCTTCAAAATGAAGCCTTAGTCCTAGATGTATCCCACCTTTTAACAAAGCATGTAAAAACCAGTATCCACTTAAATCAGCCAATTGAGATTGGGGTTTAAGCATGGCATCAGATTCTTCTATATTCCTTAAACTTTCTGTTCTCTTTCTAAAATGTTCATAATCTTCTTTGGGGATATTTCTACAAGAATGAAGAAGAGATGAAATCAAGATCAAGAGAAGTATGGCTAAGGATTTTTGATTAGGATATAAAAAATGCATCATGTACCACCCTTAAAAACGATATTGAAGATTCAATGTAAGATATTGTCTATGATCTGTGTATGTCCCGTTTGCATGGGGTTTTTGAATACTTTGGGTCACAGTTTGCTTGAAATAATATTGGTAGAAAAAAGAGCTAGAAATCGAGAAGTTTTGATTGAAAGCAAAACTCGCCCCAATCGCCCCTTCGATTTGATCATTCTCAGCGAGTCCGGGTTCATGGGTATTTGCTGGTGTGGCACCAGTTTCATAAGCAATACCAGCATGAAAAATCAGTCCTTTGGCAAAGAAAAAATCGCTTCTTAAACGATAAGCAAAAGTATCCTTAAAATTCCTCTTGAGTTCCAAGAGTTTAGGTCTTGAGCCATCTGCCAAAGTGACTTCTAGATTCGTTGCGACTTGTTCATTCATCACTGACCAATTCATATACTCAAACTCTGGGCGAAGTCGTATTTTGGGTGTAATCTTAATGCCCATAGACCAATGGATACTATCTGCCACTTGCAAAGGAAATCTCGCAAGTACAGTGGTTTCTTGGGCTGTGCCAAATGTCACTAATCCCTTGCCTTTGAGTTCATAGTTATTTCCCCTACGATACGCAAGACCCATGGTAAAATCACCTTTTTGATCGAGTTTAGCAAATAAACCCACAGTCAAATTCAAGGCAGTCCCCACGGCATCTTTGAGATAGATTCTCCCCTCAGAGATATTCCCGCTAATATCCACTAGATTTTCACTTTTATCTGGGTTTGCCGCTCTTACTGTGCTTAAACTGACATCATTGTAATTCAGTGCAACTCCCAAAGAGAGTCTTTTGTAGCCAACAGCTAAACCTGCAGAATAGGTCATGATTAACATATTGGTACTGATAGTATTCCATCTTTGTGTCCCATCACTTGCCCCTGGATATTGTGCTGGTGCATCTGTTCTTCTGTCCCAATTTGAAGCGCCAGCTCTGGCGATATACGCCCCAGCACCTATGCCGATATGCCAATCAGAATTTAGTTTAAAACCTTTGGATAAAGCAAGACTAGGCACAAAACCTATACTGCCCGTAGTTGCTATACCGCTATTGGCATCAATCACACTGGGATCTGCATTTGGATCTAAAGGTGTGCGATCATAGGTTGCCTGCCTAGAAATCATGGCTGTGTATAGATCAATCTTAAAACCTTTATGCGTTAAACGGGCTGGGTTCCAAAATAATGAAAATGCGCTTTTATCTAAAGGTCCTCCAGATAAACCATTGTATTTTGCGATAAAAAATGGGTTAGCAAATACAGTTGAAGAGAGAGAGAGATGGATAGAGATGAAAATAAAGAGATTGATGATTCTTTTGGGTGAATCAAAGAGCTTAATCATTCAAGAGTCCCCTTCTTGGCGTGAAAAAATGAATAGTATGAGTTTAATTGACTTTTTTGAATAATGCTAGTGTGATTTTAAAAAAATAATGATGATTGATTGATGAAAAAACATTGAATTTATGGTATTTTTGATAGGATCATACCATTTGATTTAAGAGATTAAGCGCGGAAAACAGTGACTGTGTTCATCACAATATCTTTGAGAGGTTTATCTTTAGAATCACGAGGTTGTCTTGCAATTGTAGCGATCAAATCAGCACCTTCAATGACTTTACCAAAAATAGCATGTTTGCCATTCAACCAAGGGGTAGAGGTTTCAGTGATAAAGAATTGGCTACCACCACTATTTGGACCAGCATTTGCCATACTGAGTACACCAGCACCCACATGCTTTAAACCGGGGGCAAATTCATCAGCAATCACATAACCAGGACCACCATAACCAGCACCTAGTGGACAACCGAATTGAATCATAAACTCAGGAATCACGCGGTGGAAAATTAAACCATCATAAAAGGGTTTACCGTCTTTTTGACCAGTGGCAAGGTATACAAAGTTAGCCACAGTATTGGGGGCTTCTTTTTCATAGAGTTCAGCAACCATATCGCCCATGGAAGTGCTAAAACGAACAAATAATTTACCTTCACCCGCAACATTGACTGGGGGAGGTGTAAAAAGGGATTCTCTTGATCTAAACATAATTTAAGTTTCCTTGTTTTATCATAGTGATCAGTGATTTAAAATCAGCTTATTATATGTATATATCGCCAAAATTCAAGACTTTTATCAAAGGCTAGTTTGATTTATCAGCCTAAGCTTGACAGAACAGATCCTTTTCTCTAATTTTGTCTTTCTCATACCAACCAGTCTCAGAATTGAGAAAAATATGTTATTTCGTGTGATTTTTATTCTATTGATACTCCTTAAATTTCCCTTACTTCATGCGCAACAAACGCTATACCCAGAAAATCTAGAATATTTCCCACCTTTGATACTCAAAAAAGAAGAATGTAAACCCCAACAAAAAGCGCCTACCCCCACACATCAAGTATCAGAAAAACATCTTCAACTCGATACTTGGATCAAACAATGGAAAAATCATTTTAATCAACCCCAAAATCCCATACTCAAACCCATTGAAATCAAACAACATCAACAATCATTGATCCAAAGGTCCAAAATCGCTGAACCTTTAACACAAATCGATATCACCCAAGCACTCAGCCCAGAAGACCTAAATACCTTATTATCAGGGCGTTTAAGCTATCTCAAAGACAAAGTCACCCAAGGCAAATATGTTGGGGATCAAAGACAAAGCCTGAGCGCTCAAGAAATCGCACAATTTGAGATTTCTATGCTCCAAAGGAAATCCCCTGAATATAGATTGATCCTACAAAATACACAGAATCTATGCGCGCCCTATCCCAAAGCCATGTATCAAACAGAAGGTGATATGGAAATCGATAGAAATGCTTGTACTGTGCTCAAAAAAGGGGAACTCGTTGAAGTGCTGAGTATTTGGGGTGATCAACTGCTCTTGGTGAGAAATAGACTTGCTTTGGGTTGGATTCCAAAGAACACTGCACTCAGCGATCAAATCTCATTGGAACTTGCTCAAAAATATGAACAAGCAGAGAGCCGATTCTTCAAAAAAGAGGTTTATCTTCATATCAATGATGAACAAAAATTAGAGATGAATCATCAATCCATGGGAAAAGCTGATGAATTGATCAAAATCAAACATAGAATTAAAGTAGATATTAAACAAAAACAAATCTATATCCCCCATCAAACTGGGGTGAAAATCTATGAATTACAAGAACAATTCCATCAATTCTTCTTTGAACATCAATTCACCCCTCAAAACTTCTTAACCCGTTTATTTTCATATCTCAATGATCGATATGGCTTAGGAGATGGCAATGGGGGGATCGATTGTTCTCGAATGATTGTGGATATTTTTGATACTTTTGGATTGGCTTTACCTCGTTATTCTGGACATCAAGCTTTGGCTGGTATTCATACCATTGATCTAAAAAGCATCACTGACAGTAGGCAAAGATATGCCATCTTAGAAAAAGCCATAAAAAACCATATTATTCTCCTAGGCTTGCCTGGTCATATCATGGTTTATCTCGGCAAAGATGAACATCAACAACATTATGCATTTCATGCACTTGCTGAATATATCATGCCTTGTGAAGATGGAAATGAAAGTATTTTAAAAGTCAATCAAGCCACAGTCACTGATCTAGAAAGAGGCAGGGGGGGCAGTAAAGGCGCTTTGATCGATAGAATCACACATGTTGTATTCATCGGCACCAAAGTCGATGATGCGCTCTTGGATTTGGTTCAAGCTAGACCTGCTTTGCCCTTGAATATGCCTAGTGTTCAACAATGTAAAAAAACCAGAAATCAAGAACAAAAACTGTTTTTCTTTCCCAAATCCCCAAGTGCCAAAGAGGGTTTTTCGATTGTGATGACATCTCCTTTTGCGATTGCCAGAGGTGTTTTGGGAATTTTGGGCAATCATCAAGGTGAGAAGATTGAGCTCAAAGCAGAAAAAATCATGGGGGGGGCACCTTATATCTATGAATGGAAAATCAAACCCCTACAACTTCAACCCCAAAATTATACCATTGCCTTTGGTGAAGGTGATCAATTATTGACTTGCACCCAATTGGCGCTAGATCAACAAAGCAAACCCATAGAAAACAAAAGTCCATCTGTTTGGGAACCCGAAAAAGAATGGGATGCCCATGATGAAGCATTGTATGCTGCATTTATTGAGAAACTCTTTGATTATGAACAACTCGATCAAAGTTGGAAAAACCTACAAGATTTAATCCTAGTCAAAGATAAAAATCTTCTCTATCAATATTTGGGACAAAATGAAGACAGTAAATTGAGATTGGAACCCGATTGTGCGGATTTACCTTATACATTAAGGGCTTATTTTGCTTGGAAAATGAGATTGCCTTTTGCTGTTAGAAATTGCTCAAGGGGATCCGCTAAGAGTGCCCCCCAATGCGATCAAAGCTTTACTGATTCAAGCCTTTTGCGGGAAGGCAAGAATAAGGGAGATGAATTCCAATGGTTTGCCAGAGCCTATGTCTCCAAAATGGCACATTCTGCAAGTGTCAGAACCTTACCCCAAGATGATTTTAGCGATTTATATCCCATTGCATTGACCAAAGAAGCTTTAAGACCGGGGATTGTCTATGGTGATCCCTATGGACATATCTTATTGATCTCTTCATGGAAAAGACAAGCTTTGGGTGGGGCTGGGATTTTGATCGCTTCAGATGGACAACCTGATGGTACGATTGCGCGTAAACGATTTTGGGAAGGTTCTTTTCTCTTTGACCCTGCGACAAACGTTGTGGGTGCTGGTTTTAAGGCTTTTAGGCCTTTGATCAAAGAAAAAGGACAATGGCGATCTGTGAGCAATCAAGAACTGCTCAATCCAGCCAAATTTCATGCTTTAACTTGGAGCGAACAACAATATCAAGGTCAGAAAGAAGATTTCTATGATCGGATCAATGCTTTGATTAGTCCTTTGTTTACAGATCCTTTGGTTTATTTGAGAAGCCTAATCTCTTCCCTACATGAATCTGCAAGAGGTCGTGTATTATCTGTTCAAAATGGTGTAGATTTCATCCAAAAAAATCCCAAAACCACCATCTCTATGCCTACAGGTTATAGTATCTTTGAAACTTCTGGTCCATGGGAAGATTTTGCGACCCCATCGCGCGATATGAGGTTATTGATCTCCATTGATACAGCATTTTCTGCCAAATCAGTGATCCAAAGAAATCAAAATCGTTTTGGTATTAAATCCTATGAGATTCTCCAAAAAATATTAAACCAAGTGGATCGGGATTTACCTAGGTTATTAAGCGAATTTTCCATAGAATACTTAAAGAGTGATGGAAGACCTCAAAAACTCAATCTTCAAGAAATTGTAGATCGAAAAAAGAACTTTGAAGTGACTTATAACCCCAATGATTGCCCTGAATTGAGATGGGGGGCACCTATGGCATCTGAAGAAATGAAGACTTGTCAACGAAGAGCCCCAAAAAATCAACAGCAACTGCTTGAAAAATATAGACCATGGTTTAGAGAGAGAAAAAGACCACCCAGAGGGAGTAGATAAGATGCAAAAGATTTTTTCTCTTCACATTCAAAAGAGATATCTCTTTTTCATTGGCGTTTTGTGGTGTTTTTTTGCACAAGCCAAAGAAGGTGATTTCACTTGGCATTATTATGGGGATTTTTATTATGGCAGAACCCCATTTCAATCGCCCAAAGAAATGAATTATTTTGTCAGTTCTTATCGATTAAATGAAATCTCTACCAATCTCCAAGTTCTAGATTTTCAATATGAAAATGATCGATTTAAATGGAGAATTACCCCAGGGATTGGGGATTATCTCAAAAAGAATTATGCATCGGAACCCGCATGGGCCAGACATTTTATTGAAGCTAAAATCTCTTATCTCTTACATCGTGATTTAAAGCTTTGGGTGGATGTAGGGATCATGAATTCTCCATTTACGCCAGAAACACCTACTTCGTGGGATCATGCGCTTTATACCCGTTCTTTAGCCCCTGAATATGTGCCTTATTATATCGAAGGGATGAAATTGACAATGCCTACTTTGGGTGATCAACTCTGGTTTAATCTCTATTTGATTACTGGGTGGCAACATATCATCGATAATAATCATACACCAGCGCTGAGTTGGGATATTGAATGGCGATTACCTAGACATTCCTTTCATTTTGTAGGGTTTTTGGGGGATGAATGGAGCAAGAATAAACCTGAATTTGGGCATAGAAGTTTTTTTGATTTTAATTATATCTATCAAAACGATAAACTATGGCTTTCTAGCGATATCTATTTGGGTTTCCAAGACATCAATGATCTGTCGATTGATGCTCAAAAACAAAAACATCGCCCCAAAATTCATCACTCTTCTCAATGGTGGCAAGCGAATATACAAATGAAATATGAGCTCACCAAAACCTATGCAATTTCATCTAGGTTGGAGTATTTTCATGACCCTGATCAAATTCAAGTGACGCCGATTTTATTATTACCTAATTCCATTGAAGGTTTTAAAACAGCTTCTTTTAGTTTGGGGATGAGTATTACTCTACATCAGAATATCAAATTGCGCTTTGAAGGGAGACAGTTTTTCTTGGGGTCTAAAAATACATGGCAAGCTAATACTTTTACCCAAAATCATACAGATCTGCTTTGGTTAACAAGCAATTTAACTTTATTGTTTTGATCTAAAATTTTTGAATCATTTGATCCCAATCAATCATCTTATTTCCGTTATATCCGCTCATTCCTAAATATTTAACATTGAAGGTATCCATGGAAAACCCATATATTTCATGTAGGTACACAGCAGTAAACCAAGAGAATATCAATCCCCAAGGGAAATATGTATTGTATTGGATGCTTGCTTTTAGAAGATTACACTCTAATTTTGCATTACAACGTGCCATAGCATACAGTAATCAATTACAAGTCCCTTTGGTGATTTTAGAAGGCATTAGGATCGATTACCCTTGGGCTTGTGATCGTTTCCATCAATTTATGATCGATGGGATGATCGATCATCAAAAAGAGTTGGCTCAATATCAAGAGCAAGTGTTTTATTATTCTTTTATTGAAACACAAAAAGGACAATACAAAGGTTTATTACCTGCTTTGGCTCAAGATGCGAGTATTGTGATTACCGATGATTATCCTAATTTTTTTATGCCAAAAGCCATTGAAAGTGCAGCGCAAAAAATCAAAGTAAAGCTTGAGAAAGTCGATAGTAATGGGATTTTTCCTTTGAGTAGGACACCTGAAGCTTTTACAACTGCTTTTAGTTTAAGAAGATTTTTGCAAAAGAATATTGCGCCTTATTTCTATGCTTTTCCCCAAGAACATCCCTTAAAAGAACTCAAAGTCAAAGGAAGTAAGTTCTCTTTTGATCCAGAAATCCTACAAAAATACCCTATCACTCAAGCACTAGAAGGATTTCAACTCAGTGGACTAGAGATCAATCACGAGATTAAAGCTTTTGAAAAAGGTGGAGAAGTCAAAGCGATTGAAAAAATGCATCTCTTTATCGATCAAAAATTAGATCTCTACCATAGCCATAGAAATGAAATTAATTCTTGTAGTGCCAGCGGTTTATCTGCCTATCTGCATTTTGGGCATTTAAGTATGCACTTACTCATCGAATCAGTGATTAGACAAGTCAAAGACTGGCATCCAGATCGATTAAAAACATCAAAAGTAACTGGCTCAAGAGAAGGCTACTGGCAATTAAATGAAGCTTTGGAAGGTTTTTTGGATGAAGCCATTACATGGAGAGAATTAGGCTTTATCCATCAATACCATCATCCCCAAAACTATGATCAATATGATTCTTTGCCAGATTGGGCTAAAAAAACCCTAGAAGAACATGAGCATGATATACGCCCTTATGTCTATGATTTAAGTCGTTTAGAAAACGCTCAAACCCATGATCCCTTGTGGAATGCAGCTCAAAATCAACTGAGACGTGAAGGGAAAATGCATAATTATTTGAGAATGCTTTGGGGGAAGAAGATTTTGGAATGGAGCAAAACACCCAAAATCGCATTGGATGTGATGATTGAACTCAATAATAAATATGCAACGGATGGGAGAGATCCTAATTCTTATAGCGGGATTTTTTGGTGTTTGGGTCGCTATGATCGGGCTTGGGGACCTGAAAGGGAGATTTTTGGGAAGATTCGTTATATGAGTTCGGATAATACTTCTCGGAAAATCGATACTAAAGATTATATTAGTAAATATTCTTAATTCTGAATAAAAGGCGCATCCCCTAAACTAGGCAATGGTTGCCCACTCCCACGTTGCGCAATTAACTTCCTACTAATCTGCTTAAACACCTGCGCTTCAGGTGGGTGCGCTGCCCCAGCCCTTCTCAAAAGCATCAATGCCTGTTGCGTAGAACTTCTTTCATCTTCCCCCTGCTGTAACCTCACCAAAGCATATAAAAACCATGCAATTGCTTGTTGTACAGGATTAAGCAAACTCGCTTTATCTGGTGTTCCCAAAGTCGCATTCACTCTTTCAGTAATCGCTTTGAAATCACCCACCAACAAATAAGACATTGTTTCAAAAATAAACAACCACCCAATCGGTCTAGGAATCGCTCTAGCCAAAGTTTGTCTAGCTTGATCGAAGAGTTGTCGAGTAGGAAAAGCCAAAGACCCTGTCAATTGTTCTTGAATCTGCTCAATACCATAATGCTCTTTAAGCGCTGCAATCGCACAAGCCCTAGTATGAAGCAAAGCAAAATCCAATGCGATATCTCTTCTTTCCAAAAAGCTTTGTAATTCAGCATCTCGTCTGATCTCTCTCAAACGATTTAAGACTTGAACGATTTGACCTGAATGTAGAGATTGTCTGGCTCTGGTAATCGATTGAAAAACATGGTAAATCGTCTTAGGATGGCTCCTTCGACAACGATCTGATTCTGCAAGCAATTGTTCAGCTGCCATCAATTCCCCAGCTTCTAGATGTACCCATGCAAGTAGCGTACAAGCACTGGCCCTCAATCCCCTTAATCCCCTTGATCTCACTTGAATCAATAACTCTCTTGCTGTCTTCTTGGCTTCGTATACATGTCCTAGTAAGAGATTGTATAGAGAGCGTAGATGGAGAAGACGCAAATGAGAAATATCATAGTGTTTATCATGAGGATATCTTGTGGTTAACCCACGATTAATCCAATCTAAAGCTTCTTGAATCTGCCCTGTGGCTTGGGAGATTTGAGATTGAGCAATGGCATAGGAACAAATTAAATTCTTGTTTTCCAAGTCTTTGGGTAGTTTAGCGATGGTTTTCTTTGCTTCATCAATCGCAAGTTCGCTATGTGTACCACAAAGATAAGATATTCTCACCAGTAGCGCCAAAGTAGGAGAATCGATATCACCCAAAATCGTCCTTGCATTTTGAGGCCGAAGAGGCATCAGCAAATCAGCCAAATTCACCCTTGCTTTGTCCGAAAGTTGATGTTGTTGTTGTATCAAATCACTGACTTCTCCCGCCATGAGATAGAGTTGATACTTTCGAGCTCTCCAACGCGCTGCTTCACCTTGAGAAATCTCATTGAGTGCATCAATGGTTTGAGCAGCTTCCAAATATCGCCCAGCCCTTGCTAAACTATCCGCAAAATCAACACGCATTTGAATCAAAACAGTAGGATCTGAAATACCTTTGAGTGCCAATAAAAACATATCAGCTGCATCTTCATGCCTATTTTCTTCTCTGGCAATCTTGGCAGCTTCAATGGCAAAATCTGTAGCTTTTTGGGGCTGATTTGCTCTAATCCAATGATATTCGATTTGATCAGCTTTGCCTCGGGTTTGTTGTAGAGCCATAGCGATTCTCTCATGGATCACTGGGATTCTACCAGGGGATAGATTATTCCGAGCAACTTCCATCAACTTGACATGAGCCCCCATAAAATACATTTTGCCATCATCTTGAGTTTCAGCCCGAATCAATCCCTCAGAATTCAGAATCAGAATCCCTTCATCTACATCAGCTGGAGAGAGTTCACAGGCTTTTTCAAGCACACCTTCATAGATTGGCACTTCACTCAAACAAAGCACAGCAAGGATTCGTCTGGCTGGTTTAGGCAGTTGATCGATTTTCTTGGAAATCAATTCATGGAAAGGATCTAATGATTGATTCTTCTTGAAATATCTCAACATCTCTAGCACAAACCTTGGTATCCCATTGGTTTGTTCATAAACATATTCAATGAGTCCTGGTTCTTGATTATTGAGTTGTTGTTGAACCATTTCAGCCACTTCTTCCAAAGAAAAAGGACTTAATTGAATATGTAAGGCACATTGATGTGTGGATAAAAATTCTAGGAAATTCGAGAGTCTGCTATTGGGTGCCACGCGTTCTGGGCAAACACTGACAAGCATCATCACTGGGGGGAATCGACCGCTTGAGAGTAGATCTTCGATCAAATCAAGAGTATCATCATCTGCATGATGTAATTGTTCAATCACAAGAACCAGTTGTCTTTGATCCGATAATTGTTTGAGTAAGGTAAATAAACCCAAACTTGGACCCGTGTCTTCATCATCATTCTTGGGATGAAATTCCGAGGGCAAGAGTTCTGCTAAAAATTGGAAAGCCCGAAGTAACCCACCTCTTTCTCTTGTGGGCAAACGCCTTAATACTTTGGCGATTTGTTTACGATATGCTTCAGCCAATCTTTCAATAATGGTATCAATCCCACGGTAGCTCACGTGATCTCTTTTGACACAAGTCGCTTGAAAACAAGATGCATTAAACAATCTCGCTTCTTGACAAAAAGCTTCAATACAAGCTTGTTTGCCTACCCCTTCTTCTCCTTCCATCAACACAAGCCTACCCATATTGGATTTACTTAAATCACTTAATGCTTGATGCAAAACTTCTCGTTCATGATTTCTACCAATAAATTCACTGAGTTTACCAGTGTTATTCTCCGAAATAGAAACACCCAAGAATTCCAGTAGCTCTCTGGCTGAAGGACGAGAGGTAGGTTCTTTGGCTAACATCTCATGACAAGCAAAAGCTAATTTTTCATGGGTATGAGGCAAGAGCTCTAAGATATACTTTGGTGTTGCATTTCTATGCTTTTCACTGATTTCTTCTTGGGTACCTTCAAAGGGTGGAGCCCCTGTGAGCATTTCATATAAAACCACACCAGTGGCATAGATATCAGTAGCAGAAGTGACTCGCGAACTAATGGATTGTTCAGGACTAAAATAAGTAGCTGTGCCAAATACTTGAGATAAACTTTGCCCTTCTCCACCTGGAATATCTTCTTTAATGATCCCAAAGTCAACCAGCCTAACTTTCCCCTTGCGATCTACCAAAATATTAGAAGGCTTAATGTCTCTATGGATACACCCAAATGAATGGAGATAATCTAGTGCTTGTAGGAGTTGAACAAAGGAATGGAAGATTCTTTCAAGTCTAGCGCTTTGGCATAAGAAACCAGGGTCTAGTCTCTTGCCATATACATCTTGTTGATTGATATAATGAGAGATCTCATAGCCATCGACAAGTTCCATGGTATAGAAATACTTCCCATTTTCTTCATACAAGTCATAAAGGTTCACGAGATTAGGGTGAGATAACATCGCTACCGCCCTAAATTCCCTTTTAAAATAATGCAATGCTCTAGGATAAGTCACCTTAAGCACTTTGAGCGCAATTACTTTTTGATTAATTGGGTCCATGACTCGGTAAACATGTCCCATACCACCAGCACCAAGTTGAGAGATCACTTGGTATCTGCCTATTGATTCTGGGATCTGTGTAGATGAAGGCTTATCGCTCACTCAATGCTCCGGTCAAGAAATCCTTTAGTATTAAAATTACGGGGATTTTAGTAAAATTCTTTCAATATTTCAAGCTTCATCGTCTTAAAATTAAGTTAAATTGTTGAATTTTTCTAGAATAATCGATTGATTTGAAGGATTTGCATGTTCCAAATGTGTTTTAAGGGTTTGTTTTACTTCATTTTGACTGATCCATTTGACTTTTGTCAATAGATTTTCTTTTGTTAAATCATCATTTGCAATCCAAGTACCATAGCCATTTTTTTCATATTCTATCGCATTTTTTAATTGATCACCTCGGCTGTTTTTAGCAGACAAAGGCACTAAAATGGCTGATTTTTTTAATACCAAAAGCTCTGAAATGCTATTTGCACCCGCTCGGCAAATGACTAACTCCGCTAAACTCAATAGATCAGCAAAGCCTTCATTGATATATTCATAGGCATAGTAACCCAAATTTTGATCTTGAAGTTCATGATCGACTTGATTCTCTCCACAAATATGTATGATCTGAAACCCATCTAATAAGTCTTGTAAGCTTTCTTTGACGATTTGATTGAGTTTTGCAGAACCTTGACTTCCCCCAAAGACTAATAATAATGGGCGATCTTCTTTTAAACCATATTTCAATCTAGCCCTTACGCCACTTGCTTCA
>JACCDO011787004.1_pt1 | contig 13184 bp, 19 predicted proteins | sample 7446101 | NCBI WGS metagenome assembly JACCDO01 (sample SAMN15323440, study PRJNA562643) | freshwater metagenome | isolation source: river surface water | place: USA:Blue River Watershed | collected 2017-08-16
CACCATTCTTCATACCCACTATATATAACAGCTGGTCCAATCATACGATGTCTGACCCCGTTCATATACCATTCTTTTCTGCAACCATATTCTATAGCCGGGCCGTCAATGCGGTGTTGTCTGCCGTCAACCCACCATTCTCTTCTTGACAGTTGTATATACTCTACGGCCGGGCCATTTTCGCGATGGAGACGTCCGTTTACCCACCATGCTTCGTAGCCATCAGGAGATGTCACAGCCGGCCCACCGATGCGATGGCGGCGGTAATATACCCACCATTCTTTTCTACCGCTAGCACATTCTATGGCCGGCCCATCGTCGCGGTGTAGTTGGCCGTATATATACCATTCTTTAGAACCATTTGCACGCTCTACAGCTGGGCCGCCTTCGCGATGTAGTTTACCATCTATGCGGTATTCTGTGCCATGGCTGTTTATTACCTTCGTTAGCCTGTCTTTGTAGATTTTAAATTTAATCATAGCCATTTCCTTAGGAGTAAGACGAAAGTAAGGCAGGATAGAATCTAATTCAAAATACGATATATGTTTAAGAATTACATACGCTAGCAGGTCTATAGGAATGTCATAGTCTTTTAATCGAGCCATTCTATTGTTATAAATAATAAATAAATTCAAATTTTTAACGTCTTTTTTTACGTTTAACTGGCTTGCTGTTATTGTTATTGGCTCTCCGGCTATTGATACGATTCCGGCGCTGCTGAGGGTCTTTTGTAGAACAAATTAAATCTCCCTTTATCCACCATTCTTTATATCCGTTGTCATGTTCTAAGGCCGGTCCATTATTGCGGTGGCGTTTACCATCTACAAACCATTCTACCTCACCGGGTTCGTATTCTATTGCCGGTCCACCGATACGATGTCGAAGGTCATGAACCCACCATTCTCTTGTGCCATCAGAATCTTCTACAGCAGGGCCATCGTCACGGTGCCGCTTGTCGTATATGTACCATTCTCGTGTACCATCAGCGGCTTCTACCGCAGGGCCATCATCGCGATGTCGAAGACCATGTAACCACCATGATTTACTACCATCCTCATAATCTACGGCCGGCCCGTCTTCGCGATGCCGTTCGCCGTTGCGCCACCATTCTCTTGTGCCATCCTCATAATCTACGGCCGGGCCGTCGGTGCGATGTTTTTTACCATTTATCCACCATTCTTTATGCCAATTATCTGCATCAATAGATTCTATAGCCGGACCATCTAGACGATGTCGAAGACCATGTAACCACCATGATTTACTACCATCATCATATTCTATGGCCGGGCCGTCGGTGCGATGTCGTTTGCCATTTATGTACCATTCTTTACTAAACTCTATATGTATAACAGCTGGTCCATCTTCGCGGTGTCGTTTACCATCTATGCGGTATTCTGTGCCATGGCTGTTTATTACCTTCGTTAGCCTGTCTTTGTAGATTTTAAATTTAATCATAGCCATTTCCTTAGGAGTAAGCCGAAAGTAAGTCAGTATGTGGTCGAGTTCGAAATACGGTATGTATCTAAGAATTACATATGTTAGCAGGTCTATAGGAATGTCATAGTCTTTTAGAGACATCTTTTGTGTAAAAAATAAATAAATTCAAAGTTCGCCGGCTTTTAGCGTCTTTTTTTACGTTTGACTGGCTTGCTGTTATTGTTATTGGCTCTCCGGCTATTGCGAAATGCACGAGTTGGCTTGTAATCTCGTACAGGACATAACTTTACGTCCCTTAACTCGCCTCTTATCCACCATTCTTTACGCCCATAGGAGTGCACAATTGCGGGGCCGTCTTCGCGATGGCGTTTGTCGTTTACCCACCATTCTTTACGGCTTGTATATTCTACCGCCGGTCCACCGATACGATGCCGACGACCATTTATCCACCATTCTTTACCGCCGTTGCACGTTTCCACCGCAGGACCATCATCGCAATGCAGCTTTCCCCATAGATGCCATTCTTTACGCCCATCCGCATATTCTAATGCCGGACCGTCGGTGCGGTGTAGCTGATCGTTTACCCACCATTCTCTTGTGCCATCAACATATTCTCTAGCCGGGCCACCGATACGATGTAGTTTGCCATTTATCAACCATTCTCTTGTGCCATCGGAATCTTCTATAGCCGGACCGCCGATACGATGTAGAAGGTCATTAATGTACCATAATTTAGTACCGTCGGAATCTTCTATAGAAGGACCATCGTCACGGTGGCGCATGCCATTAATGTACCACTGTTTAGTACCAATTGCATATTCTACCGCGGGACCGTCTTCGCGATGTAGTTTGTCATCTATGTGGTAAGACGTACTAATAATATCTTTAATAATTGTTAATCGTTTGGTGTATATTTTGAATTTAATAGTCGCGATCTCCTTAGGAGTAAGTTGGAAACAAGGCAGTACATTGTCTAACTCAAAATAGGATACAAATCTAAGAATTACATACTGAATGACATCGGTAGGTATGTCGTAGTCTTTTAGAGACATCTTTAGTTACTTAAAAAAATTCAAAGTTTACTATATGATTTTCTTTCTTGTGGGTTTATTATAATGTGGCATCTTTTTTCCGTTCATCCAAAATTCTTTTTTACCACTAGCGTATATTATCGCCGGACCGTCTTCGCGGTGCAGTTTATCATTTATGTACCAGCATTTAGTACCATTGGCGAATTCTACCGCGGGACCGTCTTCGCGATGTAGTTTGCCTCTTAGCCACCATTCTACATTGCCGTTACTACTGATTACTGCGGGGCCATCCAATCGATGTCGTTTGCCATGCATGTACCATTCCTGGGTACCATCAGTCCATTCTGCCGCCGGACCGTCGGTGCGATGTTTAGTATCGCTTATATACCATATCTTAACGTTGCCCACGACTTCCATAGCCGGTCCATTTATGCGATGTAGTCTGCCATCTATTTTGTATTCAATAGATCTTCCTGATGTTGTAATTTGGATCCTCTGCTTATAAATCTTGAATTTTACTAGCGCCATTTCCTTGGGAGTTAATCGAAAGTATTTCAGTATTTTATCTAACTGAAAGTAGGAGATATGCTTAAGAATTACATATGCTATTACATCTATAGGAATATCATAGTTTTTAAAACTAAACATCTTTTGTGTAAAAAATTAAATTCAAAGTTTATCTAATACGTATACCATTTTCCCACCATTCCTTATAGCCATTGTAACCTTCAATCGCCGGACCGTCGGTGCGGTGTAGTTTACCGCGAATATACCATGCCTTGTATCCATTTTTGAATTCTAAGGCTGGGCCGTCAGTACGATGTAGTTTGCCATTTATAAACCACTGGGTGCCCTGATCTCCAGTATCATCCTCTACAATTATGGCAGGTCCGTCTTTACGATGTAGTTTATTATTCACGTACCAACATTTAATTACACCGGATTTTTCTACTGCGGGCAGTCCGCCAACACGATGCATTTTGCCATTAACCCACCATGCTTTGTCGCCGACGCCGCGGTCTACAGCAGGTAGATCATTGTCGCGATGTAATTTGCCATGCAGATACCATTCAAGAGTGCCATTTGCATGTTCTATAGCCGGACCATCGGGGTTATGTAATTTGCCGGCAATACGGTATTCTTTAGTGCCATTTGCATGTATAACAGCTGGTCCATTGTGGTTATGTAATTTGCCATCTATGCGATATTCTGTTTTATGTAGTAGTTTAGTAATTGTTAGCCGGTGTTTGTAGATTTTGAATTTAATAGTCGCGATTTCTTTAGGCGTTAGCCGAAAGTAAGGCAGTACATTGTCTAGCTCAAAATAAGAGATAAATCTTAAAAATTCGTAAGCTATAAGGTCTATAGGAATGTTGTAGTTTTTTAGATACATCTTTTGTGTAAAAAATTAAATTCAAAGTTTATCTAATACGTATACCATTCAACCAATATTCTAGAGTTCCATCGGGGTACTCTATAGCTGGACCGTCTGAGCGATGCGGGTTACCATGCATGTACCAACCCTTGTTACCATTTGCGCGTTCTATAGCTGGACCATCATCTCTGTGTAGTTCGCCGTTTATATACCACATTTTATCCCCATCTGACCATTCTTTAGCAGGGCCATCCAAGCGATGCGGATAGCCGCATATATACCACATTTTAGAACCACTAGAGCCTATAATAGCCGGACCATCATCTCTGTGCAGTTCGCCATTTAAGTACCACATCTTAATGCCATTATCATATTCTATCGCCGGTAAATCGCCTTCACGATGTAGTTTATTTTCGACATAGTACATTATTTTTTGTTGTAACGTAACTGCTTTTAGCCGATTAATATATATTTTGAATTTAATACGAGCCACTTCTTTCGGCGTTAACTGGAAGTACCATAATATTGAATCCAGATCAAAATAAGAGATATGATTAAGTATGACGTATTGAATGACATCTATAGGAATGTTGTAGTTTTTTAGAAACATATTTTGTGTAAAAAATTAAATTCAAAGTTTATTGATGTGCCAGCTTTGTACATATATGTACACCATTCACATACCATTCACGGTGCCCCCACTCATATACTACGGCAGGTAGCCCATTTTCACGATGTTGCAGCCCGTTATAGTACCAATGTTTTACATGGCTCTCTTCTATAGCGGGCAAGTCATTTTCACGGTGACGTAACCCGTTATAATACCATGCTTTAGAACCCGTAGTCCATATTATCGCGGGTCCATTTTCGCGGTGTAGTTTACCATGTCGGTACCATTCTTTATGCCCGGAGTCATATTCTTCCGCGGGTAAATCACCCTCGCGGTGTCGTTTGCCTTCTATGTAATATTCTGTTTTATATGACAGTTTAGTAATTGTCAATCGCTGCTTGTATATTTTGAATTTAATAGTAGCGATTTCCTTAGGCGTAAGCTTAAAGTAAGGCAGTATATTGTCTAGGTCAAAGTAGGATACAAATTTAAGAATTACGTGTAAAAGAAGATCTATCGGTACGTTGTATTTTGTAAGAGGCATCTTAGTTACTTTAAAAATAAAATTCAAAGTTTACCGTTTCTTTTTACGTTTGACTGGCTTGCTGTTATTGTTATTGGCCCTTTGATTAGTATTCGTGAAATAAACTCGATGCATATTTGTCCCTGCCGAAATCGAGCTGCGTAACTTACCCCTTATCCACCATGATTTATCGCCATTGGATGTTATACATGCCGGCCCACGGGAGCGATGCAGTTTGCCGTCTATAAACCATGATTTAGTACCGCCAAAAGTATCGATAGCTGGGCCACCGATACGATGTCTCTGACCATTTACGTACCATTCTTTTTGTCCGTTGGCATATTCAATAGCTGGACCGTCGTCGCGATGTAGATTACCGTTTATGTACCATGCTTTATTTCCATCGGCATCTTCTATGGCCGGCCCATTGGGATTATGTAGTTCATTATGTATATACCATTCTTTACCACCATCCTCCCACTCCACCGCTGGGCCGTCTTCGCGATGTAGATTACCGTTTATGTACCATGCTTTATCTTCATCATCTTCGTCTTCTATCGCAGGCCCGTCTTCACGGTGTAGTTTATTTTCTACGAGGTATTTCGTACGAGTATCGTCTTTAATAATTTTAAGCCGCTGTTTATAGATTTTAAATTTGATTACAGCCTGTTCGCGGGGCGTAAGTTTGAAGTAAGGCAGTATATGGTCTAACTCAAAAGTAAGATATGTGTTTGAGAATTACATACACGATCACATCTATCGGGATATCATAGTTTTTGAGTTTAAACATCTTAGTTGTTTAAAAAAAGAAAAATTCAAAGTTTAATATAAATACCATTTACCCACCATTCTTTTTGTCCGTTAGCATATTCAATAGCGGGTCCGTTTTCGCGGTGGCGTAGTCCGTTTACCCACCATTCTTTACGGCCGTCATCCCATTCGATAGCGGGTCCGTCTTCGCGGTGTAGTTTACCGTGTATGTACCATGCTTTAATACCGTTTACATCTTCTACCGCAGGGCCATCTTCGCGGTGTAGTCTACCTCTTAGGTACCAAATTTTGGTGCCGTTAGCATATTCTCTGGCGGGGCCGTCCTTGCGGTGGCGCTTGCCATTTTGGTACCAAAATTTTGTACCATCTAAATATACTATAGCGGGTCCGTCTTCACTGTGATAGTACCCTTCTTCGTTTTTTATTTTTGTTACAATTGGATAATCCATTTTTAATATATAAAATAAAAATCAAAATTTATACCATAGGTCTATCAATACGGTATAGTTTACCACCGGACCACCATTCCTGCGTGCCATTGGCTCTTATAACAGCCGGTCCGTCAATACGGTGTCGCTTGCCGCAAATATACCACTCTTTGTCGCCGTTGATAGACTCTACCGCGGGTCCATTATTGCGGTGTAGGAATCCATTTATACTCCATTCTGTAGTGCCATCCATATGCTCGGACAAGGTTCCATCGGCGCGATGTAATTTGCCCTCTAGGTACCATTCCTTATTGCCGTTCGCATATTCGATCGCGGGTCCATCTTCGCGATGTAGTTTACCTTCGAGATAGTATTCAACTGCGTTTTGGTGCGATACAACGCGTAGTTTAGAAACATATATTTTATGTTTGATGCGCGCTATTTCGGCGGGTGGTAATTTAGAAGACAAGTAAGTATTTAGGTCAAAGTATGAAATGTGTTTTAAGGTGTCAGGTAGTAGGTTTATCTTACTCATACTAAATAATAAAAAATAAAACAAATTCAAAGTTCAGAAACACGGTCGCCATTTACCCACCATTGTGCGTCACCGTGTTCACGTTCAACCGCTGGCCCATCTTCGCGGTGTAGTCTACCGTGTCGGTACCATTCTTTATCGCCGTTGGCATATTGAACCGCCGGCCCATCAGTACGATGTTTTAGCCCCTCATAGTACCATTCTTTACGACCGTCAGCATCTTCTACCGCTGGGTCGCCTAAACGATGTTTTTGCCATTTATCCACCATTCTCTACTACCACCTTCCCATTCTATGGCCGGCCCGTCTTCGCGGTGTAGCTCGCCGTGCATAAACCATGAAGTGCTTCCTCTGGGCCATTCTACCGCTGGGCCACCGATACGATGTCGTTTGTCGTTTAGGTACCATTCTTTACGGCCGCTTACATGGAGTACAGCCAGTAAATCACCCTCACGGTGTAGTTTATTTTCTACGCGGTATTCTATACGGTACTTCCCCCGAGTAACTGTTCGCCGCTGGTTATAGATTTTGAACTTAACAAGCGCGATTTCTTTTGGTGTAAGTTTAAAACAATGTAAGATTGCATCTAACTCGAAATACGATATAAATCTACAAATTACATACTGGATGACATCTATAGGTATGTTATAATTTTTGAGAGACATGGGTTATAATCAAAAAACAAATTCAATGTTTATCATATATCGTTGGCGATTCAGAGCCCATAAGTTCGTCATTTTCATACCATTCCTTTGCGCCGTTTCCCCACTCTCTGGCTGGGCCATTAGTGCGGTGTAGTTTGCCATTTAAGTGCCATGATCTATAATACACCCCACACTCATTAGCCGGCCCGTTTTCACGGTGTATCTTGCCGTGTAGATACCATCGTTTATCTCCGTTAGCATATTCAATAGCCGGCAGGTCATCATCGCGGTGTCGTTTACCATCTATCCACCATTCTAAAGTGCCGTTAGCAAACACAATAGCTGGCCCATCTTCGCGGTGTAGTTTGCCGTGTAGATACCATTGTTTATCGCCTTTCGCCTGTTCTACTGCTGGTCCGTCTTCACGGTGTTGTATTCCGTTTACGTACCATGCTTTATACCCATCTGCATATTCTATAGCAGGACCATCGGTACGATGTAGCTCGCCGTTTATGTACCAATATATGTTTCCATTCGCAAATAATAGGGCTGGCCCGTCGGTACGATGCCGTTTGCCATGTATCCACCATTCTTTATCTCCGTTATCTTTTATAACAGCGGGGCCGTCGGTACGATGTCTCTGACCATTTACCCACCATTCTTTATCGCCATCGGCGCATTCTCTCGCCGGGCCATCGGTGCGATGTAGTTTGCCGTGTCGGTAGTATACTTTACCGTCATCTGCATATTCTATACACGGTCCGTCTTCCCGATGATATTTATTCTCTATCGTATAAGATGTATAAGATTCAAATTTATTTACAGTTAGTCTTGATTTGTAGATTTTGTATTTTATTTGAGCGATTTCTTTCGGCGTAAGTTTAAAACAATGTAAAACATGGTCAAGATCGAAATACGATACAAATCTACAAATTACATACTGGATGACATCTATAGGTATGTCGTATTTTTGTAAGCTAAACATCTACGGATTTTAATTAAAAAATTAAATTCAAAGTTTACGTATAAATTCGCCTTTAAACCACCATTCTTTATCACCATCGGCGTATTCGATCGCCGGACCGTCTTCGCGATGGCGTTTGTCGTTTACGTACCACTCTTTACGCCCGGTATCGCATTCGATAGCCGGTCCATCCGTCCGGTGTAATTTGTCGCGAATGCGCCATTCACGCGTGCCATTGGCTCTTATTATTGCCGGCCCATCTTCGCGATGTAGTTCGCCGTTTATCCACCATTCTTTAGTGCCGTTTGTATACTCACTGGCTGGTCCATCGATACGGTGCCGTTTACCATATAAATGCCAGTGTTTCTCTCCGGAGATATAATCTTCGGCCGGACCATCAGTACGGTGCCGTTCGCCGTTGCACCACCATGATTTACCTATTCCCACCCATTCATCGGCTGGCCCGTCGATGCGATGTGGCTCGCCGTTGCACCACCATGATTTACTTCCGTCTTCCCACTCCATGGCCGGTCCGTCTTCGCGATGTAGCTCGCCGTTTACCCACCATTCGTTAGAACCGTCTATGAATTCTTTAGCCGGACCGCCGATACGGTGTAATTTGCCATTGTACCACCAATGTTCATCACCGTTTGCACATTCTATAGCGGGTTTATATTCGCGATGCATTATTTGCTCTACATAATACATAATACGATCGTCCCATACCATTTTGTTAAGCCTCGCTTTGTAGATTTTGTATTTTATGAGAGCCTGTTCTTTAGGAGTTAGACGAAAGCAAGGCAGTACATTATCTAAGTCGAAGTAGGAAACGAATCTACAAATTACATGCTGAATGACATCGATAGGAATATCATAGTTTTGTAACTTAAACATCTACGGATTTTAATTAAAAAAATAAATTCAAAGTTTCCAAGTAGAATGTGAATATACACCATGTGTCCACCATTCTTGTTTGTTGTTATCTATGACAGCGGGTCCATCGGTGCGGTGGCGTTCGCCATAAATGTACCATTCCTTATTGCCAACACAATCTTCTACCGCGGGACCGTCTTCGCGGTGTAGTTTACCTTCGATAAACCACTTTTTAATACCAATACACTCTATAGCCGGGCCATCTGTGCGATGCCGTTCGCCGTTTACCCACCATTCTTTACGTTTGCTCGACCTTATAATGGCTGGTCCATCAGTACGATGTAATACGCCATGAATGCGCCATTCTTTAGAGCCCCATATATCTTCACGAGCTGGTCCGCTGACACGGTGCGGCTTGCCATCTACCCACCACTCTTTTTTTTTATCATCTATTACAGCTGGGCCATTTTCGCGGTGGCGTTTGTCGTTTACAAACCATTCTTTGACATTTCCATGATCTACGGCCGGTAAGTCATCGGTGCGGTGGCGTTTGCCATAAATATGTCTGAAAGTTATCTAATCAACAGGGTAGGCACTTGTAGAAACTGCGTAGTAGATTTCATGATATATAACTGGGAGCCCTGTGACTTGTGTAATGTATTATTGTGCCCTACCCACTACAAGGCTTCGCATACTTGCGACTTATGCAAATATGTACCGGATGAGCATGCTGTGTGCATTATCTGCGATTGTCCGACCATAAGTTGCGTCGGGAGTTGGTCCGCCAATATGTCATTTAGCGATTCACGTGTTTCGTGTACAACGGTGGTAGAGTTTTGTGATGGTTGCCGTAAGAATTTTATAGAACCGCATGTACACCCAAATAAAGCCAATGTGTATTACCAGACTTTTTCTGATATATTACAGGAGCATGGTGGTGTACATTTTGGTGGACCTTGGTACGATTTGTTTAGAGAAGGCAATGAGTTAAATTACAAACTGATACAGGATGGGAGAAAGCAGCTAATAGAGTATTACAAGAAAACGATACCTACATTTATCCTGCCAGAAATAGCTGCGATAATTATCGAATACTGCGGATTTGCCCGGGATATCGTATTCGAGGGCGGAATTTTCTGAAAGTTGAATATTTTTTAGTATGTAATAAAATGGACAAATCTAAACGTTATTTAGTCAACATAGTCGGTAAATGTAGAAACTGCGTAGTAGATTTAACAAAAGATCGCTGGGTATTTTGCTTTGGGTGCGACGTATTGATGTGTAATGTTCATCGTAATGAAGAACGTATTTGTGACAGATGTTCGTGTGTACCTGATGGTTACGATGTGTGCATTATCTGCGATTGTCCGGCTATATGCAGTAGTGAACTTATCGAGGGATTTTCAGACAATATGGCGTTTAGCGAGTCGCATGCGTCACCTATAACCGAATTGAAGGTTTGTGATGATTGTAAGATTTGTTTTATAGACCCAAAAGTAAATTACCAAACATATTGTAGCGTAATACATGCACAGTTAGCATTTAGGGGTCCAGCGTACAATATGTATAGAGAAGGCAATGAGCTAAACTACAAGCTGATACAGGATGGGCGAAAGCAAATACTAGAGCATTACAAGAAAACAATACCTACGTTTATCCTGCCATGCATAGCTAATATAATCATAGAATACTGCGGCTTTGCGCGGGATATTGTATTCGAGGAGGTTTAATTTTTTGAAAGTTGAATATATTGGTTGTGTATAAAGTATGGCCGAAAACAAACGTTATCTGATCAACATGGTCGGCACATGTAGAAACTGCGTAGTAGATTTAACAAAAGAACAGTGGTGCCTTTGTTTTTGGTGCGAAGTATTAGTGTGTCCTACCCACTACAATGGTATAGATAACTGTGATTTATGCAAATACTTACCTGATGATTGTATTGTTTGTATTATCTGCGATTGTCCGACGGATTTTAGCACAGAGTATAGAATGTATTGCGGAGATATGGCTTTTAGTGACTCGAGAGTTTCTGATGTAACTACAGTAGATATATGTGCTGACTGCAATTCTAGGTTTATAAAACCGTACGTATACCCAAATACCAATGTATATTATCAAACAGTCGATTATATATCTGACAAGCAAGCAAAAGTGCTGGGCAATCCTCCGTATGATGTGTTTAGAGCCGGCAATGAGCTAAACTACAAGCTGATACAGGATGGTAGAGCTAAAATACTAGAACATTACAAGAAAACGATACCTATATTTATCCTGCCATGCATAGCTAATATAATCATAGAATACTGCGGATTTGCGCGGGATATCGTGTTTGAGGAGGTTTAAGTTTTTTTCTCAATTTTCCATGTAGAGATACTATTTGTATTTTTATATCTCTTAAATGACTGAAGAAATACAAAATAATATAGCTAAATGCATCGAGAATGTTTTCGCGAAGAATATACAAGATATTCAAAGCTATCATATTAAGCAATGTGTAAAACAATATCTAAAAGACGTACATGTTAATGTTTATGTAGAACATAATACATATACCGGAAGCTCGTGTAATCATTCATGTAGTAGTTACCCGCGCGGTGCTAATGGTATTTTCTAATATTAAATTTTTAAAAAAAACTAATAATAATTCTGATTATAACTACCACCCCACAACAACCCAATATCTAAACATTGTCCTCTCCAATAATATTTGTATTTGGTTAGCATGTCGGAGTAAAGTAGTTTTTCGTATAACTCTTCCGTTACGTAATATTTACGAAAGGCAATTGAAAATTCGTCTTTTGCGTCGATGGGTTCTAAGAAGATTACTTTGATAATAAGTTGGTGGTAAATACCTACACACACATAGATATCTAAATGCTTATGTGGAGTGTAGCCTATTTCGTATTCAAGTTTATATTTTTTTGTACTATTAAATCGGATATTGTCTATCATGTCCATGTTTTGCGTAAGCTTATATTCGAGAACCCCGTTAACTATTTTATCATGCGGTATGGGCTCGTGGTGTTCGATGGTGACGCAGTCTACGGTGTCGGACTGTAGAGTGTCACTCATTTCTTTAATATTGGCAACCTCCTTATATCTAAGGGTGGGCAGAAACGCGGGTAAGTCTATTGCGTTGAAAGGCATTTATTTATTGTATATTATTTTCAGTTTTAAGATAGATAATATATTAGGAACTAAGTATATGAATACCATTTATCCAATATTCTTTTCTGCCGTCTTTATGTATAACAGATGGAAGATCTCCTTCGCGATGTAGTTTGCCGTGTATCCACCACTCTTTATGGCCATTTAAAGATTTTACTGCGGGGAGGTCGCCATCTCGGTGTCGCTTACCGTTTACCCACCATTCTAGTGTACCGTTCGATCTTGTAACAGCCGGACCGCAGGTATTATGAAGTTCATTATGATTATACCATGCACGGTAACCCGTCGTCCATTCTACTGCCGGCCCATCGCTGCGATGTAACATGCCTTGAATATACCATTCTTTATCCCCATTTGCGCGTTCTATAGCAGGTCCGCCAATACGATGGAGTTTGTCATGCATATACCACTTTTTAGTTCCTTCTATATATTCTATAGCAGGCAGGTCATATTCGCGATGTAGTGTACCATTTATACCCCATACTTTAGTACCATTTTTACCTTCTACCGCCGGACCATCTTCACGATGTAGTTTACCTTCTATAGAATATTTGGTATCATACATTGTTTTTGTGACAGTTAGCCTAAACTTATAAATTTTGTATTTAATGAGGGCGATCTCTTTAGGCTTTAGCCGGAAACAAGGCAATATACCATCTAAATCAAAATACGAGACAAATCTAAGAATAACATATGTAAGTAAATCTATAGGTACGTCGTAGTCTTTGAGGCTAGCCATTTATTTAAAAAATATAAATTCAAATTTTCTCAGAGGGGCTAGGTACGTGCTCGCCTTGGATGTACCACGCATTATTGTCATCGC
>JACCDO010068946.1_pt1 | contig 13183 bp, 8 predicted proteins | sample 7446101 | NCBI WGS metagenome assembly JACCDO01 (sample SAMN15323440, study PRJNA562643) | freshwater metagenome | isolation source: river surface water | place: USA:Blue River Watershed | collected 2017-08-16
AATTCCTTCTAATAACTTTTATCCTTTGGAGACTGATTCTTCTTTTGTATCTTGTTATTAATACATATGGGTAATTCTCAGTTCAAAATTATTAATTTTGAACTGAGAACCCAAAGATGTTAGCGTACATTCAAAACAACCGAAGGTTATTATTATCAATTTTGAACGGCGACTAACACATATGTGTTATGTGTTATTCTAATTCGCTTCGCGAATATAAGGAAAAGTTCCTTTTATAACCTTCGGTTTTTAATCGCTAACATCTTTGAGTGTGAAGTTAAAAAAGTTCCTTTTTTAACTGCACTATACTCATATGGGTATAGTGCAGTCATTTTATAAAGAAATCTTTAAAATATATAAACTAATTATTTTATTTTTTATTATATTTTTGATACATTTTTTTTATTAAATTTATTTCTAAATTGGGTAAAATCGGGGAACACATCCAATATTTCTTTTTACCAATCATATCTAATTCAAATTTATCTGGATATAAATGTGATGCACTCCCATTTATGTTTGTCATTATTTTTCTTAATTCAATTGGTAATAAATAAGATGTTTCTTTAGGTAAAACTATTAATAATTGTTCTAATGGACTTAATGGTTCTCCAACAATAAATTTAATATTATTAAAATTGAATTTTTTTCTACTCATATCAGTTAAAAATGGAGCATGGTCAAATGGATAATACCAATCCCATGAAGGACATTTATCAAAATAATATAATGCAACCCATTTCAAACCAATATTATAATGATATACCATTTTGTCTGAAAATTCATCTAATTCATTATTACTTGTCATATAATAATGATTATAATATCTTTCTCTCCAATCACTCATTGGACCTTCTCCCAAATTAATAGGATCATCTATATTAAACATTAAATTTTCTATTTTATGCATTTCAATATCAAATGGATCAGTTGAACTACATGAGAATTTTTTTTTAGTTTTGCTATAATTATCCATTAATGTTTTTTCTTCATCTGATGATAATTTAATTATAAAACTATAATAAATATCATCATTAATAATATTTCCATCATTTAAACCATTTCTATTAATAATATAACCATTTAATAAAACTACTTCAACATAGCATTCAAGTAATTTATCAATTGCATTACTATAAATATCTAATGCTGGAATATGTGGTAAAAAATCATTACCCATTAGATAGCAAATAAAAATAAAATCATCAATTACATTAGATTTATCTAATTTGATATCTGATGTTAATTTCTGGACGGTATCAAAAATACAATCTTTCATAATACTGATTGAAACAAAATTTATTCCATTTGATTTATCTTTACTTTCCATTTGTTGAGCTTCGCGCATCAAATAAATATTATTAAAATTCAACGTTAACATTAAAAAGATTAAATCTGCATCTAATCCATATACAACATAACAATTATCATTAATACCATTTTTTTTTATATATTGTAAAATTTTATGTTCACCTTCAGCAGGAATTGTTGATGGTGAAAATATAATTTCTAATTTTGTTAATTCATGATATTCACGACTCCAATTATTTAATTTTTCAGTAAGTTTTTTCATAAATTCTGTTCCAGGTGTAATTGCACTATTATTCCAGAAATAAGGAATTTCTTTATTATGCTTTCTGCGAATATTATCAAATAATTTTTTATCATTAACACTCTTATATCTGCGTAATCGCTGTTGCTTCATTTTGGCGACAGGGGCTACACCATCAATTGCAAGATAAATACCTTTTTTAGGTTCAGCTAAATTTATTAATTTTTCTAGATAAATAACTACATTATTTATCATTTTTTTTTCTAATCTTTCAATATCAACATGTTCATCAGGTTTAAGTTCTTTTAAAGTTTCAAAACATACAGGATGAATCATACAATTCATATCTAATAGGAAATAATCAGTAGAATTATCGAATTTATCTTTGGGAAAAACAAAGTTTTTAGACTTGTATTTTTTCCAAAGCCATAAAAAGAATCCAGGGACGCCCATTTTAATTAATATAATAAACTTATCATTAAATGTTTATTATATCAATATTTTTATGAAAATCAATTAATAAAGATGTACGCTATTCCAATCAATATTATTCATATCATTTTTTTTTCTATTTTTATAATGCACACTTATATTTGGTTCTTTATTTATATATAATACTTTAAATTGTATATTATCTATTTTTTCTTCTAAATCTTCTATTTTATTATTTAATTGTTCTAATTGCATAATAAATAATTCAAGAGTTTTTTGTAATAAATTATTTGGTCCATAATCATATGAATTTACTGACATTAAATGAATAAAAATCTTTTTTTTAAATTATAATTGCTTATTTTTACTAATGAATAATTTTATAATTTCTGAAACCATATCTGTTTCTTTGCATGTGCTTGATTTATAAAAATTCATATAATAATCCCAATTAAGAACCACTTCATAATTATCAAAATAATTATTATAAGGATCTGAAAAAACAGTTAGTTTTCCACAAGTTCCACTATTATCTGTACAATTTGGCATATTAGATGGAACTGGTAAATTTTGAATAAATATATCATCACATTTATAAAGAGATGAAAATATTATTTCATGTGAACATGGAACAATATAAAGTGAATCTAATATTCCTAACATTTTCATTATTATAGCTATTGTTTGTTGTGCTCTCATAAGATGTGAAGCAGTAAAAGTAATATTAATTTTCTTATAAAACATTTCTAAATAACCTTTTAGAAATATACCAGCTCTTTTTGCTTGTTCTAAACCGATTGGATCTAATTGAGAATCTTTTTTACAATTAAATATTTTTTGTAAAAAATTCATTTTATTATGAATTCCAAGACCATGTCTAATCAAATAAATTTCAGTATTATCTGGTAAATCAATATCGTAAGAATAATTATTAAAATAATTATTAAATGAAATAATATCCCAACAACCATTAGTCATTGAACATATACTAACAAAATCATCTCCTGTAGTTTCACCTTCATAAATCATATTAAATTTAATTTTATCATCTTCTCTAAAACATCTAATTATCACACAATTGTTAAATCTTTTATTAATATAATTATTATCTTTGTTAATATTATTAAAAAAATATTCTAATCGATTATTATGAGTTCCACATAATATAATATTTGTATTATTATTATTAATATTATTAATAATAGAACCACCGAACATTATATGTTTGGCACATAAATATTTGCTTTTATATTTTAAATATTTCAATAAATAATCACTCATTATATTAACGTTAGACATTATTTAATTTATATTAATATTATAATGTTAACCCTTAATTTTGATAATAATATTAATAATATAGAACAGCTTATAAAAAATACAAAATATCCATTATTAATGGTATATTATATATTAAATAATAATAATATTTCTGATAATCATAAATATATAGTAGTCAAATTTTTTTATAGACATCATATTATGACAGGAATAGAACATAATTTGTTAAATATAGATAATTTAATAAATATTGCACCACTTGCCTATAATCTTATTGGTGATATTTATTATATTATAGCTAAACAATTATCAATAATCCCAAATATAAAAAAATTCAGTCATGCATATAAAAATTATAAATTTTGGAAATTAGATATAGAAAATATGATATTATATTTAAAAAAACTTCATACATCATTTTTATGTTTGTTTGATGGTTCTAAAGGTTCATTTTATTTTCATCTTAAAATTAAAGGTATGAAAGAAGGAAATAATTATCATTTTGAAGAAATTAGAGATAGATTAAAAAAAACTTACGATATGTTTAAACTAAGTTTTTTTAATGAATATAATATAATATTATTATCAAATCATCAATTTAGTGATTTAACTTTTGAAAATATGATTAAATATGTTGAATATATTTTTGTTAAAATTAATAATATTATTATACAGAATATTAATTATTTAATATTATATAATAATTATAGATTACAATTATATAATTTATTATATAATCAATCTAATATTGATATAGATGTAATGGATGTAAATTCAGATATTGAAGAAGATGATCTACCATTTATGATGAAAAACTAATTTGTTAGTTTTTTTCCATTTATGATGAAAAACTAAATCTAATTATAAAATGCTAATTCTAAGTTTCCTTCTTTTACTTTTAATATATTGTATTTTGTATATAATATTTTAAATTCAATTCCAAGATTATATGGATTATTGTCTGAATTATAATAATCCGTACTATAATTATCATTAACAGTTACTGCAATATTTTGCCCAACAATTTGTTTCATATTTATAAAACCAGAAGGTTGTATAGAATTTGGATGTAATGAAAATGTTCTATAATAAACACCATATGGAATAGGATAATTTAAATATTCATAACTTGCTCTATTATTAAAACTATCTAATCTTATATTATAATATTCATAAAAATTAAATTCATTTGATACATTTAATTGTATATCATCAATATAAGTGCTATCAAAATTTGTATATTCTGATTTACCATATGGAGATATTGCATCCAAATTTAATTTTTTTCTTCCAAATACATATACATCTTTTACTAATCCATCTACATCATTTAATGAATCATAAATTGATGTTTCGTTAATATCTAATACAATTTCATGATGTGTTTCAATAACATAATCCAAATTATTTTGTGCCATTATTTGTTTCTCAAAATTATCAATAAAACCATATTCACATAATAATGATACTTTTGGTTTTGGAATTAAATTTAATACATAATTATAATCTATAAAATAATGATAACCGGCTAAATTTTTTTTTGTATTTTCATCTAAATCTAGTGTTTTTATATTATTCATTAAATATATATATTGGTCTAATGATAATTTACCATTTGTACCATAATCAGATATTATTGTATTTGCTTGTAAGTCACTGATACCTTTCGCCTGTAATACAGCAGAATTAACATAAGAACATTTATAAATATAAATATTTTCAGGTAATAATAATTCAACAGTGCTATATGGTAAACTTGCTACAGCTACATTATTTTTAGCATCAATTGTATGTTGATCTCTTCTAAGTTCAACTATTTTTAATTCTTCAAACATTGCTTCCCAATCTTGTAAATAAACTAAATTCTTTAATTCATTAACACGACTGTTAATTTTAATAGTGCTATTCATCATACCAACTAATGGTAATGATTGAGATGGTTCATTAATATTATTATAACTAAAAATTAATGGTGTGTATATATAATTTGGAGAACCTTTATTTATATAAATCTCATCTGTATTTCCAATCATTCTATTATAATTTTCTTTAAAATGAGATAATATAGAATGGGTTTGATAAATATGTAAAAAATCATTAGAGTAATTATCTACAGTATTACCATTTACAACTAATTCAAAGAAATTAAAATAATAATGACCCAAATTATCAATCCATTTGCATAATATTTTACCTTCACTAACAGTATTATATTTTTTTGTATAATAATTTATATTACCATAATAATAATTCAAATAATTAATATTTGTATTATACATTGTATCAATAGTGCTATCAACAGTTGCAATAACTAATTCAGTTAATCCAACTATATATGCTGCTATGTCTACACTTGTTAAAATATTAGGATCTATTAATAATCTATATTTATATAAATCACTACTATATTTATTAATAATATTTAATACCCTACTTTGGAGGAAACTTAATGTTATATTTTGTAATTTTAATATTTTTTTTGCTTCAACATATACTTCTATCATAATATTTGAAAATGAATTCATTGTCGAATAATAATCAGTCCATTTAGATATTTCATTTGATAAGTCAGATAATTGCCCTGCTTTATACTCTGTATAAACTATATCAGTTATAATACTATCGGTAAAATTTAATACTGGTAATTCTATTTCAAAAAAAGAACGATATAATATATTTCCAACTACTGGAATTTCAATTGAAAAATTCATTCCATAATTATATAGAAATGTTGATGTAATTTTTTTAAATTCCATTCCAAATGGGGTATAATTTTTTCTTTTATATTTATTAATAAAATGACTTGAATTTATTGTTTCTTCTATGTCATCAGAATTAGGTATATCAGTTGTTGTATTACATATATCCTTAGTTGATTGTATTTTTGTTGATGTTGATGATATTGTTGATGATATTGTTGATGGTGTATCTTCTGGAAAAATTGGTTGCACGGTTGGTGGTTTAGTAGGTGGTAGAGTTCTCGTCATAGTAGGTGGTATAGTTCTTGGAATAATTCTTGGAATAGTAGATGGTATTGTTGATGATATATTATTTGATATAGACGTATTTAAGTCACTCATATTATTATTATTTTAACTTTAGGTTTAAATTATAATTTAATATATTTATATATTAAATTATAATTAGTTTGATATAAACAAGAATATATATATATTTATAATAATGATAAAACTATTTGACTATAAGTTCCTGATAACTTTAGGTTTAAGTCTTGTTGTATATTTTTTATATAGAGAAGTTGATATGTTAAATAAAAGAGTTTCTACTTTAGAAAAAAATAATAGATCTGATAAATCTGATACTAATAAACCAAAAAAACAATTAATTGAATTACCCCCTCCTCCAGTTGAAGAGTTAACAAATACAAATGAAAAGATGGTTGAAGAATATAGTAACGAAGAAATAGAACATTATAATATTTATAGTCATGATAATTTAGAAACTAATACAAATGATCATGACTCTTTAATGGTTGATAGTATATTAAATATGGTAAAACATGAATCAAAATCAAATACAGAGCAAACTGTTCCATCAGAACATTCAGCACAACTAGTCCATTCGTCGCAATCAGAACATTCATCACACTCAGAACATTTAGTGCAATCAGAACATTCATCACACTCAGAACATTCAACACAATCAGAAAATGTAGAAAATGTAGATAATATTGACTTGGAAAAATCAGAAGAAATTCAATTAGTTAAACACAAAAACACTACATTATCATTAGATGCATTAAATAAAAAAAAATTAGATGAATTACAAGAACTTGCTACTAAATATGGAATTGATATAAATAATGAAAATGGTAAAAAAAAGAAAAAAGTTGATTTAGCACAAGATATATTTAATAAACAATAATTTAATTATAAAAATATATTTAAGATAAAATATCTAGGATTAATATCTATTATATATTATATGAGTAATTTAAATAATGTATATGCAGTTTGCCCAGGATTAATGTCTGATGGCAGATCTCAAACAACTGATTACAAAAGCCATAATGAAATTCTTAAAACAATGAAAGGAGATATAAATAACTCCTATGATTTTAAAGTTAAATTACAAGGTTCTGGTTTACGTGATATGGGTGAAAATATTAGATTTAATATGTGTAGTGAAATTCCAGCAGGAGATGTTAAATTAGACTCCCAAATTAATTTAAATATTGAAAAAACAGGAAGCTTTTTAGATGCATTTGGTCCATTATCATCAAGTACTTTTTTTAACAAACAAATCCCTAAAGTTGAAGTAGCTCAGCCTGAATTAACAAGACCTGCAACAAAATTACCAATGTATTCAGAATACAAACCATCTACTGTTGCTGTTTAAAATGCAACATAATATTAATATTTTATAATTTAATATAAAATTATATTAAATTATAATATATATTAATGACTGATAAATTAGGTTATACTTCTAAGCCCTCTTATTATGAAAAAGAATATAGACCAATTATTAAAATTGACAATAAAATAATTACAGATTTATTTAATTCAGTTGGTTCTATGGATATTAATGAAGTTAAGCAACAAATGTTGAGAGAACAGATTCCTTATAATATTGTTGATAATAATGGTAATACTTTAATTCATCGTGTTTTATTAGAAAATGATGTTTTAAAAACAGAAAATCAAAGATTACAGATGATAAAATTTTTATATAGTGAAAATGCTAATCCAGATGCTCCAAATAATAATAATTTAACACCTTTACATATCGCTTGCACTAAACAATTCTTAAATATTATTAAATATTTATTAGAAATAGGTGTTGATATTAATTATCAGGATAATTTTGGTAATACACCATTACATAGATTAATGACAGGAAATATTAAACCTGAAGAAAAAACAACAATTGGCAATTTAATTCCTAGACCAAAGAAAACAGATATTATAGATATTTATTTATGGAAAAATCAAAGACAAACTATTTGGGAAAATATTAAAAATAGTCCATTTATCCAAGCTATTAATAATACATTAAAAAATAGTATTGGAAGTGAAGAAGAAGAAATTAATGTTGTAAGAGAATTTCAAGAACAATTATTACAGATTAATTTAGACTTGAATAAAAAGGATGATATTAAATTATTAAAAGATTTACAAGCTGGTAGTATTCATAAATTTAAAAGTATTATTGAAAAGAAATGGAGTAAATTTTCTAATATACCTGATATACTTCTTCATCAAGCAGAACCAGATTCATATCCATTAGATGATCCATCTAAGTTAGCCGTTATTAAAAAAGCTGATACTAAGAAACATATAACAGAAGTATTAGCTAAATCATTATCTGATATTAAGAGATTATTAGAAAGTGTAGAAGAACCAGAAGAAATTGATTTTAATGATATTAATAGAGATTTATTAATAAATTATTTAACTAATAACAGGGACCCTTTAACATTAGCACAAATAGAAGACCATCCTAATTATTTAAATTATAATTTATCATTTGCTGTAGCTAATGCTAATGATTATGCTGATAATATAATGGATTTAAATAAAAATACTTTTATTGGTGGAGCTCGTGTTTGTAATATTATTAATAATATTGGACCAAATGAATATTTTGATTTATTTAATAATGACGAGTATGTAATTCCTAAATTAGTTTATACTATATTTACTGATTTTACTACTAGTAATGGTTTTATTGGTAATTATAATTTAAATTTATTTCCAGGTGATGTAGGGAAAACAAGATTTTGTAATTTATTAGCTGAATTATTTGTTAATATAATAAATAATAATTTAATATCAACTGAAATTATTTTTGATATAATAAATACAATTGAAGGCACGTTTACACTTCATAGAAGTTTAATACCATTATTACAAAATTATCAAAATTCTGAAAATAAAATTAGTATGTTATATTGTATTATTAATAATTATCTTTGTAATGAAAGATTTAGAAATGCTCCAATTGATAGAGCCGAATCAAATCTTATTTTAAATATTAATTTAAGTGTTATTTATTTAATTGCCGGTTTAATTAATAATAATGGTGGAGAAGACAATCTAGTTTTATCAATTTCACAATGTATGAGAAAATCATTATATCCATCTATATTTAATGAAGCAACTGATAGATTTGGTTTCTTAAATACTACTGATGATAATATAAAGATTGGCTCAATTATATCTGCTTTAATTTATTTATTATTTAGCACTAATTACGCTGATTTAATAAATAATATAAGTGCACTAGGCATTGTTGATTTATTTAATTATATCGATGGTTTAACTATTGATAATCCAAACTTAAATTTTATAATGAAATATGCTTATAATGTTATGAATAATATTGATGTTAGTGCATTAGTTGTTCCAGATGAAATGAATAAATTATTAGTATATAGTCTTAAAGAAAATGTATGTAATATGATTTCTTATTATCATAATAATATGGAACAACATCCTCAAAATCAAATGGTGGCTGATTTAATAGATATAATTAGAAAGAAACATGATAATGATGATGATGTTCCAGAATATAATGTAATTAACAAACTAAGAAATTTTATTATTCAACCAATAGATAATATAAATACATTAGTGCCTGCTAATCTCATTGACACTATTGAACCTGATATAATTAATATAATTATTTCTATGAGAAATTCTAAAATATTTAAAATAATAAATAATGAAGACCAAGCAATTAATTCATATTTGGTATCTGAATTTGTATTACCATCTCGTGTAAATTGTTTTATATCTAAATTTATTAATGAAATAATTGGAACTGATGATGATAAAATGTATATTATGAAATTTGTTGAATCATATTATTTAGGTATGAATTTTATTGGACATATGCCTATACATAATATTGAACCTAATATTGATATTCAACAACCAAGAGGGCCAACGATTAATATTGAAACACGTTATAATTTATATAATTTTGATAATTTTGTTAATCCTGCTGTTCCTCCTTTACCTGCTTTACCAGATGATAATATTGATTTCCCATCATTTCAAACATTAGGAAATGAAAATTATAATAGACCAACAAATATAATTAGTTATGCATGGGTATTTAATAATTTCCATAGAAGATTAAATAGATTAATTAGAATTTTTACATCTAGACTTAATTTTATGTTTAATAATATGCTCCAACAAAATTCTTCATCTACTTATGCAAATGTTATTTCATATACTTATCCATTATTATTAGTATTAAGTAATTATTCAAAAATAATAAAAGATTTAACAACAGATATTAAAAAAACTCGTTATAGAAATAGTTTTAATAGAATTCAAAATATAAATGGAGAAAATATTATACAAGTATTAGATTCATTTGAAACTTCGTTTATGTTTAAAATAAGTAATTTTGAAACTAATATTAATAAAATAAATGGATATATGTATTTATTATATTACTTAAATGCAACTACCGATAAAATGAAAATACCTAAATTTATCTATCATGCATTAGGAACTAATAAACCATTTATTGTTTTTGATGATAATGAAAAAATAAGACTATCGAGAATTAATTCTAATTATGAAAATCCATATGTTGAGAATAATTATGATGATAGAATTGGTAAAATTAATAGAGATATAGGATTATTTTCAAATGTAATCAATAATATTGGATATATTAATAAGGAAACTTTAAAAGATAGTTATATTGCAAGCAAGAGTAAGAAATTGCCTCCATCATTAAAAGAAGTATTATATGAATTTTATAGATTTAATATTATTGAAATTATTAAAAATGACACTACAGCTATAGACCCTTCTTTAATTACCGCTGAAGTTAATGATAAAGTTAAAAATATTCAATTAATATATTTGAGAGCAAAAATTACTGAAGAACTTATTCAATTATATTTAAAAAATAAAATAAATGAATATGGAAAAGATATTTATAACCAATTAATTAGAAATAGATTACCACAAAGTGCAGATACTGCTAAACTATTTGATAAATTAGATTTTTCATTAGTATTAAATAAACCTCCTAGTCATAATTTTATAGATAATATTGATATAAATACTCAGAGTAGTCTTAATTTATATTATTCATTTGTTGAGCCAAAAAAGATTAAAAAACAATTTTATATATACCCTGATAATTATTTTGGATTAAATTTATTAAAAAATAAATATACAATAAATTTAAATTTAGATATTATTAAATTGATGCTTGATAATAATGCAAATATATTTATTCATAATTATGAAAAAATTAGCCCACTTGTTATGATGATTAAAAATAGTTATTATAAAGCATTAAATTTAGTTTCATTTGATTTATATGATAAAAACAATATTTATTCACCTCAAAAATATTTAATGGAAAAATATAAAAATCATCTTGATAGTTATAATCATCTTAGTGAAAGTCAATATAATGAAATGGTAACAATTATTCAATCTAATGAAAGTTATAATAATAATTTATTAAAATATATGGATGTTTCTTTCGAAGTAGTAGTTTATATAATGGAACAATTTCTAACTGAAAATATGTTGAGATTAAGCGAACATTTTAATAGCACTGATTTAGTTCAATTATTAGCATTATGTGGATTTAATAGAAGAGATATTAATGATATTGGTAAAACTCAATATAATGAAAAATTAGGTTCAACTATAATTATACCAAATGTTGATGAAGGTATTACTATAATTAATTTAATAGATGATTTAGAAAAGAAAATAGATAAATTAAATTTATTATTAAGTAAATATAATAAAGAACGAGAAGAATTAGTTAAATTAAAAATTAACATTAATAATATTGATATGAAAATAGCTGATACTATTAATAATATTGCAAATTATAGAGGTCAAATAAATAAATTAAATTCAATATTATATTCTACACATAATTTTAATCAAGGACCTCAAAATATTATCGAAACAAGAATTATAAAAAGATATAATGAATTAGTTAGAGAATTAGGAGATACTTATATTTGTTATATGGATGGTTGGAGACAATTAATAGAAGATAAAGATAATATTGAAAGAATACCATCTATATGCATAAAATATCAAAAAGAACATTTATTAGATATGAATTCTGCTATATTCAGACCTTATTTAGATACAATGTATAAATTTTATCATCATAATTATCACATAATTAAAACATATTTTGAAAACCCTAGATATATGAATGAATCAAAAGTATTAGGTTTTGTGTATGACTTGTTGGTTCATATGACAAAAACATTTATTTGCAGTAATATTGAAAGCATTATTAAGAAAATTTTGTATGAATATATTATAAACACACAAAATAATATGATGATAGAAGGTGTATTAGAACAAATTAATTTAATGGTATCTGAAATAGAATTTGTTTTATATAATGTTATACCTCAAAAATTTGTTCGTAATAGTGTTAACATTTATAAAGATATTGATGATGAATCAGCTAATCCAATTGAAACGGTATCTGAAATATTAAATAATTTAATTGATTTATTAAAAACATCAAGTTATATTGAAATAAATGATTATACAATAAATATACTTAAAAATAATGTTGTTCAATATTTTGATACTATTACATTTAAGTTAATAAATAATTGGAATGTTGTTATTGAAAATATTTTATTATTTCATATTAATCATTATAGAATTATTGAATGTATGAATGCAATTGTATAGTATGCAGACCCAAAGATATTAGCGAAGTTATATTCGCTATGCGAATGTAATCAACTAATTATTATGAAAAATAATTATTGTTTAATGACAATTCTTTCAAACTATCTAAATAATTCATCTTCATACTATTTAAACCAGTGCGGGTAGGTTTACTTAATCTTTCTACTATTTTTAATGTAAAACTATGCTCTAAATTTCTAAAATCTGGAGCTGAACCGTCAGGATATAAGTAAGAAAT
>JACCDO010120959.1_pt1 | contig 13181 bp, 12 predicted proteins | sample 7446101 | NCBI WGS metagenome assembly JACCDO01 (sample SAMN15323440, study PRJNA562643) | freshwater metagenome | isolation source: river surface water | place: USA:Blue River Watershed | collected 2017-08-16
AAGCGTCGCTTTTTGCCGAATTTGCAAAACCGTCGTTTCTGGGTTGAATCTGAAAACCGCTGGATTAGCTTGCGCTTAACCAATGCTGGTTTGCGCGTTATCGACAAGAACGGCATTGATGCTGTGCTGTCTGATCTACGTGCACGTGGCGAAATTTAAGGAGCGCACAAATGGCTAAAGGCGGCAGAGAAAAAATCAAGTTAGAGTCATCAGCTGGTACTGGTCACTTCTACACTACTTCCAAAAACAAGCGTACTAAGCCTGAGAAAATGGAGATCATGAAGTTTGATCCAACTATTCGCAAGCACGTTGCTTACAAAGAAACAAAGCTGAAGTAATTTACTTCAAGCAAATAAAAAACCCGCTTAGTTGCGGGTTTTTTATTGCCTAAATCTTTTAACTCCTTACGCTTATCTCAACTCCTTAAGCGTAACGACGCAATCTTAATGAAAACTCACGCAAACTTGTTAAGCCGCTATCTTCAGCGCGCTGACACCATGCGTGTAACTGCAAGACCAACTGCTCTCTAGTAGCGCTTGAACGGCTCCAGATCGCTTGTAGATCGCGACGCATCTCAATCATCTTACGTAGTTGTGCATTACTAGCCATAAGTTCCTCAAGCTTTACTTTTTCATCATCACTCAAGCGAGACTCATCTTTAGATAGCCAAGTTCTGGCATCACCCAAATGAGATGCCAGAACTTGCATATGTTGTACTTCATTGCTAAAGAAATTGCGCAAGGTCTTACTGTAGCGCGCCATGATTTCATAACGATTTGCAATGATGGCCTCTAATGTATTTTGATCAGCAGGACGTAAATCACTCAGCACTGGTTTAGGTGAAGTCTTTTTTACTGTTGCCAAACCAACAGCACTCATCATCTGAATATAGAGCCAACCAATATCAAACTCGTACCATTTATTTGATAACTTAGCGCTCGTAGCAAAGGTATGGTGATTGTTATGCAACTCTTCACCACCAATCAAAATTCCCCAAGGCAAAATATTGGTAGAAGCATCTTCGCAATCAAAATTACGGTAGCCCCAGAAGTGGCCAATACCATTAATCACCCCAGCTGCAGTGATTGGGATCCACAACATTTGCACAGTCCAAACTGTTAGGCCGATACCACCAAACAAAAATACATCGATGATGAGCATGATGGCAACGCCCTGCCAAGAAAACTTGGAATAAATATTGCGCTCAAGCCAGTCATCGGGAGTGCCATGACCAAACTTCTCCATCGTCTCTTGATTCTTGGCTTCATTTTTATAGAGTTCAGCACCCCGAGAAAGTACGGTACCAATTCCTAAAACTTGTGGGCTATGGGGATCGTCAATGGTTTCGCATTTGGCATGATGCTTGCGATGAATGGAGGCCCACTCTTTAGTCACCATACCAGTAGTTAACCAGAGCCAAAACCGGAAAAAATGAGAAACAATCGGATGCAGGTCCAAGGCGCGATGAGCTTGGCAGCGATGCAAAAAGATAGTCACGGCAGCGATTGTGATGTGGGTTACCGCCAAGGTGAACAAGGTAATCTGCCACCAAGACCAATCCAAGTAGCCATTTGCTAGCCAATTGAGGAATAAATCAAAACCTGAGCTTGAAACTGTATTCAAAATTGAATCCTATTTAAGTAATAGCTCTTATTTTAGAGCTTTTTAGGTCTTTTTTGGCTTATCTTTCGCTAACTCTTCAGATTTTGGCTTTTCAGCCTTTTCAGGCTTGCTGCCTTTTTTCTGGAAAACAGCCCCAAAAAAGCCATCGGTACCATGAATATGCGGCCATAACTGCCACCATGGATTATCCAGAGAGCATCCTAAAGGTAATTTTTGCTTTGGAAACAATGACTTCAGAACTTCTGCAGCTGGAACAACCTCAAACTCCGGGTGTTTGGCCAGAAATTCTTCTGCAATTCCTTGATTTTCTTGGGGTAAAAGGCTGCAAGTGGCATAAACCAGACGGCCACCAGGTTTAAGTAAACGGGCAGCGGAACTCAAAATATTCATTTGCTTTTGGTTGAGCTCTAAAACCCCCGTTGGAGTTTGACGCCATTTAAGGTCTGGATTACGCCTTAATGTGCCCATTCCACTGCAAGGGGCATCTACCAAGACCCGATCAATCTTTCCGGCTAAACGTTTGATCTTGGCGTCATTCTCACTATCAATCCATACCGGATGAACGTTAGAGAGGCCGCTACGGGCTTGTCGTGGCTTTAAATTCGCTAGGCGGCGCTCAGATGTATCAAACGCATAAAGACGTCCGGTAGAACGCATCAGGGCACCAATCGCCAAAGTCTTACCACCCGCCCCAGCACAAAAGTCGACAACCATCTCACCACGCTTAGGGGCAAGCAAATACGCTAAGAGTTGACTACCTTCATCCTGAACTTCAAACATGCCCGCTTTAAATCCAGCAGTATTTTGCAAAGCAGGCTTGCCCATAATGCGCACACCATCTGGCGCATAGGGAGTTGGAATTGCTTGATAACGACCGCCTAATGCATTCATCTGCACAAGCAATTCTTCGCGATTCGTTTTCATGGTATTAGCGCGTAAATCCAAAAGTGCTGGATGCATTAATGACTTAGCCAACTCTTCACGAGTTTCTTCGCCAGGATATTTTCCAAATGCATCCCATAACCACTCTGGCAAATTATTACGAACCAAGGGATTTAATGCGGCAGGGTCTACCGTAGCAAAACGTTGCAGCCATTCATACTCACCTGGCTTAAGAACGTGTGCCAAATCTGCAATGGCACTTTCGGCACGATTCGCAGAGCCGAGCCCACCCTCAGACAGCGCAGACAGCAAACCCAATAGGGCTAAGCGTCTAGCCTGGGACCCTTCACCACTCGAAGCGAATTGTGAGAACTCATTTTTACGGCGCAAAATTGCGAATGCGCTTTCAGCAATTAATGCGCGATCACGATTTCCGAGTTGTGGCTCAGCACGAAAATAACGGCTTACTACGCGATCTGCGGGCTGCTCAAAACTGAGTAGCTCAGGTAGCAATCTTTCCAAATGAATCGCATGCTGCGGCAACGCCTTGGCATTCGAGAAATTCTTTTGACCTTCTGGCGCAATTAAATTACCGCTAGCATTACGTCGCTCTGGGCGACGAAGCGGATCTTTAGATTTGGCAGCGTAACTTTTATGCGGAGCTAGTCTGTTTCCAGATTTGCGGGGTGGACGTTCTGCACTCATAATTTAAAAAATTGCGACTCGGGGGGTTGTAACTTCACTTGATTACCTTCTATTCGCAATCGTCCATCAAGAAACCATTTTACGGCCCGTGGGTAAATCTGATGCTCAGCAGTTAAAACACGGGCTGCCAAGGTAGCGGGATCATCGCCATTCAGAACCGGAACGGAGGCTTGGCAAATAATCGGTCCCTCATCAATCCCTTCAGTGACAAAGTGGACTGTAGCGCCATGCTCCTTGACGCCAGCCTCTAAAGCCCGCTCATGGGTGTGCAAACCTGGGAATGCAGGCAAAAGGGCTGGGTGAATATTGACTAGGCGCCCCTCAAAATGGCGAATAAAGCCCGGGGTGAGAATTCTCATAAAACCGGCTAGTACCACTAAATCAGCCCCTAAAGCATCAATTTGCTCGATTAAGGCGGCATCAAAGGCTTCTCGAGAAGCATGCTCTTTATGTTCCACGACCAAAGCTGGAATACCCTGGGAGCGAGCAAAATCAAGGCCCTTAGCCGCTGAGTGATTGGCTATGACTCCCGCAAATTTGACTGGCCATTGCTCTTTTTGGGCAGTTTTAACGATGGCCTCGAAATTGGATCCGCGGCCCGAGATTAAGGTAACGATAGAAAGCATGCCCACAATATAATTGATGGCTACCCTGAAAGCGATTTTGTGAACGTATTCCGTGGCCCGACCCAGTTTTCTGCAGGACCTGCTTGTGCCCTCAGCATCGGTAATTTCGATGGCGTGCACAGGGGTCATCGCGCCCTACTGAAACAACTCGTGGATGGCGCCAAAGAACGGGGCCTAGTAAGTTGCGTCATGACCTTCGAGCCACACCCAAAAGAATTCTTCTCACCAGAGCAAGCGCCGCCGCGCATTCTGAATCTGCGCGACAAACTTGCCGCCTTGGCCGAACTCGGAATTGATCGTGTCATGGTGGAGCATTTCAATTCAGCATTTGCTCGTCTCACTCCAGAAGAATTTGTTTCAGAAATTATTGTGAAGCGCCTGAATGCCAAATGGATTTTGATAGGCGATGATTTTTGCTACGGTGCAAAACGTGCAGGCAATTTTTCTAGCCTTAAAGCAGCCGGTGAAAAATATGGTTTTGAAGTCTCTAGTATTCAAACGATTTTGGAGGATGGTGAGCGGATTTCAAGTTCCGCATTACGTACTGCACTTGCCAATGGCAACATGCATCTAGCTGAAAAATTATTAGGCCGTCCCTATGCAATTTCTGGTCATATCATTCATGGACAGCAATTAGGCCGCAAACTTGGCTTCCCCACCTTAAATCTTGCAGTTGGCAATCACTTGCATCACCGTAAGCCGGCAACTACTGGAATTTTTACTGCGCAAGTCTTGGGCCTCAGTGAAAAGCCCTTACCCGCTGTAGCCAGCCTGGGTGTTAGGCCCACAGTAGAGGATGAAGGACGCGTACTACTGGAGACGCACATCTTTGATTACCAACAAGATGTCTATGGAAAAATTATTACCGTAGAGCTCTTAGAAAAAATTCGTGACGAGGCTAAGTATGATGACCTCGACACCCTCACAAATGCAATTGCAGCAGATGCAAAGCATGCCAGAAATTATTTCCAGAAAAAAGCTTATGTCTGAAAAAGAAAACTCTTATCCCGTGAATCTTCTTGATACCGCATTTCCAATGCGAGGAGATCTAGCGAAGCGTGAACCACAATGGGTCGCTCAGTGGCAAAAAAATAAGCTCTACGAAAAAATTCGTGCGGCACATGCCAATCAACCGAAGTTCATCTTGCATGATGGACCCCCATATGCAAACGGTGATATTCATATTGGTCATGCGGTCAATAAAATCCTCAAAGACATGATTGTTAAATCTCGCTGGTTGATGGGCTTTGATTCTGTATATGTTCCTGGCTGGGATTGCCATGGCATGCCTATTGAGATTCAGATTGAAAAGCAGTTTGGCAAAAACCTACCAACTGCTGAAGTGCAATCGAAAGCCCGTGCCTATGCGCAAGTGCAGGTCGATAAGCAGAAAAAAGACTTTGAGCGTTTAGGTGTTCTCGGTGATTGGAACAACCCTTATCTCACCATGAACTATCGCAATGAGGCTGATGAAATTCGCGCCTTGGGCAAGATCTGGGAAAAGGGTTACGTCTTCCGCGGCCTCAAGCCAGTGAACTGGTGCTTTGACTGCGGCTCAGCCCTAGCAGAAGCTGAAGTCGAGTACCAAGATAAAACAGACCCAACCGTAGATGTTGGTTTTGCCTTTGATGATGCGCAACGCCCACAACTTGCCAAAGCATTTGGGCTGTCAGAGCTTCCCAATAAGCCTGGCCAGATTGTGATCTGGACAACAACCCCTTGGACCATTCCTGCAAACCAAGCAATGAACGTTCACCCAGAACTGACTTATGCATTAGTAGATGTTGGCGATAAGTTATTAATCCTAGCAAAAGATCGGGTTGAAACTTGTCTACAAGACTATGGCCTCGAAGGCAAAGTGATTACAACGTGTACCGGCACTCAATTAGCCAATATTTCTTTCTGGCATCCACTCGCGCCATTGCATGAAGGCTATAAACGTCTCTCACCAATTTATCCAGCCGAGTACGTCACACTCGACACTGGTACGGGCATTGTTCACTCTGCGCCCGCCTATGGCGAAGAAGACTTTAAGTCTTGCAAAGCAAACAAACTGGCTGATAAAGACATTCTCAATCCAGTCATGGGCAATGGCGTATATGCATCATGGTTACCGCTCTTTGCTAACGAGTACATCTGGAAAGCAAACCCCAAGATTGTGGAGGCAATGCGCGAAGCTGGCAGCTTGCTCCGCGATAAGACCTATACCCACTCGTATATGCATTGCTGGCGTCATAAGTCACCCATCATCTATCGCGCTACTTCGCAGTGGTTTGCAAGCATGGATAAGAAACCATCCGATGGTAAGGCGAGCTTGCGTGAGACTGCATTAGCGGGCATTGATAGCACTGAGTTCTTCCCTGCCTGGGGCAAGCAACGTTTGCACAGCATGATTACCAATCGCCCTGACTGGACTTTGTCACGTCAGCGCCAATGGGGTGTGCCAATGGCTTTCTTTGTGCATAAAGAAAGTGGTGAACCGCACCCACGCACCGTTGAGTTACTCGAAGAAGTAGCCAAGCGCGTAGAAAAGGGTGGCATTGAAGCCTGGCAGCAACTTGAAGTGTCAGAGTTGCTTGGTGATGAAGCTGCTCAATATGAAAAGAATCGTGACACTCTCGACGTTTGGTTTGATTCCGGAACAACGCATTGGCACGTGATCCGTGGCTCGCACCATAATGAGCTTCTTACAGCTGATGCAGAAACCCCCAATGGACGCCTAGCTGATTTATACCTTGAAGGCTCAGACCAACATCGCGGCTGGTTCCATTCCTCCCTACTCACTGGTGCAATGCTTGATGGTAAGCCACCTTATAAAGCACTCCTCACCCACGGATTTACTGTTGACGGCCAAGGGCGCAAGATGAGTAAATCTGTTGGCAACGTAATTGCTCCACAGCAAGTTGCTGACAAGCTCGGCGCTGAAATCATTCGCCTCTGGGTAGCCTCAACCGACTACTCTGGTGAGATGACGATCTCGGATGAGATTCTCAAACGGGTTACCGAGAGTTATCGCCGCATTCGCAACACACTTCGCTTCTTATTAGCCAATCTCTCTGATTTTGATCCTAGCAAACATGTCATGCCTGCTGAGCAATGGTTAGAAATTGATCGCTATGCCGTCGCATTAGCAAATCAAATCCAGGGTGATGTTGAAGCGCACTACAAAGCATATGAATTTCATCCTGCTGTAGCTCGTATGCTGTCATTCTGCTCAGAAGATTTGGGTGGATTCTATTTAGACATTCTGAAAGATCGTCTCTATACCAGCGCACCTGACTCACCGGATCGTCGTGCGGCACAGAATGCTTTATTTCACATTACGCGCAATCTCTTGAAATGGCTCGCTCCATTCCTCTCCTTTACCGCAGAAGAGGCATGGCAAGATTTTCCACATGGCGCAGGGAATAAGGCAGAGTCGATCTTCATGGAAGAGTTTGCTAGCTTCCCTGAAATTGCCAATGCAAATGAGTTGCTCGATAAGTGGAACCGTATCCGCGAAATCCGCTCTGAAGTCACTAAAGCAATTGAAGTAGAGCGCGAAGCCGGAAATGTTGGCTCATCACTACAGGCTGAACTGACTATTAAAGTTGGTGATGTTGACTTTGCAATCCTTCATTCATTAGAGGATGACTTACGCTTTGTAACAATTACCTCAAGTGCCAATATTGAACTTAGTAATGAAGGTCTAGAGGTCTTAGTGCGTGGCAGTCAATACAAGAAGTGTGGTCGCTGCTGGCATCACACTAAAGATGTCGGTAGTAATGCCGATCATCCTGAGCTCTGTAGTCGCTGCATTAGCAATCTTTTTGGCGATGGTGATCGCCGCCTCTTTGCTTAATAGCTAAATTTATGAGCCTGGCATATCTACGCTATCTCGCAATTGCACTGATCACCCTGCTCTTGGATCAATTGAGTAAATGGTCAGCATTAAGTAATTTGCAGCTAGGTGTGCCGGAGCCAGTTCTTCCTTTTGTGAATTGGCTCCTCCTGTTTAATCCTGGAGCAGCGTTTTCTTTTTTGGCGGAAGGCTCTGGTTGGCAACGCTGGTTCTTTACCATTATTGGCCTAGCAGCCTGCGTTTATATCCTCTGGCTACTACGCAAAAGTCTCAATGACAAAATGCTATGCATATCGCTAAGTCTGATCCTAGGCGGTGCTCTTGGTAATGTTTTAGATCGAGTCATGTACGGAGCCGTTGTTGACTTTATTGATCTGTATTACTCAAGTTGGCATTGGCCCGCCTTCAACATTGCCGATAGCGCCATCTGCATTGGTGCTGGCCTCATCATTTGGGGTGAATTACGCAAGTCATTTGGCAAATCTGCCCAATCCCATTAAGCTGGCGCCATGCAATCACTTTTAAATAAGAAAATCGTTCTCGGAATCTCTGGCGGTATTGCCGCCTATAAGACTCCTGAGCTTGCTCGTCAGTTGATGCAAGAAGGCGCTTCAGTACAAGTTGTCATGACTGAGGCTGCAACGCAATTCGTAACGCCTGTCACTATGCAAGCGCTCACGGGTAATCCGGTTTACACCAGTCAGTGGGATAGCAGCATTAGTAACAATATGGCCCATATCGAGCTATCGCGTGCTGCAGATGCCATTGTGATTGCACCTGCCAGTGCTGACTTAATGGCCAAGCTATCTCTAGGGTTAGCTGATGATTTACTCAGCACTCTGTGTCTTGCAAGAGATTGTCCGCTTTTACTCGCACCCGCAATGAATAAACAAATGTGGGAACACGCCGCTACCCAACGCAGCGTAAAGCGGCTAGAGCAAGATAAGGTTACCCTTCTTGGCCCAGCAAGCGGCTTTCAGGCCTGTGGAGAGGTTGGTATGGGCAGAATGCTTGAGCCATCTGAAATTGCTGAACAAGTGATCGCTTTCTTTCAGAAAAAAACTTTGCTTGGAAAGAAAGTTTTAATTACTGCAGGCCCAACCTTTGAAGCCATTGATCCAGTTCGCGGCATTACCAATCACAGTTCAGGCAAGATGGGATTTGCGATTGCACGCGCTGCAGTCGAAGCTGGTGCACAAGTACAGCTAATCGCCGGCCCTTGTGATTTGGCAACACCATTAGAGGCGACTGGAAAGATTGCGCGCACTAATGTCACTAGTGCCAGAGAAATGCATCTAGCAGTACTCAATGATACTGATTACGACATCTTCTTTGCTGTTGCTGCAGTAGCCGATTGGGGTATTGCAAAGCCCTCAAAAGAAAAGATTAAGCGTCAAGGCAAAGATGCGCCGAGTATTGAATTTATTGCTAATCCCGACATTCTGTTGGATGTGGCAAAGACCGTTAAGACCAAAGGTGGCAAACCATATCCATATTGCGTTGGCTTTGCAGCCGAATCTAACGACCTCGAGGCGCATGCAGCTGAAAAGCGTCAGCGTAAAGGGATCCCAATGGTTGTGGGTAATATCGGTCACGAAACCTTTGGTAGCGACCTCAACCAATTACTGGTAGTTGATGAAACTGGAAGCAAGAAAATTGCTAAAGCTGAAAAGCTTCAGCTCGCACGTCAACTCATTACGCTAGTTGCCAAGAAAATTTAAATCGTTTTTTAATTTATATCTCCCGCTTTAGGAAATTCCATGCAATCCCTTCAAGTCAAAATTCTCGATGAACGTATGCGCGATCAATTGCCAATCTATGGCACGCCAGGCAGCGCAGGTCTAGATTTACGTGCGTGCATTGATGCAACTATTGAGATTGCGCCAGGCCAAACTGTTTTGGTACCAACCGGCCTAGCAATTTATGTGGAAGATCCCCGTTATGCCGCATTTATTCTCCCGCGTTCTGGTCTTGGGCATAAGCACGGGATCGTGTTAGGAAACTTAGTTGGCTTAATTGATTCTGACTACCAAGGACAACTGATGGTGAGTACTTGGAATCGTAGCTCAACCCCATTTAAGTTAGAACCAATGGAGCGCCTAGCCCAATTAGTGGTGATGCCAGTCCAGCAAGTAGAACTCAAAGTAGTTGAGGAATTTACTGAGAGTAGTCGTGGTGCTGGCGGCTTTGGTAGCACTGGCAGAGCTTAAGCTACCAAGCCTCAATAAAAAAAGCCACCCTCAGGTGGCTTTTTTATTTCAGTAACTTCACTTACTTACGAATATGCGCTTTGCGTGCTGCATCTTGCGACATGCCAGCACCGGCGCCTTCTCGAGACTCCTTCTCAGCAGAAATTTCTTTACGACGCTCTTTACAAGAGCCTGCAATTTCCTGCAAGGCCTTACGAGCACGAGTAGCGGAAGCTTTAATTCCTTTACCTTCAAACTTTTCATGCTCAGCTTTATAAACCTCAAAAGCATCCAGCAATTTATCGTGATGGGACATGTTTTCCTTTTCTTATTATGTGAGTTTAAATTTCTTCTGCAGGAACTACATCTACTTTTGCAGTCTTTCCGGGAAGCGCGGGGGCCTCAAAGTTCAATTGCACTTTGCCATCAGCATCAATATCAACATCTACATGGCCACCCTGCGCCAACTTACCAAAGAGCAACTCATCAGCAAGCGCCTTGCGTACAGTATCTTGAATGATGCGCTGCATAGGACGAGCACCCATTAATGGATCAAATCCGTGTTTGGCCAGATGAGCACGCAATGCTGAGCTGAATGTGGCGTCAACCTTCTTCTCATGCAACTGTTCTTCCAACTGCATTAAGAACTTATCAACCACCCGCATGATGATGGTTTCATCAAGAGCCTTAAAGGAAACGATGGCATCCAAGCGGTTACGGAACTCTGGTGTGAAGAACTTCTTAATATCCGCCATCTCATCACCAGACTCGCGTGCATTAGTAAAGCCGATGGTGGATTTCTGCATCGCTTCAGCGCCAGCGTTGGTCGTCATGATGATGATGACATTACGGAAATCCGTCTTGCGACCATTGTTGTCCGTTAAAGTGCCGTGGTCCATTACCTGCAAGAGGATATTGAAAATATCTGGATGGGCTTTTTCAATCTCATCCAACAAAAGCACGCAATGCGGCTTCTTATTTACAGCCTCAGTCAGTAAACCACCCTGATCAAAGCCAACGTACCCCGGAGGCGCCCCAATCAAACGGCTGACCGCATGACGCTCCATGTACTCTGACATATCAAAGCGAAGTAACTCAATACCTAAGATATAGGCGAGCTGCTTTGCAACTTCAGTCTTACCAACACCTGTTGGGCCGGAAAATAAGAATGAACCAATTGGACGATCGATCTTACCTAGACCGGCACGTGTCATCTTAATGGCGCTAGCGAGTGCTTCGATTGCGGGATCTTGGCCGAAGACCACACTCTTAATATCGCGATCCAAGGTTTGTAATTTGCTACGGTCATCGACCGTAACGGACTGCGGTGGTATGCGTGCAATCTTCGCAACAATCTCTTCGATCTCTGGACGACCGATCGTTTTCTTCTGTTTAGACTTCGGCAAAATACGTTGAGCAGCACCAGCCTCATCAATCACATCGATTGCTTTATCCGGTAAATGGCGATCGTTGATATAGCGCGCAGAAAGTTCTGCTGCAGCCACCAATGCTCCAGCAGCATACTTCACACTATGATGCTCTTCAAAACGAGACTTGAGGCCTCGCAAGATTTGTACTGTCTGATCCACGGTTGGCTCAACGACATCCACTTTCTGAAAGCGGCGTGACAAAGCAGCGTCTTTTTCAAAGATGCCGCGATACTCAGTAAAGGTTGTTGCGCCAATGCACTTCAGCTGACCATTGGATAAGGCAGGTTTTAAAAGATTGCTAGCATCCAAAGTTCCACCTGATGCGGCACCCGCACCAATCAGCGTATGAATTTCATCGATGAATAAAACGCCATGAGCATGATCCTTCAGGGATTTGAGAACACTCTTTAAGCGTTGCTCAAAGTCACCCCGATATTTAGTACCAGCAAGCAGGGCACCCATATCTAAGGAATAGACAGTTGCATTAGCCAAGATGTCAGGTACGTCACCCTTTACGATGCGCCAAGCCAAGCCCTCTGCAATGGCGGTTTTACCAACACCGGCCTCACCAACCAATAGTGGGTTGTTCTTACGGCGACGGCAAAGGACCTGAATTACGCGCTCTACTTCGCTTTCACGCCCAATGAGCGGATCAATCTTGCCTTGGCGAGCTAGTGCATTGAGATTTTGTGTGTACTGATCCAGCGGACTCTCTTTACCAGAGGAGGCAGCCTCTTCTGTTTCTTGAGCGGCATCTGCAGGCTTTACATGCTCGGTTTGATCTTTACGAACGCCATGACTAATAAAGTTCACTACATCCAATCGGGTCACACCTTGCTGCTGCAAGAAATAGACTGCATGTGAATCTTTTTCGCCGAAGATAGCAACCAAGACATTTGCGCCAGTGACTTCTTTCTTACCATTCGAGGTTGATTGCACATGCATGATTGCGCGTTGAATCACACGCTGAAATCCAAGCGTAGGCTGTGTATCAACCTCATCATTACCCGGTACAACGGGAGTGTTGTCATTGATAAAGTTTTTCAGCTGTGCACGCAGCTCGGCGATATTGACCGCGCAGGCCTTAAGAACCTCGACCGCGGTTGCATTATCCAAGAGCGCGGCCAACAAATGTTCAACCGTAATGAACTCGTGTCGTGATGCCCTCGCGTCAACAAACGCCATATGCAAACTAACTTCTAATTCTTGGGCAATCATGCTTCCTCCATAGTGCACTGTAGTGGGTGGCCCGCTTCACGCGAGAGTTCGATAACTTGATGCACCTTTGTGGCAGCAACATCGCGAGTAAATATCCCGCAAACACCTTTGCCAACTAAATGAACTTGCAACATGATGCGTGTAGCAGTTTCATGATCCTTATTAAAATACTCCTGAATCACCATCACCACAAATTCCATTGGCGTGTAATCGTCATTCAATAGTAAAACTTTATACATTGAGGGCGCCTTAACCTTCTCGGCCTGCTTTTCGAGAAGAATGGTGTCCTCAATATAGGGATTCATTGGTACGCCAGTAGTAGGGTTTTTTGGTGGACGGCTCATGAGAAACATTCTAAACACAGATATTCAAACTTTAATTTACTAGGGTCTTGTTGCCAAAAACCTGCAAAATTGACCTGTTTAACCCATATTGGGGCATTTTTCTGTAAAAAAAGGGGTATTTACTAGGGGGTAAGTGAATATAACTCCTTGACACCCCTACAAAAAGGGCAAACAATCGGGGGGTAGGCTTCAAAAGAGGTTCTATTTAGGCGTGTTGTGGAGCGAGACTGATTAAAAAGTATTTACCCTCATCACGGTTGTTTTAAGTTTATGTAATGGAGTTCGCATGGCGACCGGAATTGTTAAGTGGTTCAATGATGCAA
>JACCDO010549609.1_pt1 | contig 13178 bp, 18 predicted proteins | sample 7446101 | NCBI WGS metagenome assembly JACCDO01 (sample SAMN15323440, study PRJNA562643) | freshwater metagenome | isolation source: river surface water | place: USA:Blue River Watershed | collected 2017-08-16
AATCATTGTTGGTTTTACCTGGAAACGGGTAAACTAGTAAGAATAGGTGTCCACACAGCAATATCAAATATATGTATTATAGTTTTTATAACACGATATCTGGACACCGGTTATATGAGGGGACGCCTTCATATACGACAATTTGCACAGCCATCCTCACAGCAATCTAAATCCAAGTGTATATTTAGTCAGACTTCATAATACGTGCGTTTCGGCGCAGTTGATATTATAACGATGACACGAATCTCAACTTTGATAGGATGGCGCCTGAAAAGGGATTCTTATTTTTTAAATGAGAATCCCTTTTTTTTATTTCTTTATGGCTTAGAAAAAATTGATTCGGCCGGCAGCTTTTAGGGATGGTTGCACACATATACTATTCTTTCAAGCCGCCGCCGTCGTCGCATTTCCTTTACAATGTCTTGCAGTAGCAACAGCAGCGAGACCTCATCATTGCAGGACATGGAGGACACTGGAAACATAGTGCAAACAATCGACAATCGCATGAAGCATACCATTAAGGACCTGCTCGCGATGCCTCCAGAGGAGTATTCAACTCCTCGCGGATTCCAAATGGCCTGCCTCGCACTTTCTAAGAAATATAAGTATCCACCTTCGAGTAAGCGGCAGTTAGGGATGGCGTATAGGGCCTTGATGAAGGTCGCGCCAGCCGAGTTTCCCTATAATGAGAGCCTGTCCCGCCTCCTAATTGTCAAGTCTGTCCGCAGCGATAGTGGCATTCTCAACATCAGCGTCAGCATGCCACCTGACCGCTTCAGCTGCAAGTATAATTGCCACTTCTGTCCCAATGAGCCTGGGATGCCGCGCTCCTACCTCAGCAATGAGGATGTGTTCAGACGAGCATCCGCAGTCGACTTTGACACTGCGCAGCAGGTGTGGGGGCGCCTCGACGTCCTCGCCGAGAATGGCCATCCAATCGATAAGCTGGAGTTCCGCGTCCTCGGCGGCACCTTTAGCTGCTACGACCATCGTGTGGCGGATGAATTCGTGCGCGACCTCTACTTCGCAGCCAACACGTATTACGCGGGTGAGGAGGGTCGCCAGAGGCCGCGAGGGACGATTGAACAGGAGCAGGCGACAAATGTGACCGCGCGGGTCCACGTGGTCGGTCTCGGAATTGAGACGCGTCCTGATGAGGTCATTAAGACAGATGAGCATGGAATCGCGACCGAGATTCCTCGCTTCCGCCGCTACGGAGTGACGCGTGTCGAGCTCGGTGTCCAGCACACCGACGACGCACTCCTGCGCCGTGTCAACCGCGGCCATCTTCTCAAGCATTCGAAGGCGGCCATCAAACTACTAAAAGACTATGGCTTCAAGATTGAGATGCATATTATGACCGACCTCCCTGGGGCGACTCCCGAGGGCGACCGCGAATGTTATAGGCAAGTTCTGCAGGCCGACCCCGACCTCCTACCTGACTATTTGAAGGACTACCCGTGTCTCGACGTCAGTTACACAAAGATTAAGGAGTGGAAGGCGGAGGGAAAGTGGACTCCATATTCAGAAGCGACGCCTGATGCGCGGGACCTGAAGGAGGTGCTCATTTACCGCCAGTCAATTACGCCGCCGATGGTCCGAGTCAATCGTATCCAGCGCGACTTCCTGCCGGCCATTGAGAAGAACGGGTTCCTCGGCTACACGAGTGATGCGCACAGGTCGAACTTGGCACAGCTTGTGAAGGATGAGGCGGAGGAGCGAGGGATTTACTGCCAGTGTATTCGCTGCTGTGAGGTGCGGAGTGAGAAGTTTGCAGCAGCCGAGGTGCAGCTTTGTGTGCAGGCATTTAGTGCATCGGGGGCCACAGAGTATTTCATTACTGCGAAGGTGCCACGTCCTAATCGGCCTCTCCTTCTTGGCTTCTGCCGGCTCCGCCTAGGGTCCCTCGAGGACGCGATTCTCCCTGAGCTCCGTGGGTCGACGGCGATGATTCGCGAGCTCCATGTGTATGGTCGCGTGAGTGAGGTGGGAACTTCAGGAAAGCCCTCGGCGCAGCATTTAGGGCTGGGTAAGAGGCTCCTCGCCATTGCAGAGATGACAGCCGCGCGACATGGCTACGCGCAGATGGCAATTATCTCTGGTATCGGCGTGCGGGATTATTACAGGCAGCGTGGCTACGAGCTCCGCGGCTCCTATATGATGAAGGCGCTGCCTCGGCGGTCGCATCTACCACTCCTAATTGCTATCGCCCTCCTCGCTCTCCTAACTATCGCGATGCTAGTCCGCGGCTAATTACTGTAAACAATTACGGCCTGCAAATTAAATGACGGAGATTGTTTATAAACTTGAGAATTTTGATACACCACTCGAAAATAGTCGTATGATTTTTCTTTTAGGACGGTCGGCGTCGGCGTCAGCAGCCTTGCCTGCGCAATTCAATGATATTGTGAACAGCCCGAAGCTCGCCAGCCGTATCCTAATTGCCTCCTCGAAGTCCGAATATCCATTAGCATTTCGAGCAGCATGGAATGCAGTTTTCTATCCCACCACAGACTGGCAGTTAGTGCTCACATATTGCACATATATTGCAAAACCATCCATAATTGTGATAGAGGATGGTGTAACAGTGCCAGATGCATTTATAGGACGTCTGCAAATGCAGAATCTGCAGATTTTGCAGGTCAGGCAGTTAGGGATGGAGACAGTCCCTGGTTGGGCGGATGTTGCATTCTTGCCGCAAATTGCAGATGTTGGATCTGCAGATGCAGACAATGCAATACGGACCCTCATGACACTCCTAAAAGAACAAGGAACTGCTGAGCAGAAACGGGAATGGCTGAGGGAAGTCCGCACTGCGAAGGCCGCGCTTGTATGGTCTAGGATTCGCGAACGACATCCTGGGGTTGTTTACTGGTTCGACCCTGCAGATGGTGCTGAAGGGTCAAAACAATTGACAGGGCGGGTAGTTAGGAAGCTTGTAGGGGCCCTTCTTGAGAATATTTAATGGTCTCCGCGCGACCATTACTTCTTGCTGAACAGCTTGAATGTCCCCAGCCGCTTTGCGGCTGGGTCTTATAAGCTTTTCTCACAACGAAGGTCACGAATTGACCTTATTTCTTAGAGAACAGCTTGAATGTCCTCCCTACGGGAGTCATATAAGCTTTTCCGTAAGAAAACAGGCCCTATGGGCCTGTTTATTTCTTGCTGAACAGCTTGAATGTCCCCTTCTTTGCCACGAAGCCCAGCTTCTTGAGGCGGCGGATAGCCTTCATGCCAGCCGCATGCTTCTTGCGGCTCACAATGCGGCCCGCCTTTGTCTTCATCAGGTCCTTGCGAGTCAGACCACCGGATGTGCGCAGAGCAGTTCCGTGATACACCTGTGCCTTTGTGCCGCGCTTCGCGACCTTGCGTGTGGTTGCCATTCTATACTGTTAGGCGAGATAAAGTTTTCACCCCTAACTGTAGATATTGGCCATGGATTTTCGGGATATACTAAAATCATGGCAGCTCTGGCTAACATTTTTCGGGGTGATTCTGCTGTCCTCCATTTTCATGTCCTTCAAGCGCCGTCTGCAACGCGATTTGGCGACGGACCCGCCCGCCATGTCACACCCGCAGGAGCACATGTTGGAGCTGAACGGCACCATCGCCGGCACCCATACAATGACAGAGACGCTCAACAAACTCCCTGAGGGCTCATTCGAGCTCGGAGTGGCCCCGGGGTCAAAGGGAAATGCCACGTGGGTTATGCATTCCTACGCATCCACTGTGAAGGCCGGAGCGGAGCTGATGGCCCATGAAATCAGCAAGTATCTGCAATCAGCCGGCTGGAACGTGCGTGTCATGCTCTACGACCACACTATGGACAATTACGACGGTGTCCCTCTTATCCGTATGCCCTACCAGCAGCCGCTCGACGAGAATTGCCGGCGCATCCTCCAGGAGTCCGATTTCATCCTCACGCAGAACTTCGTCGCCGAAGATGTTCTCGCAATCGCCGAGGAATTTAGCCTCCCCGTCTGCTTCTTCCTGCATTTAGATGTGGAGAAGACAGAGATTCTCCAGCAGCGCTGGAATGTCCCTGTATTTGTCGTATACAATGCAGTTACACAGCACGAGGTGGTGCCGACAATCCACTCCTGGACCGTTGTGCGGCCGCATATCAATTACGAGAAGTTCGAGAACCTCGACACACGTCGTGGAGAGAACATCACACTCCTTAACTGCATCCCCAATAAGGGCGGGCACGTCATTAAGGCGCTGGCCGATATGATGCCTGAGAAGAAGTTCCTCGCCGTGAAGGGTGGCTACGGTCCGCAGGTGCTTGATGGGGACCAGCAGAATCTGAAGTATTACAATCACACGGACAACCCCCTGCCATTTTATGAGAACTCCCGCGTCGTGATTATGCCGTCGAAGAGTGAGAGCTGGGGTCGCGTGGCACTTGAAGCGATGGCTGCGGGAATCCCTGTGGTTGTTGGCGACACCCCTGGTCTGCGTGAATGCACCAATGGGGCCGCACCTGTGTGTGCGCAGGAGGATTTAGGGTGCTGGGAGCGTGAGGTGCGGCGGCTCTATGAAGATGGCCCCGACAGAGCCGCGGCAATTGCCGCAGGGAAGGCTCGCATTGCAGAACTCCGCAAAACAAATGATTACGCTGCCTTCGACCGCTTCCTAATTGAGAAAGTGGTCCCTGCGCGAGGCCCTCGGAATTAATATAGGAACAATTAGTAAGTGAAAGAATGTCTGCTGAAGGTGGTCAAGATATGTCTGCTGCTGGCGCTGGCGCTGGTGCTGGTGCTGCTCCCGCTCCCGCTCCTGCTGCAGCCCCTACAAGAGATATACTTACAAAGATTGATGCGCTTAAAGCACAAATAGATACAATTGCAACTAATTTGGCAGAAGCTAAAATAAAAATGGAAGAAATTGTTCCCGACATAAAGGACTTCTCAGGAAGTTCTCCTATTTCATATTTATTGAATAAAATAAATACAGGTGACTATATTCGTAAGCTTGGAGAAGAGCTAGGTGCAATTAAGGCTTTTTTGGAAAAACCTGAAAATGGTTCAATTACAACAGTCCCTTATAAAACATATGCAACAACCCGCAAGAGACGCATGTTAGGTGTTTTTGGTGGTGGTGGCAGGCGCAAATATACCCTACGTCGCATTTAGGAAGCATCAATACGTGGCGTCCCGCCGGCCCGAATATTTTCAACACAGCCCTTCATAATTGCCGTGTTGTAAATACCCGCGAAATGCACCAAGAAATCCCCAGGCGTCCAAAGTGGCTCTCCAGGGCGCCCATTTAAATACGCATTGAATTTCTTGTGGTCCTTATTAAAATATATGCGCTCCTTTGCTGCAGGGTCCGCCTCATATTCATCAATCATCGCCTTGTTTTCATACCATATATGATAAAGGTCACCCGTGCGCGCCCATACACGGCTGAAATAGGAGCGGAGCCAGTCTGCGCCGCCGCTGGCCAAGCGCATGAGCATATTACCCGAATTCACATTGTGCCATGCATCGACATTTAGGAGGAGGTGCGTATCTGCCGGCATGAGCTCACTAATTGCAGTTAGGGGTGTGTCGATATTTGTGATATAGACATCGGCATCGCTGAACCAGATGTAATCGAATTCTGCGGCTCTCGTTTTGAGGAAGTTGAGGAGGAAAGGAATTTTTGACCAAGCAATGGGTCTGCTGCGGTCCCAGAACTCCTCGCCTGCCTGAACGTAGGTGTAGCCATGACGCGCGGCATAGGCCCGCTTCGACTCGAGGCAGTCGGCGAGGTCCCTGCGAAAATCGGCGCCAATGGCGAGTGTTAGAATAGCAAATGTAGGGTGGCCCGTGGTCATTTAGGAGATTATTGTGTGGCATGTTTATGTGCTGGGCGGGCCCTTGGCCGGCCGGCCAAAAAGTTGAAGTGGCGGCGCCGCTGCCCTTGAATGCACCCTCACACATGGATTCAAGCCACACATCTCCAGGGATGTCTGCATATAAGCGTTCCGACTTTGAGGGTGTTGCCGCGGAATATGCACACTGGGCCGCCACGCGAATGAACACGAGCCTCCATATGGCATTTATATATGGACGGCGTGGTATACTGCTTGGAATGGCGACCAATAAAATCGGCACGCGATCATCAGGGGCAGGTTACAGTAAGACGACTCTGCATGCTGAGCGTGCTGCGCTCAAGGCGGTCGGTGATGTGAGCCTCTTGCGCGGGGCGACACTCGTCGTAATACGGGTGCATAAGAACGGTGAAATACTCGGCTCCGAGCCGTGCCACGAATGTAAGGCGCATTTAGAGAAGTGTATGGAGAAGTATGGGCTGAAGGCGGTCTATTATTCATGAAACCCGAAAGAAACAAAACAACAAAACTCAACCAATTTTTAATTGCCCAGCTGCAATTAGATGGAGTGGCAGAAGTATATATGGGTCGTGCTCACCCTACTTGCAGTATTCCTAAGTGTATGGATGATGTCGCGGAAGAGCCGCACAATGCCGTGGCTCTCCGAGGGATTCTCAGGGGTCGTTGCAGGGGCCGGCTCTCCCGATTGTTTATATACGCTCCAGGGGGCGTCCGAGATTCTATCGGTGTTTGAGCAGGCCGGCGTAACTGGCGTCGAGGAGGGGCCGAAGGATTACACGGAGCTGCGGCTATTGCTGAGCAAGCTGGCGTGCATGAAGAAGGACCTCATGTCGCCCTCGGGGCTGGTGCAGGCGACGCTGCGGCAGCCATTTGCGAACACGCATGACCGCGAGCCTGTGGGCGAAACTGTGGCGCGTTGTTTGGCGAAGACGATTCCGGCCCGCGAGCTCGACCTTGGGTTCGAGCTGTGGAAGACGCGTGGCTCCGAGCTGTTGCGCCGTCTATGCACGGCGAGCCGACTCACGGAGGCGCAGGCGACGCAGCAGGAGGAGCGTTACCAGCGCGCCTGGGCGGATGTCTATAATGTAGCGAAGGGTGCCTGTCTGGCCGGCGAGCCGATGATTGGTGGTAAACCGGCAGGCCCTCGCGATCCTGGCGCATATATGAGCGATTTTGTAATGCGCCTCGATAAATACGAAGGATATTATTAAGAGGCTGATTATAATCTCTAATTGATATTTTGTAAAGGTCAATTAGAGAGTATGGCGGATGTTTGTAGGCCTCTATCACCGGTTGCAGAGCGGCTAATATTAGAGCAGTATGCAGAAATTGGTTATACGGGTGTTAAGCCTAGCGAAAATAAGAGTGTAGGGCATATAGGTGGTCGTAGACAGAGGCGAGGAACAAGGCGACGACAGAAGAAACAGCGCAAGCAGTATGGAGGTGGTTATGAATCATGGTTCACAGATGGATTAAGTGATGACCTAATTGCAGGAGCGGACACAATCAGGGAGTTAGGGCGAGGAACATACGGCGTGGTGAGTCTTTTGGAAGTTGCGGATGGGCGTAAAATTGTAGAGAAATGTATACAGGTTGATGACGTTCCTGGCAACGATAGTTGCAACTTGCTGAGACTTGTTCGCAATGAAGCGGCAATCCTAAAAAAACTGTCTGAGAATCCCGCTGTGCTGCCGTATATTATTCCTTGTATTGGCTACAAACTTCCTGGAGCTGCTGTTGGGGTAGGCGCAGGCAGTGCAGCCAATTATCCTAGTGAAAAATATGCGTATCTATACTTTCCATATATAGTGGGGGAGGATGCAATAAATTACTTTAATAACTTATATAATGAGTCTTATGCGCAGCGACGTATATTACTATCACAAGTTGTATATGATAATCTGTTTAACCATGTATTCGCTGGACTGAACGCAATACATGCTGCAGGTTTTATACATCGTGATATTAAACTTGAAAATATATATGTCGACACGCATGATCCAGAAAATATACGTTTTTTAATAATTGATTTTGGGTTGGCAATTGAGTATATAAAAGGAAAATTGTCTACAGTTGGTGGAACACGTGGATATTTACATCCTGATTTAGAGGCAGCATTACGTGTCGGTTCTGCAGTTTATAAGCCAGAATATGATTTACACGCACTAAAAGTTTGTATTCAGAAAATATTTGATTTATTTGATAATTTATCGAAATGGCTGGATTCACACGCAGCTGCGGCCGCTGCCGCTGCCGCCGCTGCTGTTCCTCCTGCTGCTCCTGCTGTTGTTCCTGCCGCTGCTGCTCCTCCCGCTGCTGTTCCTCCTGCTGCTCCTAAAAAGAAACATTCAACAATACGCCGTCGTCCTAAAGCGCTAGCAGTTGAACGATATACCAAAGCGAACTACACAAAAAAAAATAAATATGACCCATTTGCTAAAGAAATTGTAAATGCATATTTCAAGGCTCAGGAAGAAAAACGTAAGATGTAAATATTATTTACAATGCTCGCATATGGCGCCATAACCCCTAATTGTTATTTTGTAAAGGCCAATTAGAGAGTATGGACGCATGTCCACGCCTATCAGATGCGAAGGAAAATGAATTGCGAGCTAAGTATAATAAACTTAGATACCCGAATACTGTGGACCCAGATAGCGTATTGTTCCTCGAGCCTCCTGTTACAGGAGGCTCGAGAAGGCGTAAGACACTGCGGCGGCGGCAGCGACGCATGCCAAAACGTCTACGGCGGCAGCATGGTGGCGGCTATGATACATGGAAAACCGATGAATTGCCAGACGAGCTTTTTGATAAGTCTGATTATACAAGAATTCCAGTATTGGGAAGGGGTAGCTTTGGAACTGTGTATAAATATACTACATCTGACGGCAAAAAGTTTGTTGTTAAACAAATACAAGTATCTGGATTAGAAAATGGAAGAGACGATTGTGAAGTATTTAAACTTGTCAAAGAGGAAGCACGCATATTACAAAAAGTTTCAACTGATCTTTCAATAAGGCCATATATAATTCCCTGCATTGGATATAAAATTCCGGAATCAATTGGAGAGGCTGGAGCTGGAGCTGGAGGCGCGGCTGCTGGTGGCCCCAGACCTAGCGAAAAATTTGCATATATTTATTTTCCATATATATCTGGAATGGATGTAAATGGTTATTTTAATGCAGTATATAACAAAATGCATGACGCAATATATAACAATAATATAATAATACCTCATATACATTTTTATGTGACAAAATTTAATGAACTTCTACGGCAATTAGAGGAAGAGATATCAGCTGGATTACGCGCATTACATGCAGCAAAAATACTGCATAGAGATATTAAACGTGATAATATATATGTTCATATAATTGGAGGTAATACTGTTAAATTTTATATACTAGATTTTGGTCTGGCATTAGATTATTCTGCATCAGATGATTTAAGAAAAGATCAGAAACCCGCTGGAACATATAATTATTTACCTGCCAATATACAAAAGGCGCTGAAAAATGAAACACATGCGACACTTGTGGAATTTGTTCCAGAACATGATTTTTACGCTCTAGAAGTAACAATAAAAAATATAAATGACTTTTTTGGAATCCTTATAAGAAGTGGACAAGCACTACTTGATGCTGCTGGGGCTGCTCCTGCCGCTGCCGCTGCTGCTCAAACACCTAAACGCAGTCGTAATGTAGCATCGCAACCCGCTGCTGCAGCTGGCGCTGGAGATAGTGCTAAAGCTCGCCAAACTAAAGCGAGAGCTGATGCCAGAGCTGCGGAGGCTGCTGCTGCCGAGGCTGCTGCTGCTAAGGCTGCTGCTGCTAAGGCTGCTGCTGCTAAGGCTGCTGCTGCTGCTAAGGCTGCTGCTGCTGCTAAGGCTGCTGCCGCCGCATCACCACCTGAAGAACCTGCCAAAACAAAAACAGGCTGCCAAATAATGTAATCAGTGACCGCAGGGTCGAAGACCCTGCACTCAGTAGAGCCACGTGTGGCGCTCGTGACAGCAGGGGGTATGACCCCTGCGCTCAGCAGAGGCTTACCAGCCTCTGGTGACACATATATCAAAATATATTAATAATTACAATAAACTCCAGTCCAGCCCCTCTAATTGTTCCCTCCACGCTTCACAATAATCTCCTTGTAGAGCTCCGTATCCTGCCGCTTCCCTCCAGCGGACCCCTGGAACCGCTCAAGCATGCGCGCCGGCATCGGCTCCACGGGTGCAACACTTAGGAGGCCGCCATCCATGGCAGGGCGACGAGGGGCGACGAATGCAGGTGTGAACACAGCGCCCACATATTTCTTGAAGTCGACTCCACACTGCAAATCACCCTGCGCACCATACACACTATACCCATAATTGCGAACAGGCTCCTCGGCAATCTCCAGGCCGCTCGTCTTCACCCAATTAGCACCACATATAAACTTACTAGTAGCATCGTAGACACAGTTTGTAAAATCTTTATATACTGCGTCTAGATTTGCAGGCATCTTCTAGTTACACCGACCGAAAAATAGTTTAGCTCATGAACAGCTTCACGAAGATGGCGAGGCCAATCAGCTGCCATACGCTGCGGGCCGGCTTCGCAATTGTGAAGAGGTCGAGAACAATTGTGTTCCAGAGCCACTTACCGATGAAAGCAATGATTAGAATGCTCACAACAAATGCGAGCAGGGCGGACACGAGGCCCACATAGGAGGCCTGTGTCTCCATCTTGGAGGATGCATCGGAGGCCACGGTGTTTGCAACGGCGCTAAATGCTTCGCGGAGGACCATTTCTACCCAGCCCCTGGAAATTTAATTAGACTTGCTGCGACCCCTCATGCTGTCGGAATGGACTCGTGGACAAGTTTGCTCACATCTTTGGCTGTCCGCTTGCTCTGGATGAAATTGAGTGTCTCTGCAGCCGCCTCGGCGGACCCTAGCTTCTCAGTTAGGAGACGCTCCAGGTTCTTCGGGCCGAGGCCCTCCAGACGCTTCGTCTGCTTCAGGCGAACACGCCCGCCGGAATTTCGCAGAGCGAGTGCATCAATCCCATTCTTCTTCATCACCTTCATAATCAGCTCCTCGAGCACCTTGGCGTGCTTATTCTTCTCGCGAATCTGCGCTTTCAGCTGCGCGATATCATCCATATTCTTCCGCCAACTCGTAATTGCCTGTGGGAGGGCCGCCATGTCATCGTCACGCGGCTGCTCGGAAATGAATGTGTTCTCTACCTGGGGGTGCTCTGTGTCGCTCATCCTGATGCTCAATCTTACTTTAACAGCGCAGGGAATTTTTAGGCTTCTCCACGCACCTGTGGCGGGCGAAAATTGAAGCGGCCTGTCACTGGGATACTGAGCACTAAAATGGACGCAGACCCTGGTCTTGAGAATACACGGCAACTGTTAGAGAATCTCTGGTATTCTATTTGCGCGACGTATTTCAAACGGGTCGTGGACGTGACGGGACTTGATAAGGAGCGCGAGGAGGCGCTGCGGGCTCTCGTGTTGCGGCCGAATGATTTTAAGGTCCTTACTGCAGCAGAGGAGGAGCCGGCTGAGGAGGGCAATTAGGGGATGATGTGGGTGTGTATTTTTGCTTGGTGAGAGTTAGGAGGGAGATGGGGGGAGGTGGCAGGGATGGCTGCTGCAAGCGATGCAATTGTTTGGGTGTCTGTGGCTTTGTCTGCGGTTGCGGCAGCGGTTGCGGCAGCGGTTGCGGCTGCAGCTGTGGCCGCAGAATAGGAATCTGCACAGAAAGAATCGACTCCACAACAGGTTTTCGCGCAAGTAGAGGGTCTGTCTCCTCAGACTTCGGGACCGGTGCAGCCTTCACTAATGGCTCCATGGCCGGCTCAATTCCCTGCCAGACAGAAGTGCCCATGCCAACGTCCACATTATATATTTTATAATTGTAACCGACCGTCTGGATTACCATACCGTCCCACGGATTTGGAAAGAGCCAATCGGCCAGCCGTGTCCAACAATTTCCCATACTTTATAAAGTATCGGAATTTGTTTGTATCCCAACTAACGTTTATATAATTTACATAGTAGTTGCCCAGAACACCAGTGCATCAATAAATGCATTATACACACTGTCCTCATTCATGGTATATGAACTCACGCAAATAGAAGGGAATCCAGGGATATTATACTGCACACTCGCAATGCTATCATCGCCATGGTCGGTCGTAACCATACTCATGACATATTCGCAATACGTCAGCATATCATTGTGCGACATTAGCCCCTCAAAATTCTTCTTGCCATTGTAGGGGCGCATTGTCACATCAAATAGGGAGCCGTTGTCGCGGTTGCGTGCAATCGTAATCACATCATCGGTTGCTGCACCACCCGTCGCCTTCTGCAGAAAAATACTAACAATGCCAGCCATCTCTTCTAAAAATTGATGATGCGCCGGATTTAAGTAGGGTGTGAATAATCAGTTAGAAGATGGAAGGACGTCCTCGTTATACACCACCACCGCCCCACAAGAAGCCAGCAGATGCCAAGGAATTCTTGGCGAGTCTCGACGAAACTACACGGAAGATGCATGAAATTGCTGAAGTTAGCCTGGGGTCCTCCTACTTCATGGACCGCTGTCATGGATACCTTAATTGGAAGAAGCAGCAGGCTCAGAAGGCCAAATAGGCTCCTCTGCAGAATCCTCATCAGACCCATAAATGATTTGCAAATAGCGCTCCATAACAGTATCATCGAGTGTGAAGAAGGTTGCCATAATTCGCCAAGCGGCCACCTCGATATTTTTCACAGCACTTTTGCCATTCCTATTAATGCCGTCAGCATTACGGTCCTTCAAATGTCGAATAATAACATTTAGGAGGTCATCGGCTGTCGCCTCTGTTAGGCCAGCCAGCAGGCCCGTCTGGGCAAACCAGCTCATATTTTTATAATAGGCCTCCTCATCCTCCACATAATCGCACATAGTGAGTCCTTCACCAATCTGCAGATTTGGGATATCTGCGAGATCTGCGGCAGTTAGGATGGGTGTGGCGCCAGGACAACTGCGGACATGGCTGAAGAGGGTGACAGCCTCTGCGAATTTCGCAGACAGACAGAATGGACAGGCATACTCTAGGCGCAGGGAGGCAGGGTCAATTTGTTTGTAAAGCATTCTCTCTATCTGCTAATTGCTGCGTGGCTTTGGGTGGGGTCCGACCCCCTGGAAAAATCTGATAGATACTTCTATAATTTTTTGGTGGGGTCCATCCCCACCAAAAAATTGATTCCCTTAGCCCCAACCAAGGATAGCACACGCCCCTATATCTTCAAGCCGCTCCCAAGCCCAAAATGGATTTTATCGCAGCCCGCTCTTCCGAGGACG
>JACCDO010199860.1_pt1 | contig 13176 bp, 11 predicted proteins | sample 7446101 | NCBI WGS metagenome assembly JACCDO01 (sample SAMN15323440, study PRJNA562643) | freshwater metagenome | isolation source: river surface water | place: USA:Blue River Watershed | collected 2017-08-16
AACACTAATAATACCACTACCACCAATAGCCACAATAACTTAACTCAAAACAATATTCAAAATATCAATGACATCAAATTCAATATGAATATGTATCTCGACCAATACTGCAAAAATGCCATCAACGTGAGCGAATTCTTCGATAATATTATGGCCAATATCAACGAGAAAACATATGAACTCCTCGGGCGTAAAGGCTTTATTCAGGGTGTCACCGAAATCATTCTCGAAGAACTCCAGAAATACAAAGACTACGAACGACCATTCCACTGTGTTGATTACCGCCGGGATACAATGATGGTCAAAAACAATAACAAATGGTTCCGCGATGCCTGTAAAGTAATCGGTAAAATAACTACATCAGTCATAGGCAAATGTATATTCGATATATGTGAACGCAACAAGAAAAACGTGGCCGAAAAAGACCTCCGTGAACAAGAGAAATACGGGGTCGCCAGCTGTAAAGAAAAAGATATCGAAATCATCCGCCACGCAATCGGTCATTATAAGACTAAAAATATAGAAAAGGTTATTACAAATATAGCCAAACTGACATTAATAGACAAACAAGGATATGTTGAGATGCTAAAAGAAAAATACAGAAACAATGAACTGAATGAACTGATGCAGTATGATGGGGTCTATAATGAAAATATGGCATAACCTGGCTCATACGCCCTCGCAAAAACAAATAAAAAAATATGCAACAAGCGATGCATAACATTGTTTTATTTGTATTATACTAAATTACAAATAAAATTATTTGGTTTTTATTTTCGTATTTTTATGCTAATTACTATATTCTATTTTTTCTAGTTTTTGATTATAGGCTCCCGCCCATTTTATAAATCATCTTCACTTATTTCATCATTTTCATTCATTACTCCACCATCATCATCGTCACTTACAGCTCCGGGCTGGTTATAGTTAATTCGACAACCGCGCCAACATTTATGCACCTCATATTTTCCGAATTTCTTATCCATATACGCCTGCACATCTTTAGGACTTGGACCGCCTTTTCCATAAATACCCTGATACCACAATGAGAATTCACTGGTTAATTCTGTCTTTGTGAGTGTGCCCTGTGCATCGACCAAAATCTTATCAGAAATAAACTCCGCGATATAATCCTGGCTCTGGCGATAGCTATTACTGGCTTTCATAACAGTCGGACAATCTTTCACATACCCGTCAGTAATAAACGCTTTCTCCACCAACAATGCAGCAAAGACATCTTTCCATCGTGCGAATTTATCCTCCATATTCGTATCTATTTTAAACTGATAAGGTTTTTCTTTATCGCCTTGTACCGGGTTTTCAGTGAACAGAGACAAGAAATCAACGACACGAATACGACGCCAAGTACCGTGGTCAGTTGTCTTTATTTCCATAAATTCATTCGAACACAATACCATTTTGAACTGTGGAACAAACGAAATGGTCTGAGGCATAAATGGTGCACGCCCAGATATTTCTTCAACACCACTCGTCAACTGTTTCATAATACCAACATTAATGCGCTCGTGTTTATCCGGCTCATTCAATACAGCATATCGAATACCCTTTAGTTGCACTATTTCAGGAGTTACGCCACCAATCTTAGCGCGTTTTTCAGTAATAAGTGGCAATGGTACTTCTCCAAAATATTCGCCCAATATGTCTTTCATTAGCTTTGTCAATACGGATTTACCATTTTGTCCAACCCCAATATACATATTAAATGTCTGGTTTCGCGATATACCAATTAAGGTAGACGCCAAATGTTCCCACATATAATCATATAATTCTCGCACTGGAAATAACTCGCTCATAAATTTCTCCAGCTCCTGTATTATAGTTTTATCACGCACCCTGTCGATAGGCCGGTAATCAGTATTCGTGCATTTTGAAATAAAATCTTCCGGATATCCGCGTCGGAACGTCTTGGTCTTGAAATCAACCACACCATTATTAAAACACAATAAATATGGATTTGTATCGAGTTTTTCCAAAAACGACCCGTCATAAAACAACTCTTTGGCTTCTGTCATTATATTCTTTTTATCATTGGTGCGGCCCAGACGAATACATATATCGAGGATTTTCTCGGTCTTTTCTCGCATTGCGCTACGGGCATCATCTTTCTCGCCAGTTGCCTCATTTTTCTCGGTAGTTGTATCTGAAAATGATTTTGTTATTTTCTTGCGATAGACCTCGCGCAGTTCAGTTGAAATCGCCTTTCTTAATGTTGTGCCGGAGTCGATTTCCTCCCAACGATGTTTCTTATAAGTATACCATATATTGGATTTTACACTCACACAAACAAACTCATCTTTAAATAAGTGATACAATACCATTGCCAAATCAAAATCACCGCAGCCTTTTCCAGATTTGCTGTCAAGCCCGGTATCTTTAAACCCAATATTATTCAGTGTCAAATCAATATAATAATCAATACTATTTTCGCGTACAACCTTATATTTTTCACGTGCATCCAACCGCGACCAGTGCATAATAGACCCCTTTCGCAATCCATTACTATTATTCATATCGAATTTCATCCACATATCATAAAACTCTGGTATATCACTGAAACTGAAACTCGAACTCTGCGCACTGAACACAATCCATACAATAAACAAACGATCACTTATATTTCGCAATGCCCAACCAACGCGTATCCATTTAGTATATGACCCACTACCATAATAACTCTCTGGTAATGTCATAGTATATTCATATGCCTCTTTCAGTTCATAATCACAAACACTATCGTTGATTGTGTCTAAAAATTCATTCATAATAACTTGCAACTCTGCGTGAGTTCTCACTTTAAATATATTTAACTGATTATATGATGGGACCCTGACCGCTGATATAGCCGCAGTTTGTCGCTGGGATTTCTCACTGATAACACCACTATTTACCATTGCATCGCGTTCTTGGATATAGTCTGTCTTAAAGAACAGCATTGGATGTTCGGTATATCGTGCAGACAATTTCGGAAAATTCTTTTTCAAGTCAAAATTTTTCACAGGCTTCATACTATAATTCTCATCATCACTATCATATGACACTTCGAATACACGGCTCAATATATATGGCTCACACATCGGTTTAGTCGAACCAATCAACTGCCAATTTACAGAGCCATTTGTTATACCTTCATCCAATATGTCTTCCCAACTATTCACCAATCCCATCTGATCCCACGTATTAGCCAGCTCTTTCATTGCTTTGACACGAATGAATTTTTGGGTCAACCGGTCAACTTTTAAGCCAAACATTAGATGAATACCATCTTTGACCAATCCTGATTTTGGGTCTTTGCGTACACTGGGTTTCTCGAATAGATAGACATTGAATTTTTGATCGTCATCAAACTGATAAATATTCATTAGTATACCTAAATAAACATCTATTGCATCTTGAATATGGTCGGTGGTATACACTCGCATTGAGGTATCTGATGGAAATCGCATATCAATATCAATTAGAAGCGGTCCATCATTTTCCAACTGTTTTTCAGTAATATATTCTGGATTTTTTGCCTCAAACACGTGCTTATAATATAACTCTAAGAACTTGTTATATTCATCTGCTCCAATGTGATATGAGCCGCCATATATACCAGCATCTTCACTACCAATGCGTGTATTAGTAATCGGTTTGTCAGTATTTTCTTTTTTAGTTGTTCTAGATTTTAAGAATTCAGCAAGATAATTTATATTATTTGATACACCTGGTTTAGCAGCGCCAGTTTTGTTAGCTTTAATATTACTCATATTACCATTTATTGTTTCCATCTTTAATACTTGCTAATTTAGATATAATAGAATAATATTTTTATATGATTTTTTAAATCAATTTTTTACATTACAGTGAGACTAATCACACTAGAATAATCAATTTTTTTCCAAAAAATGCAGTTGTGAGTATTACACCCCCGCCCCGCCCCGTGAAGCGTGATATTCCATAAAATTGAATTCAAATGATTTTCCTATGTAAAATAATATAGAAATACTATATAATAGTTTATAATAATCATCAACAGTAAATAGAAGAATGAAGTTTTGCAATAATTGTGATAATATGTTTTATATCAGTATTAATGCCAATGATAGCAATAAAATGATATATTACTGCCGCAACTGCGGAAATACCGATGATAACACGATGAATGATAGTTTATGTGTATTGAGCACTAATTTACAAAAAGGCGAACAAACATTTAATCATATTGTGAATAAATATACAAAATATGACCCTACTCTCCCGCGTATATATAATGTGAAATGTCCGAATGCCAATTGCAAGTCAAATATCGAAAATGATATCAAACCAGAAGTTGTTTATATGCGATATGATGATGCAAATATGAAATATATCTATATTTGCACAATATGTGATACAAATTGGAAAACAAACGATAAATAAAGTGTAGAAAATTGATTTAGAAATATATATTTATTTTTAATATACGTATAAATAAGTATAAATTAAATTATAGATACAATTTATAGAAAGAATGTCCGATAAAGAAGATTATAACTCTATTGGCGGAGATGATGATGATAATAGCGATTTTGATGATGAAATGAAAGAAATGAAAAATCAATTAAAAATGGGTATTAAAAAAGCTGGATATGGCAATCAAGAAGGCGGCGAAGATGATGATGACGAGAATAGTGATAGCGACAGCGATGAAACAAATGATGATTTTGCTGGTGGAGATGTAGATGATGACGATGCCGACGATGATGAAGATGGTGATGATAGCGACGATGATGAAGATGATGATGGAATTCTTGGTGGCGGCGATGGAGATGATGCCGATGAACCAGGTAAAAAGAAAAAGCCAAAGAAGAAGACCAAGAAAAATGATGCAGAAGTGCACGAAGAGATGTATTTGGAGGATTTGGATAGACAAATTAAAGACGGTGAATTTGATGATGACTATGATGAAGACGAAGATTATTTAAAGAAACTAGATGAAAACATTAAAAAAAATATTGTCCAGCAATACCATCCTGAAATAAACCAGCATAACTATGATGAAATAGAAGCGTTATGTGTAATTGTTCGCAATGAAAATAATGAAATTATTGACCCATTTCATACTACACCCCCATTCTTAACAAAATATGAAAAAGCGCGAATTCTAGGTGAACGTGCAATGCAAATCAATGCAGGCGCTAAGCCATTTGTTCAGGTTGATGACAATATTATTAATGGTTATTTAATTGCTGTTAAAGAATTGGCTGAAAAGAAAATACCCTTTATTATTAAACGCCCAATGCCAAATGGCGGGTGTGAATACTGGAAATTAAAGGACTTAGAAATATTATGTTAGTCAACTTTCTAGCCCCTCAAAAAATAAAAAATATATAGAATTCATATTTATATATTTTTTTTATGTTTGTTGTTTGTTGTTCATTGTTCGTTTGTATATGATATGCAGCCTAATTTTCTTTCCAGTTCTTTCCACAGTTTAGACAAGATACAAATAGGGTTGTTGGTTCATCAGAGCTACGCACTTGAACCGCTGTATAAACACATCTATTTGACTTGCATTTACGACACGTGAATACATCAGTGGATGCCTCAATATTATTGTTATATTTCGATTGGTCGCGCTTAATCTTGTTTTCAATCAGGGGTTTCCATCGTTCGGGGTTCATTTCTTGATGAGTAATAAATGCGAGTTGTTCTGGTTGAATTTCACCACTCTTGACAAGGTCTAAGAAAGTCGGGTTTTTTAAATTAATATAGACGGAACGTAGACGGTCTTTATATAGTTGACAAAACTCGGGCTTAGTCCATTTTTTTGTTATTTTGCGAATATCCGCCTCTTTTATAGCATAATTAAATACACCTTTTTCTATGTTATGACACCATTTCTCTTCTTCAAAGAATTTGCCGAGTGCTTTACGCACATTTTCGCGAAATAATTCGGGCTGATCAATCACACTGCTCATATTATATTTATATTTATGTTATAACAATAATAATAAAAAAATCTTTATATGTATTCAATTTTATGATAATATAGTCAATTCAACGTCTCATCCGCACTTATTATGCTTACAAATATTCTTCTTCACTTAATTCACTTTCGCATTCCAAATAGCAATTTCGTTCTGGGTCTCTTTCAACAACTGCCTTTTTATTGCGTTGTGCACGTGCAACCTTCTTTTGTTTTTGTTCAGCCTTCTGTTTTTCTTCTGCATTCTTTTCTTCTTCACTCTTGACCTTTTTCTTTGGTGGTTTGCGCGGTTCTAAATATGTCTTCACATTCTTACCATCAATATAATTTATTTCATATTTGCGAGGAGGATATTTTACCTTTTTCTCTTTTTTTGCAACGGGTTTCTCTTCTTCCTCCTCTGGCACATATTCCTCTTCATCATCCGCATCATCGCCATCTTCTACGACAAACCCATCTTTAGCATATCCAGTCTCTGTTTTCTCCAAATCGGCATATTCATCTTCTTCCTCGGCGGCCTCTTCTTCTGCAATATCAGCCGCCTCTGCATCTGCGAGTGTGTCCCCACTGGCAACAAGGTCTTCAAATCCTCCGTATAATTGTTCATATATTTTCTGCCAGTCTGCCTTCATTAAATCGACAAATTCATCCTCATTGTTTTTCATAATAAGAAAACAGCTGCCGAAAAATAGGGTATTGTCAATTGGGGGTGGGAACTCATATTTGTTTTCTTGATTGGCGCGTCCAGATGTCTTACCATAAACATATATGGTGTTTCCAGTATTGCCGATTTTCCAGGTGTGATGACATTTAAATCCTTCGGCGACTTTGAACCCGGCGCGTTTATAGAAGTCCTCATCATAATTAGGACCCTTAGGAACAAATGTATATTGTCTGATATTTGAATTACTTTCAATAATAATAGCGCAAGTCATTTAGTTGGTTAGTGGATTATTTGTTTTTAGCCAGTATAGTTTAGTAATATATATCAAAATATATTTATGTTGTTTACATAATCAATTTTTTGTTTGTATAATGTATAATAACAATACAATATGAAAACAGCCAAGAGAAAGACGAACAAACGTAAAACCTCGAAAAGAGGAGGGGAACCGTCCTCGAATGATACCACTACACCTGCTGCACCAACAAAACAAAATAATTATTGGGGGAATTGGTTCTGGAATGATACCACTAAACCTGCTGCATCAACAGAACAAAAGAGTTCTTGGGGGAGTTGGTTTTCTGGTATGTTCGGTGCCAAGAAACCAGTTGATGTACCACCTACTCCAGCCAATACACCTGAGACAACATCTGCCACTGCTTCTGTTCCACCTACTCCAGCCAATACTCCTGAGACCACTGCCCCTACTTCAAATGCCCAAAGCACCGGTGGAAAAAGAAAGACTAACAAGAGAAAATCTAAGAAATAAATAAATAATCTATTGCGTTGAACCAAATTAAAGTCAAATATGTATATTTTTATATATATTTGATGTGGGACATTATTAAAAATATTATATTGTTTATTGGAATTATTATTCTATTGCATTATTTTTATAATTTCTTTTTAGATAACTATGCAACAAAGAATTCAAAAGATTTAGTAGAGACCCAAACCCAAAAATACAAGAATATCCTGAATGAAGTATTAGAGACCCAGACCAAAAAATACAGCCAACCAGATAATGAACCAGACCTATCTTTTATAGACGACCCAAATATGGAAAATGAACTAATTAGTATGGTTCAATCACAGTTATAAGCCATCGACAAACAAATTTATCACACTATATTATATATTATATCGATCGCTACAACCATTACCAATTAAATGTCTAAGCGCAAGGCTAGAGATATAAATGAAAGAATAGAACCTAATTCAAAAACAACGAGAGTTCAAATAGCCGGATTTTTGCAAAACGCAATCGCCGATATATATGACAGATGTCTGCCTGATAGAAAACAGTTTCACGACCCAACCAAACCATTTATTATCAACGAACCCAGGTTTATTCAACAAACATCCAGTTATTTATATGATTTAGTAAATGCATTTTTTGCAAAATATCCAAAAATGATAGACCTTCTTTTTGACTACGACCACGGCATCACTTTTTTTGCCTGTACCTCAGATATAATCGGGTTTGATATCAGATTTAATACTAACTATCCAAGTGATTTTAGCGAGGCCATTAAAATGATTGTAGCTGGAGTAAACAAGAAACATCCAAAAATAAATTATATCGAAATACACGAGCCTGCCACTAATTTTATGGACGATGTATTACCATCAGTGAATTGTATGATAAAAGTGGATACATATAATGCTACTCGCGAGAAATTGCGTGAGGCCAAACAAATATCTGAGACCCTAACAGAAGTCGCAATTGCCAAATCTAAGACAGGCGAAGACCAAGCTCTAGCAACTGTATTCAGAATTCCTGACCTGCGCCGTAATATAATGAGTAATTTGGGAGGAAAGAAGACACGTCGAAGCAATAAGAAAACCCGAGTAACCAAGAAAAAGAAGTCAGGCACTAAGCGAAAAATTGATTAAATGAACTCATATAAATATTATTCTATAATCTAGATATAATACTATTTACAAAGGACAATGCAACTACATCAGCTATACACACCGTTGAAGAAAAATATCCGCACACCGGATATTTCTTCAACTAAGTTACCAGTTACCGATTTAAATACCGCACCAGCAGTAGGTGCGGATTTAAATCGTCACTTGTACAAACGAATGCCACAATACGAACTTTCCTATGAGGTTGTATCACATAAGAAAGTTTTCTCAGACTATCCATTGGCAGTCGCTATACCTCTTGGCAAGAAATATATTAGTTATTTCACATTTGACAAGAAAGATGATGTTTGTTTTATGATGGAGCTTAATAAAGACAAGAAAATAGTCAGCTGCGAGAAAATAGATACACTATTTGACCCGGCCTGTAGTATTGGAACTATGTTTTATGGGACCCTGATTAGTGCGGCGCGTCAGCCAGAGACCCCCGTAAAACTGAGTGAAGAAGAATACAAGAAACAATCAGAGGAATTTATGGCCGGACCCAAATTCTTTATAATTGAGGATATTTTGCTCTATAATGGAAACAGTATGAAAAACACGGAGTTCTCTGTGAAACTCGGATATATTGAAAAAATAGTGAAATCGTATTTTGTCCGCAGGTTTGCATCTAGTAGAGGAGTTGTATTTATGTTGCCGTATATGTGGGGTGTCAGTTCACCAAATGAAGAAACTGTTATGGAAGCATTTAAACAAGTAAAACCTAGTATATTTTACAATACACACCATATTCAATTGCGTCAACTCAATATAACTGCCCCCTATATTAATGTGAGCATTGATAATATTTTAAACAAAATAAACAAAAAAGATAAAAGCGATAATGAAGAGAAATTGTTTGCAAAAATTCAGAAAATGTTGGAGTGCAGCAAACTCAATTTAGACTATAGCAAGCCCCAATATAAGTATCCAACTGTATTTGAAGTTAAGGCGGATATTAGTTATGACATATATGAACTATATGCCTATGGTGAAAACAACACGCGTATATTTTATGACACCGCTTTTATTCCTAACTATACAACCAGTATATTTATGAACCAGTTATTTAGAAGAATACGCGAAAATAAAAATCTGGATTATATTGAAGAAAGCGATGATGAAGCCGATTTCGAAAATGTGGACGAGACCAAATATGTGGATTTAAATAAAACTCTGAAAATGGAGTGTCAGTTTTCGTTTAAGTTCAAAAAATGGGTGCCGGTGCGTGTGGCCGATAATACCCGGGTTGTCCATATTAGCCGCTTGATATACCAGAGTGGAAAAAAATAATGTGTTTGTAGTATATAATGGAAGTCGCCAAATCATCATCAGTATTACCATCACCATCACCTGTATGGCTCAGTGGTAATAAGGCTTTATTTGAACACACTTATGTTGGAGGAAAGAAAAAGAATAAGAAAACACAGAAAAAGAAGACACGTAAAAACAAGACCCGCCACAGAAAGACTGGCTATCGTCGTCATTAGAGACCCCAAATGAATAAAACACAATATAAACAATATAAATATATTTTTTGATATTTATACTGTAAACAAAACAATGAAAACATATTTAGGAAACAAAGGATATACCATATACAAAAAAGACTTAGACGAGAAACAGACCAAAAAGCTTGTCAAAGACCTCACTATTAAACCATTCACTATGGGTGCGCCTGCCGGGTTCACCCCATCATTCCCTGTCTATCGCGAATCGGGCGCAAAATACTATGTGCCGCGATATTACGGCGAAGAAGCATTTGGACCGCCACAAGAAATCAAAATCCCGGAAGGTCTCGATATTGCAGTAGAATATGCCGGTAAACTCCGCGATTATCAGGCCCCTGTTGTGAAAAAATACTTAGATTATGTTTTGGCCCAAAAGTCCGCAGCCGGATTACTTGAACTCCCCTGTGCCTGGGGAAAGACATCGGGGTCTCTATATATTCTTTCACAAATCAAGAAAAAGACCCTTGTGATTGTCCACAAAGAGTTCTTGATGAACCAATGGGTAGAGAGAATACAACAGTTTATTCCGGGCGCCCGTATAGGGCGCATCCAAGGCCAAGTCATCGATATTGAAGACAAAGACATAGTTCTCTGTATGTTGCAATCCCTGGTATTAAAAGACTATCCCGACAGCACATTTGAGACCTTTGGGTTCACTATATTAGATGAGGTCCACCATATATCATCGCAGTCTTTTTCAAACGCGCTTTTCAAGATTGTCACCAAATATATGCTTGGATTATCTGCAACAATGGAACGTAAAGACGGGACTACTGATGTGTTCAAAATGTTTTTAGGACAAGTCATCCATAAAGCAGTGCGCAATACCGAAGAAAACGTGGTGACCATTAAATGCCTCCAATACAAAAGCGACGACCCTGTATTCAATGAGGTTATATTGGATTATAAGGGCAACCCACAGTCGGCATCAATGATATCCAAATTATGTGAGACCGGACATCGCACGGATTTTATTATAAAAATGTTGATTGACTATTTATTGAAAGACGGGGTCACCTGGGAGACCTATACCGCCAATAAAAAAGCAATGGATGCCCAGGTGCCTGCCTGTGGAGCGTGTGGGAGCGCAAATAACTATCTTGTTCGCAATACGTGTTGCGACCAAGTCAAATATTGCCTGCCTTGTATGGAGGCTATTGTCGAGACCGCAAAAACAACTGTAGTAGAAACATTGAATAAGAAGACAGGCAAAATAACGACGAGTAAGAAGAGGCCCAAATGCCCCTTGTGTGAGAGGGTGCTCGCATTTCAACAGAACTATATTGAGAACCCTCATCTTAAACCACTGGAACACGTGCACGTCATTATGTTGGCACATAATTTGAATGTGCTGGATTATATTTACCGCAAATTAGTGTGCAAGAATTTGGCGCCGGTGGGCTATTATGTCGGTGGTATGAGCGAGGCGGAATTGAAGGCAAGTGAAAAATGCCAAGTATTATGTGGGAGCTATACGATGTGTGCGGAAGGTTTAGATATACCAACCCTGACAACCGAGTTTTTCATAACTCCGAAGACAGACATAGAACAATGTGTGGGGCGTATATTGCGTGCAAAACATCCTATTACTCCGCCAGTGGTGTTTGATATAGTAGACCAGCACGACAATTTTGTGTCCCAGTTCCGAAAACGCAAGACCTTTTATAAGAAAAACGGGTATAGGATAATAGAAGCGTCGTCAAAGGCGTATACAACAGATTATAATAAATGGAAGGTATTATATGAGCCAGGGAGTAAAAAGAAGGATTATGGGTGCGATGATGACGACGATGATGACGGGGTCGGGGTCGGGGCAGGAAACCCGAAGTTTATCGGCAAATGCTTGATTTCTCTGTGAAAAAAAATATTTGTGTATTCTATATTATATATTATTATACCAAGAATATGAAAGTTTTAGAGACCTTGAAATCAGTCCCTCCATTAGAATTGGCGTTATTTGTTATTTTCGTTATTTATATTGTTTTCTACATTGACACACCAAAATTCATTGCGTCATTTATTGACTCGCCTTTAGGAATGGTTGTATTATTATGTGTTGCGATTTACTTGTTTTTATATACTAACCCAATCTTAGGAGTATTATTTATATTTGTTGCTTTCGAATTATTGCGCAGAAGTTCTAATGTAACTGCTCGTCAAGCTATTCAAATTCATACTCCTACCCAAGCCAAAATAGATAGTGAAATAAAGGGAATGAACCCACAAAAAGAGAAAACTTTAGAAGAAGAGATGGTTGATATTCGCGCCCCTATTGGTGCAAGTCCAGTTGCCCAATTTGTGGATAGCTCATTCAAACCAGTTGCTGATAAAATTAGCAACGGGGTTTCATTGCTATAAATAGTCAATGAACACACGTATAAATCATTATTTTGTATTATTGTATACATAATAATGTGAGATGTATGTGTGTTGTTTTGTTATACAGATGCAGAAATTTTATTAGATTATGTTTATTGTGTAAATAGTGGTATTAAAAATAATGAAAAAAATGCAATACCACCAAATATAATTCCAAAAACATCCATATTTTTTTTGCTACTCCCTTTTGGGTAATATACTTTTTTCAATGCCATTGGCAATAAAAGAATTAGAGAGAAAATCATTAACACAATCCAGATAATACCAATATGTTGCCCTTTTTTTTCAAAAATATTAATTATTTCATATAGTTTATTACTTACATAACTCATATTCATTATTACATCATTAGTAGGACTAGACATTAAAGCAAATTCAGCTGGGTCACTGCCTTTCTTTAAATCAATCACAAATATACCAATAACTATAAAAAGGAAAAGGAAAAATCCAACAACCGTTAATAAATTATTCTTTAATCCGAGACCTGAAATAATTAAATACGCAGGAAATAGTAAAAAAATCACTCTAAGAGCAAGATCGAGACCTTTTAATAGACCTGGTTTATCTTTATCGGCTGAAGTATATTTTTTAATGAGGTCCAATGCTGTTATTTGATACATAAATGGTGTAATAATGAACATTAATACCGCTATCATAAAAAAACCTAAATAATTAGTCGCCGTAGCCAACACATTTAATTCCGACATTTTGTTTGCTAAAAGACTATTTGTTGGCAAACTATA
>JACCDO010529778.1_pt1 | contig 13176 bp, 6 predicted proteins | sample 7446101 | NCBI WGS metagenome assembly JACCDO01 (sample SAMN15323440, study PRJNA562643) | freshwater metagenome | isolation source: river surface water | place: USA:Blue River Watershed | collected 2017-08-16
GAGTGAGTGAGTGAGTGAGTGAGTGAGTGAGTGAGTGAGTGAGTGAGTGAGTGAGTACCTCTAATGAGCTCAACATATTCCAGTCAACAATCACCAGCTTAGGAATACCAATAAACTTTTCTATATCGAGTACCTCATTATCACTAGAACGGTTACTTTCAGCGCTACAAAGGGAGTGAGTGAGTGAGTGAGTAAGCCAGTGAGTGAGTGAGCGAGTGAGTGAGTGAGTACCTTTACCACTCGAGGAACTCTTACTATCAGCATCATCATCGGTCCGAGACAAGGTGCCATAGTGGTCAGCTGCCACATCAAAAGAACACCCGGAGAGACGTTTTGCTGTAGCTTTTATTAATGAATTTGCGCTAATTCCGGAGGAGAGTCCTTTGAATCGAGCTATACGTGATGTCATCAATGCCGATGCGTCAGCGTTCGCATTAACAGTTATCCGATGTGATGACACGTGTAGCCCTATTTACCGGACTCTCCTCCGGAACTAGTGCAAATGCATTTTAACAAAAGCTGCAAGGAAGCATGTCTCCGGGTATTCTTTTGATGTGACAGCTAATCGGATTTGGGTGCGAATAGATATGCTGCTTTCGCTCTACCTCCTCTAAGGAACCAATAATAGGGATTTGTTCGAGCTTCTTCATCGTTAATTCCAGATAAGCAATACTGAAATCTCAGGATAACTTGCTTGTGCGGTTTTCTCTGTTATTCGGGTTGTTTCTCTACTAAAAGGGATCGTGGCAAACCCCAACGGTTCTGGAAAAACAACCGAAATCACAGAGAAAACCGCACAAGCAGTTAATCCGGATGCAAAAGACGCGAACATTCAACGGAATTAATTACATTTTCGTCAACAGAAATAACCTGGCGCACAGGAGGCTGCACTGGCTCTTGACGGGGTCCACCGGCAACCTTTCTTCTTTCCAACTGAATCCGTTTTTCTTTGCTTCTTCAAGCACATCTTCTACTTCACCTACATTACGCGGTTCCATACTTAATATTGTCACCGTTTTTGGACCTGATAGTTTAGTTATAGTCGAGAAGAGTAACGGTCTGTTCTTCTTCAGGTAGGTAACATCAGCGGCGATGATAAAATCCCACGGTTTGTTGTTTGAGTTCGTTAGATAAGCTTCTTCGTCTTCTGTGTTCCACCTTAATCTCCCCGTTTTAATAGTGCGTAATTCGTCTTCGGGAACATTAATTTTAATATTTGTGTTAGCTAATTTTAATACATCTTCATTACCATCAGTAATGACTACATCAGTACTACCAAGTGCTTGTGCAACCAAACTAGAAAACCCAACTCCAGCTCCAAGTTCAATAACACTCGAATCCTTCAAACTATCTCTACCTAACGCATTCTCTAGATACCAAGAGACCATATTAGCCCCATTCCACACTGATGCACCTGTAGACGCGCTTCCACCCCAATCTTGGCGAATTGTTAGTACCTTCCCGGCGCGTATTCTCACAATATCTGCTAGCTGTTGACAAGATCCATGGTAGTCATCGACGAGCATTGTATCCAACGAGCAGAGAGCACTATCTGGATTGCGAATTATTGTTGTTATTGCTTCTGGTACATTTCCGAATGAGGATGCAATTAGTATTGAACTTAATAATTTACTAGGTGTTGTGAGAGCACTGAGCATGCAACTACTTGTGACTAGCAGCAACAATGACAGTAGCACACGAATCATTTTAAAGTAACTAAAGATAATTCCGAAGTTTGGAAAGTCAAAGTGTGTTAATTTACTTTCCTTCTAAAGGATGGTACAACCAAAAACCGGTCCTAAAATCTAGTTGATAAATCTTGGAAATGGTGTATTTGAACTTAATTCTATTCGAATGCACGACTCTCGTCGACAACCTTAACTGGTTTAAGCTGCAAGAGAGCATTTTCCCTAGCAATTGCACTGGAAAATGGTCTTCCAAATCGATCCACACCCAAAAAATGGTACTGAAAAATTCAAATCAAAAAAGAGAGAAATATTATAATATACTGTACTATATCTTGTTTGGGTTGCTGTTTCACATTGTCGACCTTAGTCCTTGCTGACGCTTTTGTTAGCGCTTTGGCTTCTGCTGTTTGTTCAATATAGATATTGGTACCTTCTAAAATAGCTTTGATTTTATTCAACAAATAGCAGAAGCTAAAGTATTAATAAAAGCGTCAGCAAGGACTAAGTTCGACAATGTAAAACAGCAACCCAAGCAAGACATACTGCAGTACATTATACTTTTCAATAAAGTATTGAATGATCTACACGTTGCATTTGGAAGCACATTCACCAGCGCATATACTGAACAAACTTGTCATTCCCCAGTGGAATCCCCACTTCCCATCGACGGTCCCTTCAGTAATTCTTTTGTTCTTATTAGTACGCCCTTCTAGTCAGAAGATTTTAAAATCTTTTTAATAGAATTCTTCTCCTGAATCTAAACAAGTGAAGAAACTAGTACTTAGTGTTGCGCAATTAGCAATGTTTACCACAAATAGATTTTAAAATCTTTTGGCCAGAAGGGCGTACTAAAAAGAAGAAAACAATTAACTTAATTAAGGGACAGTCGATGCCTATGATTTCAACAATATTTCGTAACTGTTACTGTTTCGACTCATCAGTGCGTTTCACAGTATCTATACTACAATCTTTTTTGCTTCATCAACTGTCAAAATAGATACTATGATGCTGAATGATGAGTCAAAACAGTACGAAATATCGTTGAAATCAATATTTAATCAAGATGTTCATAGTATAAGCATACGATCCATATACTTCAACACACTTATGTTGAACCAGCGAATAAGTTAGTCTGATGGCAGTGTTTATATTACTAGGTAACGCTATTGGTGTTCGTCCTAGATATGGCAACATTTCTCTTCAGATGGTAAGATAATTACCTTTACTGGCATATCTAGGACAAACACCAATAACGTTAGTAATATAAGTACTACTTTCAGTATTCGCTGGTTCAACATAGTAAGTTAAATATTGTCAACGGATAGCGGTTAACGTTCTTCATTATGATAGTTAGCATATGTCACTGGGTGTGCCACTAGGGTGTCTTCCTTCTCGTTACTTACAAATTACATCAGGTACAAATTACACGATTATGCCTCATTCCTTACTCCGTGCCTTCTCCAACTGAGTTACTCCGTGAGTGTCGGTCCGACGGGAATTACCTCCAAATCCTCCATGTCATGCACCACAACGATGTGGTTGATGTCCCAGTCGTGCGCGTTGAACACGTCCATGTTCGCAATACTTCTTCTGGTGCCGTTTAACATGGCAAATATTTCCGTACTCACATGGTACCGCGCCAGCACGTTACTGCGATAGATATCGGGTAATTCGTGACTGATTAATGAGCTTTGGATGACTTCCTGGCCTAGGAAGTGGTGGAAATGTTGAAATTCGTTGCAGTCGATAGCCGTGTCCCACGCGTGGTAATCCCTGGCTTCACTGGGTATCATTGGAAACGTTATTTTTCTCCATTTTAACTTTTTATCAACCACATACGCGTCCGTAAAGAAGGAACAATTAACCAAGTAGCGATACTCACTCGAGTTGGAGCGAAACAAGGGAGGTATATACGCCCCTTCAACCAGGCTCGTGCTGGCCACGTCCTCTGCTATGTAGTAGATGTCGGACTCGCCCAGCGATACAAGGGATTGGAACTGCTTATTCGCGTACCGATGGCTGGTGACGACGGTTTTATTCTCGTGCATCTTATACTCAACGAAGTATACGTCGTCTTTGCTGCGGCTACTAATTAGTACGATCTTCTGATAAGTGATGGCTAAGTGGCTGGGAACAGAAAATTTGGGGGATAACCACAGCGATGGAGGTATCGGCAACGACGAACATATTTCTTTCCCAACAGGGTTTGTGTAGTACGAGGTGTACTGCAACCGCATCAGTTTGCTCGCTTGGGTCACCAGCAGCGGTCGGATGGGATGGATGTAATCGCGAAACAACTTGGCCTGCGCAGCATAATTATGGCCATGTCGCGACCAAAAATCTTCATTCGCATCGTACAGAATCAGGTTATACTCCCGACTCAGCTCCACTACGAGCCTGTTCATTTCGAATAATAACGTCGGAATAAAACTCTTTTGAAACTTCGGACTGAAGATTGCTGTTCTTAATCCCAGTTTCACTGGACCACATTCAGTCGTTACATTCCTTACCAGTGATTGAATTTGCTCGATTCTTTCCCTCATGCTACTGATAAAGGAAGAAACGGAAATGTTCCAAGATGTAGAGTGAACTTTATTGATCTCTTCTGAGTCGTATACATAATTAAGCTGCGCCGCGTCCCATTGTGCCGTGTGCAAGAAGATGAAATGAGGGACGGGATATGTGCTCATATACTTGACTATTCCATAATTCAATCTGTCAATTGAATTTTCTAATTCTACATGTGCTCTGGTGTGATCCATCCAATATGGGCGAGTACTGTTACTGCCATGGATATGTAAATACGCTAATGAGTGATTGGAGTTGTCTAATGCTTTGCAATAGTATGCATCAACAGCCTTATTCGACGTCTTTAATGGCTCGTGAAACGGCGGTATTTCAGAGTAATAGTGATGCTCATCGCAGTATTCTTGAACACTTAATCGGTCGATCGAGTCACCAATAAGCAACAATCGGGTGCATTTACTATGCGATAAAATAAGCAACAAACAGAGTAGCACCAGAATACCCCTATCCATGCCTACAATTGTGATCTAAACACCTCCAACATCGAGTCCTCAAAGATTTCCCTTTTTTAACTTTCAAAGAATTTCCTTTGCAGGTCGGACAGGCCGGACTCTGCTCCGGGATTGCACGTAGTAACTGCAAACTTGTCTATCTTACTTGCAATTGGGAGATCTCGGTGAGATACATGCGATTTGCAGCTTGTTTATTACCATAAAATGCTTGTTCTTTATGCGTTTTTAGAGGTCTAATTTTAGGTGTGGAAAATTGACTGAAAGAAAATTTTGAACCCAAAAAAATTCCATCCGTCTTCATCGATAAAAACTGGTGCACGTACGCAATGGCATCGCTCTTGATCCCGCTGCTACTTGCGTTCTTTGCATATACTGATGCAGCAACGCCCACAATAAAACCTACATTGAAACCATCAACCGCACGACCCTCCGCCATGCCTACACAGTTACCTTCACTTGCTCCTGTAATGCCTGATGGTTTCGTTGCAGATTACACCAAAACTCAGACTTGGACTTACAGCAGGGACAGTAATAGTGATTGCGATGGAGCAACAGTACCATGTGGTGTTAATTATTGGGTATTTTCTTCATTTAATTTTTTTACCTTTCTATGCTAACTAACCTCACGCAGGGTAATTTATATCCAACATGTACTATGAATCCTGACACATCTATTCAATCACCAGTAGATTTAGGGCATGCATTAAATGATGAAACTATTACAGTGTTTCCCGTGTTTCACACGGTCAATGACGGATGCTATACATGGACACAATTATATAACCCAAATGACTTAGAAATCGACTTAACCCAAGATGGCTTTTCATGCACTAACAACTATATTACCTACGAGAATGACAATTGGGTGTTGACAAATATTCGCTTTAAATCTCCCTCAGATCATACCATCGGTGGTGGATACTTCGATGCTGAGGCACAGATGTACCACACTAACAGTAGAACAGGTAATATTGCTGTAGTTTCTGTTCTTCTTCAGTCAGATTCTGCTGGATTAAGTGGTACAAATAACACTTTTTTGGCAAATATATGGGCTAATGGTGGATCAACATTGTCCCCAATCCCTGGCACACGAGGAGTTCAATCATCTGTTGACTTATCACCATACATTGATTTCTTGCCCGGAACACTAGGCCATTACCAGTACATTGGATCGTTGACCGAGCCCCCTTGCACTGAGGACATCTACTGGTTTGTATACAACGATCCTATTAGAATTTCCAGTTTTGATTTAAGTTTTATCCGTCGCATTCCTGGCACTATCTCTCCTAATTGGTTAGCTGCCAACGGCGACAACAACCGACCTTCCCAGAGCCAGTATTCATCGATCAAAGTAGTGTATACCGATGGCTTGGCTAACGGCGGAGCGATGATGTCCAGCTCTTCGACCTCGACTTCCGCGTTCAACGGAGTCTTGGCTATTGCCATCACCGCGCTGATTCTCAGTATTTTGTTATTTTTGATGTTTATTAAATTATACGGCAACGAGAAGAACCACGAAGGAAGAAGCTATCAGAGGCCATCCGCTGCGTCAACCCGCGAAGTCGTGAATCCAATGGTTGACAGCGAGGACGATGCAGACAACGACGTGTAGAGCGCGGCTCACAACTTGTGTGTGATAGAATACAGAAAGTCCTGCCGTGCGTCGTCGTAAATAATCATAAAATGTAAATAAAAGGACATAATTTTACTGTTATCGATACACTTGGTTACATTTCTAGCTGCGTTGTTGTTGTCCTTCACTTCTTGTGCTTCTCTTTCTTCTCCTTGTGTTTGTGTTTCTTCTCTTTCTTTTCCTTCTTGTGTTTGTCTTTCTTCTCTTTCGTCTCCTTCTTCTCTTTCTTGTGCTTCTTCACTTCAGGCTGCTCTTCCACGGACCTCGCGTCGATAATTGCGCCCCTTCCGACACCCGATGAACTGCCTAATTTCCTCTTTAAATGACTGCAGCTTATATCTTCCCACCCCGAGACTGCCGTTGGGGCAGTTGCTACTACTGTATCATTGGCTAGTGTCGACTGCACATCTAATACGCCATCTACGACAACCCCCTTCGGCTCTGCAGAGCTCAGGAACGAGAGAGTCTCATCTTTGGTTGCGAAGCATAGAATTTTAGTCACGTAATCGATTTCTACCCCTTGAATATAGCTTTTCAGGACCTTTTTGTATATGTTTTTGCGCTGGTTGCACAGTATGAAATCCAGTAAGTGCCCCGATAGGTGCACCGCATTCGGGTACAGTTGTGCAAACTTGTCATAGTTGCCTGATTTCATAGCAGATATTATTTCTAATGCGTATATGAAGGAGATTCTATCGGCTATTGATCGCACGCCGGTATCTCCGTATAGGGCCATAGACTGGATGGATGCGATGCTTTCTGACCGCAGTAAATTGCGAGCATTTCTACGGTTGATCGGAGCAAAATCCATTTTGGAACTTAATTTGCGAAGGTTTTCAGTGAGTTCAATATTGTTTTCGCGATGAAGCTGCAGTATTATACTATAACAGTTAAATTCGTCGTATTCTATTTCCACTCCTACGTCAATGAACAAGTAAATACATGCATAAATGGTGAGAAAATAATTGATATACCTGCATCAGATAGCTCTTGTAATCGACTCAAGCATTGTTGGAATTCTTGTAGATCACCACTTTCTAAAGACACACGACAATGTGTCTCATATACATGCGCAGTAAATCTATTTTGTATATTCTGCACGGTTAAATCTTGTCTTATTGCTTTCAGTTGATCAGATGCATATGTGTAATCGCCATTCTCAATGTACTTAGCCTTTACGTTTGCCAAACTCTTCTTCAAGACAGAAACTGGACGCACGAGCAGCGCATTCGGATTCGCAGTTAGACGAAAGAAACTTTTCTCAATTTGCTGATTTAATCCTCGAAATTTGCTTTTATTGTCAGGACTTGGAGGTAATTCAGGCATTGCTTCAAAAGGATTATGACTGAAGCGAGAACGACGCGCCTGAAGACGCTCCGCGTCACTCTGAAGGAACATGGTCACCCTATCTTCTCTCCTTTCTCTTCTCTTCTCTCAGGAGGATAGTGCTGATTGAATCGCCGATTTTCAATTTTGCTGCTGATACCGGTAGACATAGTATATCTTTCCGCGTCGCTAGTTTAGATAGAAGTGCGGGGTTGGGTGCGGGGCGACCAGTTGACTCGCCTTGTACCCATCTCTTCTCCTTCTCCTCTTCGCTCCTTCAGTGTATTTGTTGTTACTAAGTTACGCCGGAGTCGGGTCACAATATTGCGGCAAAAATCCAAGACATTCTTGGATTGAAGGAGTAAAAACTCAAAAAGCTGTGTGTGCAGCGGTTAGTAGCATCCATATAGTGAGTGAGTGCGTGCAAGTATACCGTTAGTAAGTGCACATAATTGGCACAGTGTTTGAGTAAGTATATAGTCTTTAATGAAGAAAGGACGCGTTCAGTTCGACTACGCGGCGACGGATGCGAAGCAGATCTCGCTGATCAAAGGGCAAGTGATCACTGTTCACTCCCAAGGTAACCCAGGTAGTTGGTCAAAAGGAGAAGAAATTGGCACAGGAAAAGTTGGATTTTATCCAACAGATTATGTGCAGCTTATAGTTGAGACAGTCTCAAGTGACGCTCCACCTCCTCCATCCCCTAGAATTAGTTTAGGTGCTGGCGGTATCAATAAAAGCAATATAAATAATGCATTTGGATCTACTATTGCTCCACCTGCAATTACGCAAACAAAGATAATGGCTAAAGTCTTGTATCCATTTGAAGGCAAAGGATCCAATGAAATGCCGTTGGCGGTGGGTGACATTATTGAAGTCACCACGAAAGGTGCTCCAGGTGGCTGGTGCAAAGGTTCAAAAGGTGCATTCCCTACTGATTATGTCGAATTCTTACCTGTGACAACGAGTACTGTATCATCAGTTCCAATCACACCAAATGTTCCTGTTGCACGTGATCGTACAGAATCAGTTCGACTTTCATTGGACTCTATTTACGACCAACCAATTGTTAAATCGAGCGTCGATACTTCGGCTGCTGTCGACCCATTCGCGGCAATCGACCAAATGGCTGGACCTACAAAAATTGTCATGGAAAATCCTGCACTTAATAATAATTTGTTAAGTTTTAATAACACAACAGCTACTACACAGCCCGCGACGACTCCAATAGTAGCAACGAAGCCTCTCTCGGAGAATCCGTTGGCTAAACCACATCGCATGAGCCAAACCCAGGTTAACAAGCCCACTAACATCATGGAAGTATTCGCAGGGCTGAGTAATACCTCTACTGATATTAGTAGTGGTAATACTAGTAGTAGTATGAGCGCGGTGTCGAGTCAATCAACAGTCCGCTCGAGCACTGAAGCCATCGGGAATCTGTTAGACCTGAGTCCAGTAACACAAGCGCAACCTGTTGCGAAAGTGCTAGAAAATCCATTTGATTCGATAGCAAGCACTGTCCCTGTCATGACCCCTCAAGTCAGTGCAACTCAAAGCAGCATTAGCGATCTCTTTGCGCAGCCTCTAGTGTCTTCGCAGACTACCGCAATTGGGTCGTCGCAGTCAACTACTGCATCGTCGAATCATGCGCCACCTCAAGTAAACAGGCCTCCTCCACCAGCTCCGATGTCAGCGCCCAAGACAATATACGCTCAAGTTTTATATACTCGAGCTGCGCAAGGACCCACGGAGCTAAGCATAACAGAAGGAGAAACTCTTATCGTGCTGAAGCAGGACGGCGAGTGGTGGTACGGATCGGCGCTGAGTAGCGCAGGGACAAAAGTTGGATTTTTCCCAGGTAATTACGTGCAATTAGTCAGTAATTCGAGTCCCGACACGTTTGCTGCTGCGCAACCCACCTATAAACCCGAAGTCATTGCCAGAGACCGCACTGCTAGTGACTCCAGCATCTCATCATCCCAGATAAAGGTACCCCGAAGAGACGCGCATCTAGGATCTGTGTATCAACCAGTTAGTGGTAAAAATACTTATACATACACTCCTCCTAACGCCGACAACGAGTACATTTCCACGCCCATTTGGTACCAACCTTTCTTCTTGGACATGTATGCGGATGAGTACAAGTCTAAGTTTGTACCCAAAGACACGCATGCTACTACCTCCGGCATCAAGCGAATGCATGTGGCGCTCCACGCCGTGCGCATATCCCTGATGCGCGTCAATCCCGACGATCAACTGGATGGTTTGAGAGAGATTTTGCAACATAGTCTGCGTGTATTTACAGAAGCTTGTGACATGTGTGAGCGCATCCCAGCGAAGTCTGGCGATCACAACAAGTTCTGGTCCTTCCTGGCGACGTTCGTTGTACGCGTTAAAACGTTGGCTGAAAGCGAGTCCTTAGTAGTCCCCGTGTGCTGGCCATATGCAGATGGCAAGGAGCACGCAGTGCTGATTGTAGTGACCAAGTTCCGCAAAGGCACGGACTCGGACTACTCGTTGGCAGTTATTAATACGGGAGATGGCGAGAAGGGACTGGATCGCCACGCGGTTACCGTGGACAGCGAAGACGGCAACATACTCCGCAACCTGTCGTTTCAACTGGTTAATATTCCAAACGAAAGGATCACCAACACCGCCTTCTGGTTGTTGATGTTCAAGTCAACGGTGCAGCCTAGCCCTAAGTATGGCAGTAAATTTTTCTATGAGAGACTACTAACCTACCTCGTTTCCATGCCAATTCTCTCGGCGTTGCAGCTGGGAGCCGCAATACAACTAGGTTTCAACGATTTCCGCCCGATTCCCGTCGGCGGGGATTTGTCCTTTATTAACTGCGCTATTGAGTGCGCACGTTACATCGCAAGGCAATGCGGGATAGACGTGCACGCATCGAACCACTTGCCGTTACTAGTGAGGTGGGGAATGCTCGAGAATGTCAAAGCCGACCTGGATCTCGTGCACAGCATCACTCCGGTTGAGATTGATATGCTGAACCAAGCGGCGCACCACGTAGGCAAGAGTGCTGCCGCGCAGATGAAGTATCCTCCTTCGATTTCGAAAGGGCAGTTAGATCTGGTTAACAAGGTGATTTTTGCCGTTGAGGACCGTCTTGCGCGATTAGATAGCCGGAAAGTGTCGGTACCAGAGTTCACGTTGACAGAAAATATTAAACTGAATAAAGTAACGGCAAATTTTGATTTATTTGGTCGACTGCGTCGGGACGCGGACATCGAGCACCTGGCGGGGGAGGCGCCTGTTCCCCCCATATACCGACCCATCGAGCTCACGTTAGTAGCCGAGAAAGTGAGTAGTTTCACCGAGGTGGCGTTGGCGATGAGACACGCGGTGAACTTGTGTTGCTTACTATCCAACCAGCGGGATATTGTGCGCAACTCGTACACGTTGCGTGTCTGCCTCATTACTCACCTATTCACCCGCGTGATACCGTTACCGCTGCCAATCACGAGTCCAAGAAGGAAAACGGAGTGTTTTTGGCATGCGCAAGCCATTAGATATGAGACGCAAGCTGATATATTGCGGCTGTTGAACATGCTTTGCCGCCACTTTGCCTGCGCTTCGCTATCTGTCAAGTCTACGCGCAGCGGCGACGCGATCCGCATGCTTACCTTCGCATGTATGGCGACAGTTTGTGATGCATCTTTACGGAAAATCGCAACGGATATCCCCGCGCAATCAGCCCTGCATTATAGTGGCGTCGCGCTCGGACCAGTGCAACCATTCGGCTTCGACATGGGATCCTTTGCTGAAGAAAGTGAGTACTTGAAGTTCACCACCCCTGAGAATGCCGCAGCGCGCACACAGGTCCTAGACTACTTCCACGAGCTAAAGAAGATTGTCGACGATGACTACATGCTCTTCAACTTCGAAACGGGCAACAAATGCCAGGTAGCAGAGCGGCGTTTCATCGACCAGGTGTGTGTGCAGATGGGCTTTGAGCGAGGCCATGAAATTCAGTACATCACGGGTGTGGACCAACTGATCCTGGATCATTACCCTGAAATCGGGTTCTTCCGCGACATTATATTCATGTTGAAGCTGGTTATGGTGCCAACATCCGAGAAGCTGCCCGAGTTGAAGCCTTGGTTGCCTACTGAGGCGGCGCTGCACTGGTCCCTGGACGGGGATCAGTACGTCGTGCACGGTTTCAACCGAAAATTGGATTGTAACCAGGCTGAACTCGTTGGCAGCACAGTGGAAGAGGTGCAAGTCAATGTAGTAGTGAAGCAGAAAGGACTGTTCAGTAGATTCAAACGGCTTATTGGTATCAACAAGAAGAATCTTCGAGCTGATCCCTCGCAAGCTAATCCCTCCGTGTTGCTAGGTGAGCGAGTAGACACAGAAGATGATATATTGCATATCCGCAACTTACCTGATTTTGATGGGGCGTTAGGAGCGCGTGATTGCGAGCTTATGTTGCAGTACTTGACTGCGCCATACTTGCGCATCCCGCTGCTACTTAACTTTTTCTCCTCCGAAGCACGCCTTAAAACTCTGCGTAATCCCGAGTTACAAGAGGTGCTAGACGCGGCGATGTTCGAACCTGGGCAGTTCAAGGAAGAAGACGTCATTGCAGCTCCTACCGTTGTACCCGCATCTACTCGCAACCATCTATGCACTGCCGTTGGGTTGTTATTCAACGAGATCATCACAACCCCTAACATAATCCTGCAATCAATCCACACCATGCTTGAGCGCGTGTGTGAGATGGACTCGGGCACCTACAGCGAGCTTAGTGACAGCATCTTGTACGTGGTGCGACTCGCTATCCGCGTAGAAGGTTACCTCTTATTCCTAGTTGTGAATAACAAGTTTCATGAGGAACAAAAGTCAAATATGCTCCTGAAACAGCAGTATAACGGTGCATACCAGGAGGCCAGTGTGCGGGGGCTGGAGTGCGACGACGCCACGATACAGGAAGCACTAGTATGTCAACGAAATCTCCGCCAGTTACTAGATGACCGTGTGTTCAAGATTATTGCGCGCTGGATCAAGCGAGCGAAAGCAGAAGGAAAGATGTCGATTGCATGCATGTTGCACGCGCATTTGGCTTACATATACCGCAACGTAGAGGCGGAAACCCTCGACTCCCGCATTGTCTTCACCCTTTTGGCCTCGCAAATCTTTATATTCAATAACTTCAAGTACGACTTGGATATTGACGTAACCAGCAAAGGCAAGCAGCGCAAGGACAGTGAGAATATCAGCGGCGCGTTGATCATCCCGCAGGTGGAATTGTTCGACATGTTTCAACGGAACAGGACCAAGGTCTTGCAGTGGTTGTCGGACCACCCCGAGTACCGCAACGCCGTCATGGATGCGGTGGTGCAGATGGTGGAAGAAGGGAACGGGACTGGCAAGAACGACGATAACAGGTTAGTAGTAAGGAATTGGGTCCCTATTGAGCGCGCGGGATTGAATTTTAGAGGACGTTTTGTACCAGATAACGAGTACA
>JACCDO010213932.1_pt1 | contig 13175 bp, 11 predicted proteins | sample 7446101 | NCBI WGS metagenome assembly JACCDO01 (sample SAMN15323440, study PRJNA562643) | freshwater metagenome | isolation source: river surface water | place: USA:Blue River Watershed | collected 2017-08-16
CATCGAAGTCTCGAGCCGTTTGTCGCAAGTCCACTTTCAAGGAGTAATTAATGTCTCTTGATGTAGTCACTGCGGCTGGCGTCAATTTTTCAGTAGATCTCGGTTTGGATTATGCAGTTGCAGATCTCAAGCTTGCAGATTTTGGTCGACACGAAATTCGTTTGGCAGAACACGAAATGCCAGGCTTGATGGCAATGCGTAAAGAATTTGGTGCAAGCAAACCGCTTAAAGGTGCACGTATCACGGGTTCACTTCACATGACTGTTCAAACAGCAGTGTTGATCGAAACTCTCGCAGAACTTGGTGCCGAAATACGTTGGGCATCTTGCAATATTTTCTCTACCCAGGATCACGCTGCAGCAGCAGTTGTAGTCGGTCCAAAAGGAACACCTGAAGATCCAAAGGGTATTCCAGTTTTCGCTTGGAAAGGCGAAACCTTGGATGAGTACTGGTGGTGCACCGAACAAATTCTTCGCTGGCCAAATGGTGAAGGTCCAAACATGATTTTGGACGACGGTGGCGATGCAACCTTGCTAGTTCACAAAGGCCGCGAATTCGAATTGGCTGGTGTGGTTCCAGAACCAAACGCTGATGATTCTGAGGAATACGCAGTAATTTTGAAATTGTTGAAGAACAGTTTGACTGAGTCTTCAGACCGCTGGACGAAAATTGCCGAAGGCATCATGGGCGTAACTGAAGAAACCACTACTGGTGTACACCGCCTGTATGAAATGGCACGTGAAAACAAATTGCTTTTCCCAGCCATCAACGTCAATGACTCTGTAACTAAGAGCAAGTTCGACAACAAATACGGCTGCCGTCACTCTCTTATAGATGGCATCAACCGCGCGACTGACACACTAATTGGTGGCAAGGTTGCAGTTGTTTGTGGTTATGGCGATGTTGGTAAAGGTTCGGCAGATTCGCTACGCGGCCAGGGTGCTCGAGTAATAGTCACTGAAATCGATCCAATTTGTGCGCTTCAGGCTGCAATGGATGGATACCAAGTTGCTCGACTTGAAGATGTGCTTGAAACAGCTGACATTTTCATTACTGCAACTGGTTGCAAGGATGTAATTACTGCGCAGCACATGTCCAAGATGAAGCACCAAGCTATCGTTGGAAATATCGGTCACTTCGACAATGAAATCGACATGGCTGGCCTGGCTCAACTGCCAGGAGTTACTCGTCTAAACATCAAACCACAAGTTGATGAATGGCAATTCTCAACCGGCAAATCAATTATCGTGCTATCTGAAGGTCGCTTGCTAAACCTTGGTAATGCAACTGGTCACCCATCTTTCGTGATGTCTAACTCGTTCACCAATCAAGTTTTGGCGCAGATTGAATTATTCACGAAAATTGATACCTACCCAATTGGCGTTTACACATTGCCGAAGGTTTTGGATGAAAAGGTTGCACGTCTACACCTCGATGCGCTCGGTGTTCGACTGACTGAATTGACTAAAGATCAGGCTTCATACATGGGCCTAAACCAAGAAGGTCCGTTTAAGCCAGAGCTCTACCGCTACTAGAAACAACAGAAAAACCCCAACCAATTGGTTGGGGTTTTTCTATTTAGACTAACTATGGAATTTGGCATGGAAATATCGATAGAGAATCACAATTCCACAAGTTGAAATTGGGACTGAGATCAGCATTCCTGCAAAGTTAGACATTGTGGTGGCCTCTACATAGTTCAAAATTGAACTTGGCACCAACAGCAAGAACTGATTCAAAGCAGCTCCAGGCAGCGAAGCCAAAATGCCGACAATGATTACTACTGCGAAAATCCGGCGGCGATTGTTGCGTGAAAGTACCAACGACCTTTTTACCGCCTGTGTACCACCAATATTTTCGGCCATCGAAATTGGGTAAATCATCGCTAAGCCAAGTCCAACCCAAACAAGGTAGGGGATTAAGAGAATAGTTGCGATCAAGGTAAAGGCAGGGACGAAGACTGCGATTACGACTACTGGAACAAGGCCAACAAGTAAGTATCCAAATGTTGCGAGAGTCGCGGTTGTGACCTTTAACCAATTAATTTTTACGTTTGAATTTTCATCTGAGTTATCAAGTCCAACTTTTGTCGCCAGGACTGATGCGACCAATGAAGTAATCGCAATGAACGGGAAAGTAAGTGCCAGCAACTTCAAGATTGGCAATATTGCATCGAGCGTGATTTGGCTTTGTTCTTCAATTGTTTTAGCCAAAGCAATTGCGTCATCAAGTGGCTTGGGATCGCCATTCAAAAGGGATTGAGAGATTGTTGAGAGTTCGATTGGATAGACACGCAAAAATGCGAGTGTCACAACAGCGCCGATGCCGACTACAACTAAATTCCCGATTAGGAATGGTTTGGCATTTTTGCTGAAGAGTCCCCATGTAAGACCTAAAAGCACACTCAATCTTTCTTGTTTCCAGCCGGAAGCTGGGGCAGGTGGCTGGGAGTTTGCAGCAGGTGGGTTTGGACCCTGCCATGCAGGTGGCTGTTCGTTTGACCATTGTGAATTAGACATAAAAGAGAGTCTACTTTTCCCGGTTGGCACAGGCTCGCTCAAGCGTGGGAGTATTGCCCCATGGGATTTCGAATCTTAATTGTTGAAGACGATACCGACCTTGCCACCATGATTGATTTGGTGCTGCGCAGGGCAGGCTACGAGACCATTCTGTGCTCTCGTGGAGATACTGCATACCAAGCGTTCAAGGATTCAAACCCAGACCTAGTTCTCCTCGATCTAATGCTGCCTGGACGAAGTGGTTTTGATATTGCCAAAGACATTAGAGCCGAATCAAAAATTCCAATTGTGATGTTGACCGCCCGCACCGATAGTGCAGACATTATCCGAGGACTTGAAGATAGCGGTGCGGATGACTACATCATTAAGCCGTGCGAATCCCAAGTTCTTGTGGCACGGATTAAGGCTCGCTTGCGGGTCCACGACAAACATGTTGTGACTCTTGGTGACATCACACTGAATCCAGAAAGTCGTACGGCAACTAGAAATGGTGTTGAGCTTTCACTCACTCGAACCGAATTCGATTTGTTGAAGCATTTTGCGATGCATCCTGATACTGCGTTTACCCGGGAAGTGCTTTTGAAAGATGTTTGGAATTATCGTGGTGTCGATGGATCAGACACACGATTGGTAAATGTTCACGTTCAAAGACTTCGTTCGAAAATTGAGGATGATCCAGAGCATCCAAAGTATGTTTTGTCTGTTCGTGGCATTGGCTACAAATCTGGTTCGCCTAGCTAATGAAAATTAGGGAATTCATCCGCCAGTTCTTAAAAACCTGGCGTGGTTCCCTTACCTTCCGCATTTTGTTGACTTCAATTTCGTTGTCATTGATTATTGCAACTTTTATCTCACTAATTTCTATCACGTCCGTGCGTGATAGTTTGCTCAGCGATCGAAAGCAAAGCAGCCTTACACAAGCGCAATCGGGGCTGGAGGCTGCCAATCGCGTAATTGAATCTTTCCCAGAAGCATCCATTGAAGGACAAGAAGATGCTGTAGTTGATGCGATTGTGGGAGCGGTCAGCCAGGTTTCTGCATCAAGCGGCGATTTTGAAGTTCTACTGATTGCTGACCCAAGTTCATTCACACATTACGCGCCAGAGCGTGGAACAAATGAGATCGCGTATGACAGTGTCTCACAAGATATGCGCAAAGCTATTCGAAAAGAAGGCGCGCAAGTTCTGCAGATTGCCGATTTAGTTTTTCTTGATGGCACTAGAAAATCTGGCATCATTATTGGTGCACCAATTGAAATTCCAGTGATGGGAAAGTACGAGTTATATCAACTTTTTCCATTGCAAAAGGAAATTGAGAACCTCTCACTGATGCAATCAGCCATCACACTTGGTTCGGGATTGATGGCTTTTGCTTTCGTTTTGGTGTCATTGCTCCTCACTCGCCAAGTAGTAAATCCCATTCGACAAGTTGCAGCAAGCGCAGAGAAATTAAAAGCTGGGCGACTAACCGAGCGGATTGCGGTTAGAACCCGCGATGACTTAGGAAAACTGGCCGAGTCATTCAACTCCATGGCTGAATCGATGCAATCTCAAATTCAGACTCTTGAATCACTTTCAAAGGTACAACAACAGTTCGTGTCCGATGTTTCACACGAATTGCGCACTCCACTCACCACTATTTCCATGGCTGCGGAATTGTTGAATGCATCTAAAGACGAATTTGACCCAGCTTCTGCAAAAGCTGCGTCACTATTACTCCAACAGACTATTCGGTTTGAAAACTTGTTGAACGATTTGCTTGAAATATCTCGACTTGATGCTGGTGTTGCACGACTTGATTTGGTTTCAGTCGAATTGAGTGGACTTGTAAATCGTGTGGTCGAAGGACTAGACGATGTTGCGAAAGACCTGGGCGTAAAGATTGAAGTGGATGTTGATAGCACCTCTGGTGTGGTTGAGTGCGATGAGAAACGAGTGGACCGAATTATTCGCAACCTGGTTTCCAATGCAATTGAACATGCAGGGGATTCGGCAGTACGGATTTGTGTAGCGGGAAACAGTGAATGCGTCTCGGTCGCAGTTCGAGACAAAGGAATTGGTTTGCAGCCAGGTGAATCTTCACTTGCTTTCAACCGATTCTGGCGAGCCGATCCATCGCGTCAACGCACTCTTGGTGGAACTGGTTTGGGATTGTCGATTTCCCTAGAAGATGCACGTATACATGGTGGATGGCTTGAAGCCACTGGAGAACCAGGCAAAGGTGCAAACTTCAGATTAACTCTTCCTCGCATTGCAAACACTGATTTCAAAACACCGGCACTTCCAATCGAAATGGATGAGATTGACGCTTGGCATGGTGGAAAATGAAGAAAATAGCGATCATTTCTGTTCTTTTGGTCCTGCTTAGTGGTTGTGCGGCAATACCAACTGCCGGCCCAATCCAAATTATTGAGAACAACGAACCGCAGCAAGAAACAGATGCTGTACGCGTTATTGCAAAGCCGCCAACTGCTCGAATGAATGCCGTTCAGATCGCATCAGGATTCGTCGCAGCGAATATCTCTACCTTTGGTGACTTTGGAGTTGCTAGGAAATACTTAACGCCTTCTGTTTCCAACAATTGGTTTCCGACTAGCTTTGATGTGTTGGATTCTGCCTCTATTCAATACAACGATTTAGGAACTGGAGTAGTCGAGATTTCTGCGTTGCAAACCGGAAGACTCAAAAAGAATCATAGATTTAAGATTTTTTCAGTTGCAAAACCTTTCTTGAAGCAGTTAACTATTGAATCTACGAACGCAGGTCTGCGAATCTCTAGTCCGATTGAATATGGAATCCTGACAAGTGCCGATATGGTTCGAGGGTTTAGTTCTTTCAATGTTTATTTTGGAAATGAAAGCTTTAGCAGATTGGTGCCAGAAATCGTTTGGCTTCCGAAGAATGAGAAATCTATTGGAACTAAATTAGTTGGCGCATTGCTCTCAGGGTCCCGAGAGGATTTCAAGACCGCCATTCCAGACGGAACTGAACTTAGGTTTGGTTCACTTGCAATCGCTAATGGGGTGGCAGACATCAACCTCAATGCCGCTGCGTTGATTGCAGATAATGCCCAAAGAAAATTCATGATGGCACAGTTCGTTTGGACTCTTCAAAGTATTCCAGGAGTGGGCAGAGTTCAAATTTCAACCAATGATCGAATCTTGAGTACACAAGGAAAGACTTATTTCAATCGGAAAGATTTCTCACGGCTCGATCCCGAATATGCCAATGGTGAAAGTAGTATTTTCGCGTTACAAAATGGGAAACTTTCATCACAAAACAGAGGTCTGATCGCAGATTTGGGCAAGTTGCCTGAAAACATTAGTTTTGCAGTCTCTGACAATGAAAAAAGAATTGCATATTCATCTAGCGGTGAGCTTAGAGTTGCTCCAATATCAAAAGTCAGTGACTACAAGACCCTGTATGGTGATATTCAAAATCAAGGTTTCGACAACAGTGGCAGACTTTGGTTTAGCAATTTCCGAGGTAACCTATTTTGCTTACAACTCGATGGCAACATTCAAAAAGTGCTGCAAATGCGTGATTACAGAATTCAAGATTTTTCAGTTTCACCTGATGGGGCAAGAATTGCATTAGTAGCAACCACCCAGTCGACTTCAACGCTATTCGTGGGTTCAATTGTTTCTGAAAATGGGATTCTCTCGCTAGTGAATTTGCATAAAGTGGAACAGACTTTAAACGAAGTATCAGATGTAGAATGGTTTAATTCCACAGAACTTGCCGTGATAGGTCAAATTGGCATTCGTGAATCAGTAATTGCACAAGTTTCTTTGAATAATGGCTCGTTGCGAAATTTGAACAGTCCAAGAGAATTCACATATATCAGTGCCTCAAATCGTGGAGATTTACTCGCTGGCAACAAATCTGGAGCTGTCTGGATTTTCAAAAAAGGTCTCTGGACAAAATTCGGCAAGAATCTACAAGCTGTATTCTCAAAATAGTATCCACAATTTAGAAATCTCACCTTCTAATTTGGTGCAACTCTGAAAATATCCAATGTGAATAATTATTTAGATTTCCTAGTTCAAAATAGATGTTTCGGTTGCAACCAAATTGGTGCACACTTTTGCAAAGATTGCATGTATAACTTTCAGCCAGGAAGATTTCGGCTTTGGCAGAAAATTTATTTAAGGACTGTGTCTCAACGAAATCCAGCAATGATGCGAGCAATTGGTGCTTGGAAAGATCGCCACCTGACTTCATTGACGCAAACCTTTGCCGGGCTGCTGGTAGAAAATGAACCTCTGCTTAGAAGTTTAGAGCCATTGCAAATAATCACTCCACCATTGCGTCGAAAAGCATTCGCAACTAGAGGGTTCAATGCGATTTCCTTGTTAGCTAAGGAATTAAAGAAATCGAACCCAAATATTTTCTACGACGAGAACGCAATTTCCTACCGATATCAACCGCGAGATCAAAGGAGTTTGGGCATTGGCGAGCGAAAGTTCAATGTCCAGGGAGCATTTTCAGTTAATGAAATCTCAGACCTTCCCATATTGATTCTTGATGACGTTTGGACAACCGGCTCAACATTGAGGGAATTGGTTTTGGCCATCGCCAAACCCGAAAGAGTATCGACACTTCTAGTGCTCTCAACCGCATACCAAGTTGGGACCAAAGATGTATGGAAAAGTGGCTCGGCTTGAAGTAAAGTCGCACTAACAGATTTTGGAGGAATCATGTCTGACCCGATCATCTCTATTCATAATCGCCACTTAGAAGCAAATAAAGAATGGTTGGATCACCTGCGACAGAGAACCTTAGAACTCGATAGATTTGGAAATAACATAATTTCTTTTGATGTAGAAGTTGCGCACCAAAACAATCCTCGGCTAGCTGCGAAGTCCTGGCATGTTGAAATCACCGCAAAGGTTCGTGGTGCAATTATTCGGGCCACGGGTGAAGCGTCTGAACCAGAGAAGGCATATGAGCGCGCGCATAAGGTGATGGAATCAAATTTACGCCGTGCGGCAAAGCGTCAACACTGGTCCCGCCACGGGCGTAAGGCAACATTGAAAGTTAGCCAAAAACTGATTTAGTCATTATTCACAATCGGTGCACAGTTAAGTCAAGTACCCAAAATTCCTAAACATTTGTTTAACCTTTAATGCAATGTTCGGTTACCCGAATTTGCTGGAGGAACAATGTTCTCAATATCACTGTGTGGCCCGCTCATTTATCGAAATGCATTCCTTGACCAATTGCGATCCATGCGGGCTGAAATAAAAGTGGCAGCAATTAGCAACCATCTTGAAGATGCGCCATCCATGATCGCCAACTGCATTCCAGACGCCGCCTTCCTGATTTCGGCAATCTCGCTAGAAATGATGCAGGCTCAGCTCGAGCGAATCAGAAAAGTGGACTTGGACGTGAAACTAATCTGGTGGAAATTAAATGATGAAGAAATCTCCACAGCACATCCAATCTACGATTTTGATGTTGAAATTGTTGGTTGGCAGGCCGCTCCGGAGACTTTGGTTTTGTCTTTAGGCGTTCCAATTCAATCCAAACCCAAAGTCGCAAACCGACCGCATCTAACAGCCCAGGAGCACCACATCCTGCAATTAGCAGCCGATGGTTTGTCTAATCGAGCAATCGCATACCGGCTCTCCGTCAGTGAAAGTACGGTGAAGAATCACTTGCGTCACATCGGAGCAAAGTTCAATACGAGTTCGCGCGCTCAAGCCGTATGGCAAGCCGTGCAATGGGGATATCTAAGCCCGCAAACAAATCAACTAACGAGTTGAGAGATTCTCTTGTGAAAACTCTTTGGAATTACTTCGGTGATTTCCACTTGATCGCAATTTACCCATTTTGCCGCGCGCAATATCGCTTTTGCCACACCATTAATTTGCGATTCGCTCGGTTTACTTGATTCAAAAACAATCCGATTGATGGTCAGGGTTTTACCGTTTCGCTTGGGATCTACCCGAGCCACAATTTCATCGCCGACGAGAACTGGCATGGCGAAATACCCGTAGTAGCGGTTTGCTTTTGGAGTGTATGCCTCAATTCGGTATTCCATTCCAAAAACTTCTTCAAGTCGGGGGCGGTGCCAAACAAGTGAATCGAATGGAGAAAGTAAAACTGCATTGTTTGCAGACTTCTTTGATTGAGCTTCAATTGCTTGCTTAAAACCATAATATGTATCACTCCAGCCTGGCACCTTTATTGATAGCACTTCAGGGTTTTCTATGAAGCGACGCCAAGCTTTGGATATTGCATCCGCATTCTTTGAGTTAAAGTTTTGTTTAGGCATTTTTAATCTATGCACATCAAGAATGTCGTTCATAGTTCCAAGGCCTTGACTGCGGGTTGCATCCAATAGCAATTGGTAGATTGCATCTTCATCAGGTAGGTCAAAAAAGTGATTTGTGGGAATTGCGTTTTCCGAAAGCGAATAAACTCTTCGCCAGCCAATTCTTTTTGTACAAGTAACTTCGCCTGTGACTAATAACCATTCAACAGTGCTTTTGGTTTCAGACCAGTCCCACCAATCGGAAGATTTTCTTCCGCCACCTAAATCTGTTGTGGTTAAGCCACCTTCATTTGCAAGTCGTTTCTTAACTTGATTAATGGATTTTCGGGTAACCCCATTCCACATTTCTTTCGATGCGGATGCTCTTCTTCTGAAGCTAAACATTGGCCAGCGGTCGATAGGCAAAATGCAAGCAGCGTGTGACCAATATTCAAAGTGTGAATCACCGCTCCAGTAGGTGGCTTCAATCTCGGATCGGGTTAGCCCCGTGTGCCGGGCATGTGCGACTAGCTCGTGAGAGCGGGCTAGAACTGAAATTGTGTCTAGCTGCACCGCCCCAAGTTGGTCAACGGCACTTTGCAGGGATGAGCCCTTCGCAGGTGGGTTGAGCAAGCCTTGCGCAGCCAAAATCACCCGTTTAGCCTCTTTTTGGCTCACAATCTGCGCAGTTCCAACCACAGCCTGAGAGTAGGGCACGCACAGGTAGCCGAGGTCGCTTAGCATTTCCCTAGTGTTACCAAAAATTTACCAACGTTAGGAAATGCGTGAGCGTCGTAGACAAGATTCTTCGAATCGGTGAAGGCAAGATCCTTCGCAATTTAGAAAGAATTAAAGATAAGACAAACGCATTTGAGCCTGCAATCAAAGCCCTATCGGACGAACAACTGCAATCAAAAACTGCAGAATTCAAGGCCCGCTTTGAAAGTGGCGAGGACTTAGACAGTTTGATGCCAGAAGCATTTGCAGTTGTTCGTGAAGCCGCATGGCGAGTTTTGGGTCAACGTCATTATGACGTGCAAATTATGGGTGGTGCGGCATTGCACCTTGGCAACATTGCTGAAATGCGAACCGGTGAAGGTAAAACACTCGTTGCGACTTTGCCTGCATATTTGAATGCAATAGCTGGTAAAGGTGTGCACGTAGTCACTGTCAACGATTATTTGGCAGAACGTGACTCTGAATGGATGGGTCGAGTACATCGCTTCTTAGGTTTAGAGGTTGCATGCATTCTCGCACCAATGAATCCACAAGAACGTCGAATTGCATACGCGGCAGACATTACTTATGGAACAAACAATGAATTTGGATTCGACTATTTGCGCGACAACATGGTTTGGAATCCAGCAGAGCTTGTTCAGCGAGAACACTTCTTCGCAATCGTTGACGAAGTTGACTCAATCTTGATTGACGAAGCTCGCACACCATTGATTATTAGTGGTCCGACCAATGAAAAAAATGAGTGGTACGAACACTTTGCGCGTTTCGTTCGCAAATTGAATCGAGATGAAGATTACGAAGTTGATGAAAAGAAGCGCACAATTGGTGTACTTGAAAGTGCGATCGACAAGACCGAAAAAGAATTCGGTATTGAAAATCTTTATGAATCTGTAAATACGCCACTGGTTGGTTTATTGAACAACGCAATTCGCGCTAAAGAACTTTACAAACGGGATCGGGATTACGTCATTATGGATGGCGAAATCTTGATTGTCGATGAACACACGGGCCGTTTACTTGCTGGTCGGCGTTATAGCGAAGGTATGCACCAAGCCATTGAAGCCAAAGAAGGTGTAAAAGTTCAGGCGGAAAACCAGACCTTGGCAACAATCACCTTGCAGAACTATTTCCGTTTGTACGAGAAGCTATCAGGTATGACCGGTACAGCAATGACTGAAGCCGCAGAATTTAGTCAAATCTATAAGTTGGGTGTAGTTCCAATTCCAACCAACCGCGAGATGATCCGCATCGACCAGACAGACTTGGTCTATCGAACCGAACAAGCAAAATACCTCGCGGTTATTGAAGATATTGTTGAACGGCACGCCAAAGGGCAGCCTGTACTAGTCGGCACAACAAGTGTTGAGAAGAGCGAAATCGTTTCTAGCTTATTGAAGAAGCGTGGAGTTCCACATCAGGTCTTGAACGCTAAGTTCCATGAAAAAGAAGCGGCAATTGTCGCAATGGCAGGTCGCAAGGGTGCGGTAACAGTTGCAACAAATATGGCTGGCCGCGGTACTGACATCATGCTTGGTGGAAATTCAGAACATATTGCACGCACGGAACTTGCTCAAAGAAATTTGTCAGCGCTTGATAACTTGGCTGAATACAACGCTGCTTGGCCAGACGCTCTAGCGCGAGCCGAAGCATCAGTGGCTGCCGAGCACGATGAAGTTGTTCGCCTTGGCGGCTTGTATGTGCTTGGAACAGAACGTCACGAATCTCGTCGCATCGACAATCAGTTGCGTGGACGTGCTGGCCGTCAGGGTGATCCAGGTGAAACTCGTTTCTATCTTTCACTTGAAGATGACTTGATGCGTTTGTTCAAGTCTGAAATGGTCAACACATTTTTGACTCGATTTAATGTCCCGGACAATGTTCCGATTGAAGCGACTATGGTTACCAAATCAATTCAAAGCGCACAAACTCAAGTTGAAGCCAGCAACTTCGAAATTCGAAAGAACGTATTGAAGTATGACGAAGTTTTGAACCGACAACGTTTGGTTGTTTATGCGGAACGTAAAGAAGTTTTAGCGGGCAAAGACATTTCTGAACAAATCCAAGGTTTCTTCAAAGATACTGTTTACGGTTATGTTGAAGCAGAAACTGCAGATTCATATGATGAAGATTGGGATATTGAACGCCTGACCACAGCTTTTAAAGAAATTTATCCGATTGGCGTCAATATTCAGGAAGTTGCCGAAGATTACGGCTACAACTCTGAAGATGTTTCAGAAATCATTTTGCAAGACTTACTCGCAAAATATGAACTTCGTGAAAAAGAACTTGGCACCGAAGCCACTCGCGAATTAGAGCGAAAAGTTGTACTCAGCGTGCTAGATCGTAAGTGGCGCGAACATCTATACGAGATGCAATACCTGCAAGAAGGTATCGGTTTGCGCGCGATGGCTCAGCGTGATCCGCTTGTTGAATATCAACGCGAAGGTTACGACCTATTCGCTGCGATGATGGATTCCTTGAAGGAAGAAGTCGCCGGTTTCTTATTCAATGTGAAAGTCACGGTTTCGCATGACGAAGATGATGAAGATTTTGAACTAGAAGTTGCCGGAGCTGTAGAGCCAGAGTCACGAAATCTTTCATACTCAGCTCCAACTGAATCAGGTGGAGTCGCTATTGATAAAACGTCGGCAGGACCGAGTCGCAATAGCCCATGTCCATGCGGCTCTGGCAAGAAATACAAGCGTTGCCACGGAGCATCTCAAAGCTAAAAGGACTTTTCGTGCCTGAAATTGTTGCAAATAGCGTTTTGCCAGCCCAGCGCGAAATAGTGCACTTCCCATCTCTAGATGGAACTATGTTGGTTGGTGAAATCGCCAAACCAATTGAGAAAAGTCCAATCGCAACAATTGTTTGCCTTCATCCATTACCAACTCATGGTGGGTATATGGATAGTCATGTATTTCGAAAAATGGCATGGAGACTTCCGGCACTCGCGGACCTTGCAATCTTTAGATTTAATTTTCGGGGCGTTGAATCCGCTGCTGGAAAAAGTGATGGTGAGTTTTCCGCTGGTGCTGGCGAAGGTTTAGATGCACAAGCTGCCATCGCTTACGCAATTGAATTAGGCCTGCCAAACATCCATGTGGTTGGTTGGTCTTTTGGAACGGATGTTGCTTTGCGGTATACCAATATTGCTGGTGTTGAAAGTGCTATTTTGCTTTCACCACCATTGCGTTGGACTGATGATAATGATTTACAAACATGGAAAGTTTCTGGCAAACCATTGACAGCACTCGTACCCGAGTTTGATGATTACTTAAAGCCAGATGACGCGGCCACGAAATTTTCCATTGTCCCGCAAGCAAAGGTAATTGCTGCACCGGATACCAAACATCTTTGGGTTGGCGAAAAGAGCGTCAAGATCGCGCTAAATGAAATTGTGAAAATCGTGGCACCAACGAAGTTCCCCTTGCCGCTCGAATGGGACGGACCGATGGAAAAGTGGAGCGATCTATGAACTCGGTAGTTCTGCTTCATGCATTTCCACTCGATCACCGAATGTGGGATGGGGTGTGTGACGAAATTGCCAAGAGTGGATGGCAAGTATTCGCACCAGACATTCGCGGATGCGGAACTGCGGCAGATTGGCAATACGGAACTGATCCGACTTTAAAAACTGTGGCCGAGGATGTTTTGAGC
>JACCDO010590853.1_pt1 | contig 13175 bp, 8 predicted proteins | sample 7446101 | NCBI WGS metagenome assembly JACCDO01 (sample SAMN15323440, study PRJNA562643) | freshwater metagenome | isolation source: river surface water | place: USA:Blue River Watershed | collected 2017-08-16
ATGTGCTCACCCTTATGCGCAACTTCGCGGATGGTCCAAAGCCCGATTCCTCCATTGAGGAGAAGGCAGAGGTTAACAACCAAGAAGGATCCGTGAATTTTCCATTTGAGGCTGAGATTTGCGAACATTTTGATGTCCTTTTGTTTGAGAGTGAAAACATTGATTCAAGATAATCTCTTAGACGTAAACTTTATGCCGCTTGAGGTGGGGCCCCTCCGGAGGAATGTGCGCGATTACGCAGGAGGGTTTCTCGATCCTCTCCGGTGAGGGCCTTCGCGATGTCCAAGATGAGGATGAGCTTTTCATTTCGTCGGTAGACTGCTGAGATGTACTCGGTGCCCACTTTGCTCTCGATCTCAGGTTTGTCTGAGAGTTCGTCCGCTTGTGGGGTGACCACTGAGTTGATGGCATCCACAAGAACTCCGAGTGACAGGCCGCCAAAGTCACAGATGATCACAGCTGCTTCCGGTCCTGGATCGGGCTTAATGCCCAACTTGACCCGGAGGTCGATTACCGAGATCACTTGTCCTCGGAGGTTCATGATCCCGAGGAAGTGATTGGGAGTGAAGGGCACATGGGTGAACTCGGGGAGAGCGATGACTTCTCGGACGTCGAGGAGTGGGATCGCAAACTCTTCCTTCCCCAAGCTGAAGCTGATGTATCTTCCATTAGGAATCAGCGCTTTCATGCTGTTTTTCTCCTCATATCTGGGGTGCTCGAGCGGCTTCCGCTTTTCTTTCGAACCAGTTCTGTAAGCTCCAAAATCAGCGCAGGCTTTCCGTCACCCAGAATGGTTCCGCCACTGAAGTACCGAAGGTGTTGAAGTTCGTTGCCGAGCTTTTTCACTACGACTTGGTTTTGAGCCACGATCTCATCGACGATCACTGCAAACGGCTGATCCAGGAGTCGGACTACGATCGCAGTGGTCTCTTTTTCAGAGAGCGAGTCCACGCCCGTTGCGGGCTTAACCTTAAGGAAGTCATGGAGACTATGAAGAGGTATGGGCTCTTGTCGGAGGAGCAAGATGGATCCCACTCCTGTCGTTTGGTGGATGTCTTTTGAAGTGAGTCGAATCGTTTCGTGTACGTGCGAGAGTGGGATGATGAATCGTTCGGATCCCACTCGAATGACGAGACCCTCTACAATCGCAAGGGTGAGAGGGAGTTTCAGGGTGAAAAGTGTTCCTTTTCCCACTTCAGTTTGGATTTGAATATCTCCCTGCAATGCTTCGATTTGAGTGCGGACTACATCCATCCCCACACCACGTCCTGAGATGTCCGACACCGCTTCTTTAGTAGAGAAGCCGGGATGAAAGATCAGGAGTCGCGCTTCCTCGTCAGAGAGGGACTGATCGGCTTTCAAAATACCTTTTTCACGCGCTTTTTGAATGAGGCGAGCAGAGTCCATGCCAGCACCGTCATCTTGAATTTCGATAATGAGGTGTCCGCTTCGGTGAAATGCTCGGAGACGGATCGTACCTTGAGCGGGTTTGCCAGCAGCTGAGCGCTTTTCCGGCATCTCGACGCCGTGATCGGCCGCGTTTCTGACTAAATGGACCAAGGGGTCCATGAGTGCTTCGAGCACGGTTTTATCGACTTCGGTGTCTTCTCCCGAGAGTTGCAGCTGAATATCCTTCCCGAGCTCCTTGGATACATCTCGTACAATTCGCTGCATTTTTTGAAAGGTTTGACGGATGGGGATCATCCGTAGACTCATGCTGAGATCTTGGACGCTTTGGGTGACCTTACCGAGCTGATGAACCGTATTTCGGAGTAGGGCCGAAGCATGGATCGAGCTCTGCTCTCTTAATACAGTTTGGAGGATCACCATTTCGCCCACGAGGTTGACGAGTTTTTCGAGTCTTCCCAAGCTGACACGGATACTTTCGTCGCTTGAGGGCAGAATGGTCGGGAGAGGTAAGTTGGGAGCGAACTGGAGTTCGGGAGCTGGAGGTTTCTTAGCTTGGGCTGTGCTTTCGAAGAGATCGTCCGCCTGTTGTGCGTTGAGGGGAGCTTCAGAAGTTTTACCCTGAGCGCCTCCGCCGTTCATGATGCTGTGAATTTCCTGAATGAGGGGCTCCACGCTGAGCTTGGCGGTCGGCTGAGATTTTAGCGTTTCCAAAGACTCGCGAATGAAGTCATTGCAGCGGAGCAGGAGGCCCGCAATGGCTTCGCTCATCGGCAGATTCTTCTCTTTGAGTTGGATCAGTAAGTTCTCAAGTTCGTGCGAGAAGTGGCTCAGGTCGAGAAACCCCACCGCCCGTGACGTTCCCTTGAGATTGTGTGCCAGGCGAAAGATTTCGTTGAGGTTTTGACTATCGTCTGGGTTTTTCTCCAGACGCAAAAAGCACTGCTCGCACTTCTCCAACATGGAGAAGCCCTCTTCGATGAAGTTACTTTGCATTTCGAGTTCAAACGATTCAGCGCTCAATGGGATTATTCCTCTGACTGGGAATAAATCGGAATTTTTTATCTCGAGCTTGAGGGGGGCGAATCGGGCGTCTGTAAAATAAAAAACGCCCAGGCGAGGCGTTGAGATCCTCATCTGGGCGTTTCGTTTGTCATTGAGGAGACTTAGGTCTTACTTTCTGACTTTGATTTTGGCTTCTTTGGTGAATTCCACACGTTTGTTTTCACCAAATCGCTCACTTTCACGGATGACGGCCACTTCGACAAAAAGGTTATCGCCTGCGTCAAAGTAGCGTTTGAGGTCCGAGTCACTGACGCCCTCAGCATCCGCCAAGGAAACGCTGAGGCGCTGTCCCGGGAGTGAAGTCAGCTGACTTTGGGTCAGCGTCAGTTTTGCGACTTCGTGCTTCCAAAGAAAGCCCAAACGGCGGTGGAGAATCGTCACTTCGTACCGAGAGTTCACAGTCGCCGTTCGCGGTGAGGAGTCCGTGAAGCTCAGTTGAGCGCGTTCGTTGATTCCAGTGACTTCAAATTGACGGACGCTGTTGCGGTCAGCAAACGGAGCGGTGTCGATTTGTCCCATGACCACCTGGTCTTTCGAGAAGCTCACAGGTCCGGCCAACGGCAAACCTTGGCGACGGACTTCCAAGGTCACGCGATGGTCGTGGGCGATCGTCAGGGTTCCCGGCATGGGGATCACGACTTCACCTGCACGAGAAGTCGCCTGAGTCCGGAAAGAGTCCACGGTTTCTCCGCTTTCCTGATCGACGACAGTGATTTGATACTCTGTCGAGACTCGAGGATAGCGGCCGCGATCTACGAAAGAGACGTCGTAACGACTCGATTCGGAGCCCACAGCATCTCTGGGAAGAATCCGAATTTTCTCGACGCTTCGGGGTCCGACCATTTCAGCGGTGTATTTCGAGACCATCTGAAGCTCGAAATGAATCGTACGCCCCTCAGTTCTTTGAGACAGGATTCGGTAACTGAAGATCGAGCTGTCTACGTTCAAAGAAGCATCCGGACGAGATTCGGAGCCTTCAAGCGTGAGGTGAAGCGTTTCGAGTTCTCCCGTTTGGAGTTCAGATCCGGCAGGGAAGTGGACGAGCACTTGTGCGCCGTACTGTCGTTCGAAAATCGGAATCGTGATGATTCGGGTTTGTTGCTCGGAGCGGTAACGCGTTTCAGTTCGATACCGAGTGACAGCTCTGGTTCGAGTGACCGGGAAAGTGCGGCAATCCCAGACTTGTTGCGGACGGCAAACGTTTTGGGTCGAGCACTCGCGATCTGTGTACGGGACCCGTCTGCAGCGGTTTTCCCAATGACAGCGTCGACCCTGGGGCGTCTGGCGGCATACTTCCACACGTTGGCAGACATCTCGGTATCGAGTCACGTCGCGACACACATTCTCAAGATGGCATTGGGGAACGGAGTACCAGTCGCAACGGCGTTCGTAATCCGTGTAGGTTTCATAGTCGGTATACGGGACCGTTACGGTATAAGGAACTTGAACGGTCTCGGTGATCTCTCGCTCAACGTAGCGATAGACGTTTTTACTGAGGTTTGCCTGCAAGGTCAGAGGAGAACCTGCGTTCCGTGTGACCGAGACTTCGGGGTACTCCGCTGGAGCATTGGGGTCCGCGGGCGCGGCGAGGGCAGGAGGAGTTGCAATCGGAAGGGCAGTCAACATCGCTAACATCGAAAGTGCGCTCGCACTCGCGATGGTTTTCACGAAGTGACGCCAGGAGGAGGAGAACCGTGCGTACATGGGGAGTCCCTTTCTGGTGAGAAATGAGGGTTAAACCACTCTTAAAAGCAGATTTAAGCCGAACGCTAACTCACTGAAGTGGGGTTGGAAAGCGGGTGGGCGTCCCCTCCCTGTAAAATATCAGGACTTGAGAGAGAAAAGGCGGTTGGGGCTCCACTTTTGGGAGGGAACAAACCAGAGAATCAGGAGGGTGCCGAGGATCAGGGTACCCGTGAAAAACGGAGTTTCCGTAGAAGCGTGAGCCAGGGTGCTTCCTGCCGTTAGGGGACCCACAATCCGGGCAAGGCTTCCCGCAGACTGATAGGCTCCGTAGGCGAGCCCGTGATTTTCTGGAGGAAGTTGGTCCGAAGCGGCGGCTGACAAATTGGGCTGCAAGAGACTTTGTCCAACAGCTGCGAGGAGGATGCCGACCCCGACCCACGTCAGTGCCGGTGCGACCCCCATGAACGCGAGACCGACTCCAAAAAATCCGAGACCGGCAGCGATGCAGAGGGATTGGTTCCAGCGGGCTCTTGCCCAACGAACACCCCGCATTTGCATAATAGCCATGGTGATCCCCATCGCAGTCATCAAGAGGCCGGTTCCGAGGGCATCGATTCCAAAACGCTTTTCGAGGGAGAGCGCAAAACTGACTTCCATCTGAGTGAGTGCCAAAGTGAAAAAGAAATAGAGTCCAATCGCAAGGAGCGAGGTCGGAGCAGCCGATACAATTCGGAGCGAATGAAGGAATCCCACTCGCTTTTGAGCATTTTCCGTGGGGCCGAAGCCTTGAACTTTTTTCCAAATAAAGAGGGCGTTGATGAGCGCGAGTGCCGCGGCGAAATACAGAGGGGCACTGTATCCCCAATGTGAAAGTGCTCCTCCGAGAGGAGGGCCGAGAAGAAACCCCATGCCCAATGCTGCACCGACCAGGCCGAGGGCGCGTGCTCGGGCCTCTCCTTGGGTGGACTCCGAAACCATCGCTTGGGCGGCACTCAAGTTTGCGCTAAAAATCCCGGAAATCGAGCGACTCAATAAGAGTGCCGTGAGACTGTTCGCAATACCGACGAGCGCGTAGCCGATCGAGGTACCGATCACCGTGAGCAAGAGAATCCGTTTTCTCCCAAAGCGATCAGAGAGGTGCCCCCAGATCGGTCCAAAGAGAAACTGAAAGAAAGAGAAGCTCGCCATCAGAATCCCGAGATCCCAGCCGTCGGCCCCGAACGTTTTTGCGTAGTAAGGCAGGATCGGGATGACGATCCCGAATCCAAGCAGGTCGATGAAGACGACTGCAAAGACAGGGGCGAGATGGGAAGGAAGGCGGCGCTGGCTCATAGGCTCTCAGGGGTACTCAAGTCTGGGAATCAAAGAAAGGGCCTTTTTTGAGAGGTGAGGAGAGGGCTTGGAGGTCAAGCAAAGTGTGAAGAAATTCGATTTGGGATCGGGGGCACGGCCATTCCCCTTCCTCTTCTCGAGTTTCGGGATTCCATCTTTCACCGAGAATGAACGGAGCGTTTTGGCCTGTCAGGGCTCGATTGAAAAGTTCCTGAGCGGCTTTGAAATTGTCGCGAGCCAACGCCGAGATCCACCAAAATTGAAAGCTCCACTCCATGAGTCCCCGAGAGTGCGGTTCGTTTTGGAGGGAAACGTGGTCATACAATTTGCCGTCTTGAAGGTGAATCGCCTCAAGCCGGGCCAGGGTTTCTTGCATTCGTGGGTCTTTGTCCGGAAGAAATCCGATTTGGAAAAGGAGGAGTGTGCTCAGGTCTGTAGCTTGTGAGCCAAACTCGAGAGTAAAGAATCGCCCTTCGCGATCGACTCCTTGTTCGCAAATGGTCCGATGGAGGAGGTCTGCTTCTTGTCCCCATTTGTTTTGTTGAGGGAGTCCCAGTTCTTCGTTGAGGTCGGTGAGGCTTTGAATTCCGAGCCATGCCATTGCTTTTGAAGCAGTAAAATGGCTCGGGCGCTGTGCACCGGAGAGGAGTCCGAGATCGGGGCGTCTCCACGCGCGACAAAGCCATTCACCGAGGTCTTGGATTTTCTGCCACGACTCTCGGATCGGATTCTGAAGGAGCTTTTCGGAACTCAGATCGGAGCGATACGTTTTTAAAAGGGCATGAAGCACCCATCCGTGTGCGTCGAGTTTGAGGTATTTTTGGGGTGAACTCGCCCGAATGCGCACGGTTTCGTCGAGGGAGAACGGGGTGCCGTAGAGGTCGGGAGGGGTGCGCTCAACAAAACGAAGAAGGGCTTGAAGGGTTTTGAGTGCAAAGCTCTCGTAGCCGTGACGTGTTCCGAGTTCAGGGGCTCGTATCCAGAGAAGCAAAGCGCGACAGAGGTCCGAGACTCGGACGGCGTTGGGATTGGAGGAGAAGTGCGGATAAACCCGTGTTTGTGAGTGCAGTGGAGATCCGAAAATATTTCCGCTTTCAAAAGAAGTCAGGAGTTCAATCACTCTGAGCGCCCGTCCGGCAGCAGGAGCCCAAGGACCCGTGAACACAGTGGACGGGTTGGGCGCGTGGAACGGGTTTAAGTTTGTTCGTCGATTGAAGGGCGCGCCTCTCCAGCTCACGAGGGAGTTACGGGAGATTTTGCCTGCTTGTAAACTTCGGAGCAAGAATAGGCTCTCTCTTCCGTGTCCCCAGAGAATCTCAATGCGAGATTCAGGCTGAGGTTGGGGGAGCTGACTCAGATGAGACGCCGCGGCCATGAGAAGTTGCCCTTTAAAAAAGGGCGATGGTTTTTGGAGAGAAGAGGACGGTGAGGGTTCTACTTTTTTAAAATTGTGAGCGGCGAAAACCCAATAATTTGAGCTACTCCATTCTTGTTCTTCGAGAGAGGAATCTCTGAAAAGTTGAATTCCATTTACAGGCTCGCAGATGGCATCCCGTAGTCCGAAGTCAAATCGAGGCTCCACAGAAAGGCTCCATTCCATTTGGCCGGCCGTCATTTCTAAAGTGCGAGAAAAAAGAGGCAACGGGAAATCCCCCTCCCAGCAAAGCGCTTCATCTCGAATTCTTCCTTTTCCTAAAACCGTCTCATAGCGTGTTTCAGCGACCGAGCAATCCTGGCTCCAATCGAGCTCCCATTCGAAAGGGAGGTTCGGTAAAAGTGAAAAGGTGCCTCCAGTATTTTCTTGAATGAGTTGCGAGAACACCGAAGGAGAGTCGAGTCCTGGCGCTCGGCACCAAACAATCTCGCCGCGATTCCCCACCACCAGGAAGACGCGTTGATTTCCCACGATGCATTTTTTTTGCGGACCTCGCGCATTCATCTCTCGCCCCCTTACAAGCAAGAATCTGACCGCAGAGAAAAGGCGTGTTCACGGCATACCGCTTGCTCCAGACCCTTTGCGCCAGCTTCAAGCAGGTGGCTGAGAGGGGAGAGAGATGAGTGAGAAAAGTGTGCTGAAATGGGGAGTTCTCAGTGTTTTTTGGATCGCATCGGCGAATGCGAGTGTGCCACAGCTTCGGGATATCGACATTGCACAACGAGCGATGGAGCGCCGAGCTTTGCAAAGTGAAGTACGACCGGTATCGCGGGTGCATGGACTGAGGGGTTTCAATGCCCAGCAAGAAGGTTCGAGTCGGGCCAAGAAGTGGCAGAAGGGTCAGACTTGGACGGCGAAATACTATCGTTTTGAGCTGAACGAGCAGGTCGAGCCCTACAGCCGAGAAAATCGAATTCTCAATGCAAGCGGCCTTTCGTTTGATTCGGTGTCGACACAAGATCCGGAGTTGAATGAAACGGGACTTCAGGATCGGCTATTAGGTCTCACGGAGCTTGAGTATGAGTGCCTTCACTCTACTTCAGATTTGGCGGTGATTCGCGTTCAAGTGCGTCACTCTACCGACCCACTTTGGAGTGCTCATTCAAATGAGTCGATTCACCTGGTGATGGATCCTGTGACGTTTGAGGTGCGTCGCAAGCTCTGGGTCGACGCAGCGGGGACTGCGCGGGAGTTATCGCCCAGTGGTTTGCTGCTGAAGCGTTCCGCCCTGGAATTCCTCCGAGTAGATTTCCCACATCTTGGATCGAGCAGGGATGTTCTGGTTACGGAGCTCGATCCAAAGCTCGTGACGGGTCTCAAAAAATACGGAGGGGATGGTGTGAATTTTTCGCGCGGGAGTTTGTTTGAATCGATCGATCCCTTAGGAAGGCCAGTGGATTATCAGTGGGACAGCGAGCGAGAGGGGCATCCTCATTGGGTCAAGGGAATGGGCTACCTACTCGTCTTTGAGCGCAGTGAGATTGGAGGTGGAAAATGAGAAAGGAGCTGAGGTTGTTCGCATGGGTTTGGCTTTTTTCTCTTTCGATCTTGAGCGCCTGCGGGAAGTCCTCTGATTCAAGTGCGGAGGGTCAGAATGATGGCTCTGCGAGCGAAAATGGAGGGGAAGTGGAGTATGATCCTGAGAATCCGTATGGTGCGTTACCTCAAGCGAGTGAGTATGAAGGGGAGCGAAACTTTGCAGAGTTGATCAATAAATACTCTCGAGGTCGGCCTCGAAAAATCCCATGGGTCGGATTTTGGTGGCCGTACACTGCAAACGGGATTGCGAGTGGACGGTACTCGGGAGGGGCGAGTCCTGCTGGTAAGTACGATGCAGCTCGAGGAAATAGAACGCGTGCTCAGAGCTGGGAAGTTTTGAATCATGGGGCACGGGTCCCGAAAGTTCAATCCTGGTGGGGGCATTGCAATGGCTGGTGTGCTGCTTCGGCACTTTTTGACGAACCGAGCTCTACCCGTCGCGTAAACGGGATTTCGTTTTCGATTTCCGATCAAAAAGCATTGCTCTCCGAAGCAGCGATGGAAGTGAGCGCTGATTTTTTTGGTAATCGCGTGGACTGGTCGAGTGATTATCAAAGTTTTAAATATGATGATGTGATCCCGGCTCAGTATTTTTTAGTCCTGACTCAGTACATGGGGCGACTTGGGCAAGTTGTCTTGATCGATCGTTACACAGGAGATCAGGTTTGGAATCAGCCAGCCGTGGGTTATCGGTTCGACTATCCCAAGCCAGAGGATTATCTGGGTGCGGACCCCTCGGCTCCATCGGTGTATCGAATCAAGATGCGCAGTGTTCTCTGGTGGGGAAGAGACGATGTTGACCCGGGTGCGCTGACTTTGCCGTTTGAGTTTGAGACCAACGCCCATTTTGACGGAAGGGTGCTTCAGTTTGAGTTATGGCTCGATGGCCCTGTTGTCTTTGACCCGAATGGGAAGATTATTTCGAGCGGCAATGTGTTGATCGCACGAGAGGGGAATCGTCTGGTAGGTGGCCAATGGAAAAACGGGGAAGGGTACCTCTCCGATGCGCATCCAGACTACATGTGGATTCCGTTTTCGGTCCTAAAGCCAAATGAAACGGAGCCTTACGCAAACCCCCACGTGGACGTGGACTGGCTGAAGAAGTTTATGATCCCAGGGGTGGATGATCCTGGGACTCCGGCTGGACCGATTGCCCCGGCGCCTACTCCTGATCCGAGTCCAAGTCCGAGCTCAACTCCTGGGCCTAGTCCAAGCCCTAGGCCCAGCCCGAATCCGAGTGGTTCGCCTCCACCGGTACCGACTCCCACTGCGACCCCGACTGCTTCACCGAGTCCGGGACCAAGCCCCATCCCGAGTGCGAGGCCAACGCTCACACCGAGTCCAAGACCTTAGAAAGGAAGTCTTGACGCATTGTGTTATTTTGTGTTAAGGGGGGGCCGAAAGCAGAGGAGTGCCCCCTTATGTCTCAATGGAACCCCCGTAGTTTTGCGTTTTTGATGAAAAACAAGGGCCGAAGTGTCGTCGGAGGGGCAGCCGTATTGGCTCTTTTAGCAGGGGCTTCTGCTACGGTACGAGCGGGGGAGTTTAACCCGTTTTTTCCGGGCCCCTTCAAATACGTGCCTTATGTCCCAAGTGCTTCGATCGAAAAGCCAGACTGGCGCTCTGCTCGCGTGGCTCGGATTCTTTTCTCCAAAAAAGGGGAGATGAGACGAGACGGGAGTCGCCGCGGCCTTCGCAATGATTTCGAGTACTATTCGTTTCCAGGAACCGAGGAAGGCTGGATTTCGGGCGAACTCCTCTGGTCGGTCGTTCAACCCATGGACCGAAAGACTTTCGAGCAACAACTGCGCTTGATGGGCCGCCTCAAAGACGGCGACACCCAAAAAGTGGATTCGCTTTTTAAGGAATATCTTCAAGGGAGTTTAAATCGCTCCATGGCAGCGATCACGCTCAATAAAATTCTGGACCATGAGGCCATGAAACGGAAGTTGGAGCCCAAGGTCCTGGAGGAGCGAGTTGATTACGTCGTGCGGTCATTGATTGGCTATCACGCGCTTTCAATCGGCAAGATCACTTCTCAGGAATTAAGACGTTACGCCGAGTCCGCTCGAGAAGAGACTCTTTATCGCTATCTCAAAGACGCAGTGGGCGAGCGCGATGTCCGTTTCAATATTGATTGGCAGTTCCGCGAAGGGATGGAGATGGAGCAAGAGTCCCTCTCTCGCGGAGCCGATGCGAGCCTCTGGAGAGAAACACGGCTGGAGTTTTCCAAACTCCCCGCAGAACTCGAAGAGTTCAAGGAGCTCGTGCGTGAGAAGCTCAACGCTCAATACCGTCCCACACTTCGAATGGCAGTCTGGGGCGAGTTGATTCGGGAGCGTTATCCATTCTTGAGCTTTGAGTCCCTTTTCTCGATTCGTTCGACAGAGCTTCAAAAAATGTACGAGGCGTTGGGAGAAAAAACCTTCACGGTGCAGGAGAGTTCGTCGGAGATTTTTGAACTGATCGTAGAAGGGCCCCGGGCAGCGGAGTTCAAAAAAGCTCTCGATGAAAAACTCAACTCCACCGCCAAGGAAATCTATCAAAAGCTCAGCGCAGAGATTCAGGCGGGAACCCTCAAGCAAGAGGACGTTCCGGCTCAGTTGACTCTCGCACGCACTCGCGATCAAAAGACGGTGCTTGAGGAAGTTCGTGCTCAGTTTTCAGAAGCGATGGCTGCGAATGAGCTGACTGTACGACTCGTTGAGAAGTCCTTCTCCAGCAAAGACGAGGTCAAGCCGCCGCTCAGCGGAGGCGAAGCAGATCCGATCGCGGCACGAGAATCTCAAGAACGCTCCGTCGCCTTGAATCCGTTCTTCGGAGCATCGGGTGTGTTTCCGCGTCAGCAAATCGCGTCAGGAGACTCTTCATTGGTCTTCATCTTCCTGAAGGAGCTGAGAATGGAAGACAAGTCGGTGCTTCCGATTTCAGACCCTAAAGTGGACCGAGTGCTTCGCGCTCGCTTGCAAAGCAAGATCCAAGGCAAGGTTTTCCGCGAGTTAGCGTACCGCCTCTTTAAAGAGAACCGACTCGAAGCAGGAGCTGCAACTTGTATGGATACGCTGTGGCCTTGCACTGCATTGGATCCGGAAACCCTTGCGACCAGCTTGTTTCCTGAGCAGCTTTATCCAGGCGCAAGCTTAGGAAATTATGGGCCCCAGAATCCGATCGAGAGCACGCTCAATGAGCCTCAGCTCATGGACCGAGTGATGACGATATCGGTAGACGCGCTGCAAACCGTGTTCTCACTGCCTAATCCAGAGCCAAGCCGAGAAAAATAATTTGGTCTTGTTCAGAACCTGAGTCGTCGCCATAGTTCCCGAGGGGAAAACGACATGACGACGACTCAGGTGCAGACTCTTCCAGGCGGGGGTAAGCGGGTTGATCTTCACGGACTTCATTTGATCCGTGTAAGAGGAACAGCGTACGAGCGGGCTCGGATGCACGGAGTGCTCCTGAAAGAGGAAATTCAAGAAGGGGCGTTGCCGTACCTCAGTCAGAAAAACGAGAGTCTGATTCGATCTGCCTCAGGATTACTTCGGTTTTCACCCGTTCAAAAAATCGCCGTAGAAGCCTATCACCAACTTCTTTTGCGTGTGATGGGGTTATCCACTGATCCACAAATCAAACAGCAACTCCAAGGCCTCTGTGAAGGTGCCGGGATCCCCTATGAAATGACGTTTCGGGGGGCTCATCAAGCCGAGGGCCTCATGATGTTATCCCGGCTTTCGATGATGAAGTACTTGCTGGGACGCCTTTCCACGCGGGGGGGACTTTCGGGATGTAGTTCGGCCGTTGCTCTGGGAGCGATGACCCAGTCGGGTCGTTTGCTTGCGGCACGAAATCAGGATTACCCTGTCGTCGGTCCCTGGGAAAAACACACCACCGTTCTGTTTCAAGAGCCCACAGAAGCGGGTCTTCTTCCGGTCGTTTCAGTGGTCACTGCCGGTGTGCACACCGGTGGGCTCACGTCGATGAACCGAGAAGGCATGACGCTGTTTACTCATGCTCATTTTGGACGACAAGTCTCGCTGCGCGGTCGAACAGTCGTGGATTTGGGCAGCGAAATTATCGAGAAATCTCGCACAATCGGGGAAGCGATCGATATCGCAAGGAAGAATCGCCGTTACGCAAACTGGGCCTATGTTGTTTCGAGCGCGAAAGAGAACCAGGCCGTCGTGCTCGAGATGACTCCGGATCGAGTCGAAGTTCGCGAAGCGCATGACGGCGTCCTCACTCACAGTAACTTCTTTCAGTCCCCCGCACATGCAGGGCAGGAAGCGCTTCTTTCTGGAGCGTATAGTGAGGATCTCGTGGCGCGAATCTGCTCGCTCAGAAAACATCTTTTTGCGAATCGCGGTTCGCTCGCACCGGAGCACCTGGCTGTTGCGCTCGGAGATCCTACGGATCCAGATACGGGCGTGGAGCGAATTGTGGGGAATACAGTGGGTGTAGTGACCACGATCAAGAGTACGGTTTTTGACCCGTTAGAACAGCGATTTTGGGTCTCGACTCGAGGGGCTTCTCCTCAAGGTTTAGACGCTGACTTTCTGGAGCTTCAAGCGGATCGCTTTTGGGATCAAGTAGAAGGGGAATGGGAATCCCGCTTCATTCATGGTTACCGACCATCGAGCCCCAAGCTCATTGAAGCGACCGCCGCTTACCGAGAAGCGTATCGAGCTTGGCACATGGACGCCCTCAATCCGTCGCG
>JACCDO011845214.1_pt1 | contig 13173 bp, 10 predicted proteins | sample 7446101 | NCBI WGS metagenome assembly JACCDO01 (sample SAMN15323440, study PRJNA562643) | freshwater metagenome | isolation source: river surface water | place: USA:Blue River Watershed | collected 2017-08-16
CCGTGTCTTCTTCTATTTACTATCACGAAAAGACTGGCACAAAAATGTTAGAATTCATATTTATTGTTGGAATTATGCAATTAGCTCAAGCTTATAAATCAATGCTATTAGAAACCTCGGTATAATTCATGATTATGTACTTGATCACTTTTTGAATTCTTTATTTCTCACTTATTTCTTTATTAGATGCCTTATCCTGTTTCGGATATGACTGCAACTGTATTCGATGGTATTGCTTATAATGGTAACGATGATGATGATGATTCAACAGATGACGATGCAAGAATTTACATAGTTGGTGGATGTATTAGTAATCAAACGTTTGATGCAACTTTAGACATGTATATATGCACAGATGTTACAAATAAGATTACATACTATAAACCATATCAAAATATATGGGTAGATAATTTAACACCAGCACCAACGGCAAGATTTAGACATGTTGCTGCTCGGTTAGGTACAAAGTTATATATCGCTGGAGGAAGAGATGTTTATGATACCATCATATCTACTATTGATGTTTATGATACAATCTTAGATTCTTGGGCTACAATTTCAACAATTTGGCCAACTGCTACGTCTGATGGTGGTGCATTTACCTACAACAGTAATGTTTTACTTATTGGCGGGTATGATCAATTTTACAATTTAACATCTAACTTGACAGCATTCGATCCTAGTACAAACGCATTTACAACGAAAGCATCTATGACATACTCTCGTGGTGATGTTGCTGTAACTGTTAACAATAACTACGCCTACGTACTGGGTGGATGGAATGCATCGGATTATTTTTGTACTGCATTAAATTATGCGGAGCGTTATGATATGATTAATGATCAATGGGAATCTATAGATAATATGTTATATAAAAGAGGGGATCTTGCTGCAGGTGCTATCGGTAATTACGTATTTTCTATCGCTGGTGAAACAAAAAATGTTTCTGATTGTGTCAAATCAATACCAGTTAACACAGTTGGAAGATATGATATAGATAAACAAGAGTGGTTTGTTGAAGAAGAATTAAGTCTTAATTTATTTAGATTTATTGGCGCTAGTTTTAATTCTACCAAATTCGGCATTAATGGTTAGTATATCTACCTATATCTTACATACTCATTTTATTCATTTATTATATTTGTTTAGTAATATATTTGTTTGGTGGTCAAGGTTTATATGATCCGACTAATGATAATTACCCAGTTAAATCAAGTGCTATAAAGTATACTCCTTATTCTACAATATCAGGAAATGATAAATTATCACCAGTATCTATATTTGGAATTGTTGTTGGTGTTTTAGCATTCATCACTGTTGTTACGTGTTTAGGTTTAAGTTACTTGGCATATGCTAGACGAGGATATTATACTAAAAAGGATATATCATTATCTAGTGCGGCTAATACGGCATTTGTTAATGAAGATGCTGATGAAGAAATCGATATAGATCTAAAAGCCAGTAACCAGAGTAGTGTGAATATATCAATGGTTAAGTCAACTATAACTTATAGTAATGAACTATAAAATTCAGTGTGTAGTTAACTAAAAAAAAATTGAACTAATCTTCTTTTTATCAATATTTTGTTATTTATTTCGATTGTGATGCCATGGTAGGCTTATCGCCACGTACCGGCGGTACCAAGAAATTTAAAAAAAAGTATACTGACTCACATATCAAGAACAATGAGTAGTGAGTTATCCGCTTCTATCTTGGAGGCTCAAAAGGAAGCAGACGAGGTTGCTGACAACTATGAGAATAATGATAACTTAAACAGTGAGGATGTGGTACTAACTATACCAAAATTATTGTCATTACCTAAAGAAGTAGCTATTGAAAAAGCAAATGATATTAAGTCAAAAGGATCTCAACTAGATTTATTACTAATAAAAGCAGAATCATATTCTCATTTTATATTGGAAAATCAAAAGAATTCACAATTAGCAGCTGGTATTTACAATGATGAAGTGGACGATGACGATGAAAATGATAATGACGATAACATGAAGGATAAAAAGCGTGGTAAAAATCAATCCATTAAATCACCAGGGAAAAAGTCGAAAAGTAACAATTCAAAATTTCAACAGCCAAAATCTTTAGTCGGTGGAACATTAATGTCATATCAATTAGAAGGTTTAAGATGGTTATTAACACTTTATGAGAATGGTTTAAGTGGTATACTTGCTGATGAAATGGGTTTAGGTAAAACTATACAAATTATTTCATTAGTCGCCGAATTACGTCAAAATAGTGTTAATGGACCATTTCTCATTGCAGGACCATTAGCGACTCTAATGAATTGGATCAACGAATTTCGTAAATGGTTACCATCATGTCCAGTGTTATTGTATCATGGTAGTAAACAAGAACGTGCCGAATTACGAAAGAAACACATGTCATTGTCTAACACAAAAAATGTATCATTTCCAATTATCATAACATCATTTGAAATATGTTTATTAGATCGAGCACATTTAGAACGCTATTTATGGCAATATATTATATTAGATGAAGGACATCGTATTAAAAATCGTAATTGTAAATTGGTGAAAGAATTAAAACAAATTAAATCCGTTTCACGGTTATTGTTAACTGGTACACCAATACAAAATACATTAGAAGAGCTATGGTCATTACTTAATTTTTGTTCACCAACAATATTTGATGATCTTGATGTTTTCCAATCTTGGTTCGGTTTTCGTAATATAGGTAAAGAAACTCAAGTAGATGATATTATCTCAACAGAGCAACAAGAACGTATTGTTACAAAATTACATGAAATATTACGACCATTTTTATTACGTCGTATGAAAAAGGATGTATTAATTGAAATGCCACCTAAAAAAGAAATTGTTATTTATTGTGGATTAACACCATTACAAAAAGTTTATTATAGTTTAGTTATGAATGGTAATCATTTTTTATTATCTTTTATATTAATATTTTATACTTATTTATAATTCCCTTTGAAGGTACTTTACGTGATTCATTACTTACTATGAATATAGAAAATGCCAATATGATATCACAACAAAATACAACTATGAATTTACGTAAAGTTTGTAATCATCCATTTTTATTTGGTGAACCAAAAGTGAATAAAAAAGATTATATTAAAGGTAGTAAACTTCATACACAATTTTCGAAAACGAATACAGTTACTACAAATAGTCCAATAAAAAATAATAAAAGAGTAAGTAAATCACAAGTTTATATTGATCCAGATTCAGATTGTGAAGATTTATTTCGTTCAGATACTCCTCCAATAACTTCAAAAAAAAATTCACTTACTCATGTTGAATCAACTATATCATTGTCAAATGATAATGATAATATGGATTATATTGGTATTGTTGATCCACTAAGTCTTATTAATGGTAGTGGTAAATTAAAATTATTAGATCGTATGTTACCGTTATTAAAAAAAGAAAATCATAAAGTATTAATATTCTCACAAATGACAGAATTATTAAATATTATACAAGATTATTGTTATTATAAAGATTACAATATGGTAAGATTAGATGGTAGTACTAAGTTAGTCGAGAGACAAGCCGCAATAGATTCATATAACAATCCGAAGGATGATGTATTTATATTTTTACTATCAACACGTGCTGGTGGATTAGGTATAAATTTAACTGCTGCTGATACTGTTTTTATATTTGATTCTGATTGGAATCCACATCAAGATAGTCAAGCGCAAGATAGATGTCATCGTATTGGACAAAAAAAACCAGTTATTGTATATCGTTTATTAACTCATAATAGTATTGAAATTGAGATGATGGAACGTCAACTTAGTAAAAAAAAATTAGAAAAATTGACTATTCATGGTGGTGATTATCGTAAAGCAGGTGAAAGATGGGGTAAAGAAATGACTTTATCAACATTAAGACGTTTATTAAGTGATGAAGTTAATGTTAGCAGAATGTCCAATAATAATGTTGATAGTAACGTGGATATTGATATTTGTGACTCAGAATTAGCATTAATTATGAATCGTGAATTATTATTTCCAGGTAGTGATAATTGTTCTGTTGCATTAGAAGGAGATTGTTATGATATAGTTGATAATACCGTAGAATCATCAATATTACAGGCTATAAATTAAATGTATTTCATTAATTATCTATTTCAGCTATTAAGTCACCTGCTGCTACTTGTGACCCATTCACTACATGCAATGCTTTAATTTTACCGGATACTGCTGATACAACATTTGTTTCCATTTTCATCGCCGATAATACTACTAATGGATCACCTTTAGTAATTTGATCACCAATTTTAACCTTGACATTAAATACTACACCTGGCATTGGAGCTGGTATTTGTCCGGGGATTCTTGGATCTGCTTTAATTTTTTTTTCAACTTTAACACCGGCTTTTTCATCTAATACACGTACAATACGATTGGTACCATTTAAATCAAATACAACTTCACGATATCCTTGATCATTAATAGGACTTATATTTTTTAATTTCACAAATAATGTTTTACCAGCTTCTAATTCAACAGCAATTTCTTGTCCAACTTTCATACCTTTTTAAATAATAATTGATTAGACAAAGATGTATTATACATGTAATAGTGCTTACCTTCAACAAATGTTCTTGTATCTAATACTGATAAATCGCCGTATTTATTTTTGATAGTTAAAAATTCTTCAAATACTTTAGGATATTGTGAATATGATACAACATCCGTTTCACTTATTACATTTGATGGAAACTTTAATGAAAGATTTTCTTTAACTAATGAAAAATCAAGTGGTTTCATTTCAGCACCAGGACGACCATCAAAACATTCTTTACCATTTGGTAATTTTTTGCCTCTTAATACATTAGTTCTTAATGGTTCAGGAAAACCAAATGGTGGAATTCCTAAATATCCTTGAAAATATTCAACTACTGATGTAGGAAATGATAATGTTGATGCTTTTTCTATAACTATCGCTTCTGTTAAATTATTTTGGACCATAAATTGAGCTAGATCACCAACAACTTTTGATGATGGTGTGACTTTAAGAATATCACCAAGTAAACGATTGGCTGCGGCATAACTTTTCTTAATAGCTGGCCATTGACCTGCAAGTCCTAATTGTTGAGATTGGAATAAAAGATTTGTATATTGACCACCGGGCATTTCATGATTAAAAACATCACTAGAGCCACTTTTTTGGCCTGATTCAAATGGAGCATAAATGCCTCTGCATTCCTCCCAATATTCATTGATTGCTGTAAGTTGTTCCAAGTCTAACTTGGTATCAAGTGCAGTACCTTGTAAAGAACCCACAATTGCACCCATTGAAGGTTGTGATGTTAGACCAGACATACTATCAATTGCAGCATCAACAACATCAGCACCAGCTGCTGCACATGCTAGCATTGATGCTACTCCAGTGCCTGCAGTATCATGAGTTTGAACATGAATAGGAATATCTGGAAATTCTTTTCGCAATGTTGATACTAATAATGTGGCGGCTTCAGGTTTTAATAAACCAGCCATATCCTTGATTGCTAGAACGTGAGCACCTAAATTCACTAATTGTCGTGCAAAATTGACGTAATAATCCAAATTATAACGAGCATTCGGAGCGGATACATCACCGGTGTAACATACCGCCGCTTCAATAATACCACCAGCTGCTCCAACTGCATCTATTCCTAAACGCATGTTTTCAAGATAATTGAGTGAATCGAAGACTCTGAACACATCCATTCCATGTTGTTTTGCTTGGTCACAAAATTTATAAACAACATTATCAGGATAACTGGTATAACCAACAGCGTTTGCACCTCTTAATAACATCTGGAATGGTATATCTGGAACTGCTGCGCGCATTCTGCCTAATCTATCCCATGGACATTCATTTAAAAATCTCATAGATACATCAAAGGTTGCCCCACCCCAATTTTCAATACTATATAAATTTTTCATTGCAATCGATGTAGCAGGCGCAATTTTCATTATATCATAAGTCCTTAATCGTGTGGCCAATAAACTCTGATGAGCATCTCTCCAAGTAGTATCAGTTAATAATAGCTCTTTCTTATTTCGAACAGCACGAGCAAATGCTTTTGGACCATCTTTAACAAAAATTTGACGAAGTGAAGGACTCTTGGATTCTTGAGATTTTGGAGCAAAAGGCGCAACAGTGATATTAGGTAATATAGGATTGATTTTAGAGCAAGGTTGTCCAACTGCACCTAAAGCCTCAGGTGGCCCATTAACGGTGACATTAGCAATATATCCTAGTAATTTATTTCCACGGTTATCAGCGTTATCCCTTTCCAATAATTTAGGATTAGATTCTATAAATGAAGTATCAACAGTACCCTCGGTAAAGTCTTTATGATTTAATACGTTCAAAACAAACAACTTATTGGTCATAACTCCTCGCACACGAAACTCTTTTAATGCTCTTCTAAGTTTCTTGACACATTCTGCGCGAGTACTGGCATGGGCAGTTAATTTAACCAAAAGTGAATCGTAATGAGGAGAAATAACAGCTCCTGTAAAACCTGGACCGTCATCGATACGTATTCCCATACCACCTGGTAATCGAAAAACTTCTAAAACTCCGGTTGAAGGGCTAAAATCAGCACTTGGATCCTCTGTTGTTACTCTACATTGCATTGCGACACCTGAAACTTTAATATTTTCTTGAATTAATCCTAACTCTTTTAATGTTGCTCCAGCAGCGATTTTAATTTGTGCTTGTACAATATCAATACCTGTAACCTGTTCCGTCACAGTATGCTCGACCTGAACACGCGGATTTACTTCAATGAAATAATGTCGTCCTTCTTTATCTACCAAAAACTCAACTGTACCAGCGTTTTTATATTTGGCAGCACTCATTATTTTAAGTGCATCGGCTAATATTGCTTGTCTCGTCTTTTCAGGTAATAACATTGCAGGAGCAGTTTCGATAACCTTCTGGTGCCTTCGTTGTACTGAACAGTCTCGGTCCCATAGATGAACAACATTTCCAGTTCCATCGCCTAAAATTTGAACTTCAATATGTCTTGGTTTATATACATATCGTTCTAAGAAAATGGAACCGTCACCAAATGCAGCACTTGCTTCAGAACTCGCCAATTTAAATGATTCTGGTAAATCCTTTTCATGGTGCACAACTCGCATGCCTCTTCCACCTCCACCATGTGCTGCTTTAATAATTACTGGATATCCCACGCCACTATCAATAAATTTCTTAGCCTCCTCAAAAGTAGTGACAAAAGTATTAGTTCCAGGGACGACTGGTATATTATTGGCTTGAGCTAATTCTCTAGCTGCTGTCTTGTCACCAAACATTGCTAATTGTTCAGGACTTGGACCAACAAAGATAATGCCATTATCACGACATGCTTTGGCAAATTCTTTATTCTCTGACAAAAAGCCATACCCTGGATGAATAGCCTTTACACCTGATTTTATTGCTACATCTATAATAGAAGGGATATCTAAATAGGCACCAACAGGACTTTTCCCGACACCGACTAAAAATGCTTGGTCACATTTATATCTGTGCTGTTGGAGTCTGTCCTCGTGGGCATAAATACCAACTGTTTGTATGCCTAATTCATTACCCGCTCTCATAATTCTACAAGCTATCTCTCCTCTATTGGCAGCCATCAATTTACTAAAAACAGGTTTATCATTTTCAGTTGAATACCTTCTACCAAGTCGAGCTAGTACAGGCTGTCTCAAAATCGATAATTTTAACATGCTTCTAATGCTTTTTCAATGCTTTTTGAGGTGTGTCAGCACTGTGTGATGCATGTCCATGGAGTGATGAAGTTCCAGGTCCTGTTTTTGGCTCAGGAAAAAGTTCAAGTTCAAGATATCATGGAAGGAAATGAAATATAGTTGAATAATTTATGATTAATTATTTATTGCATTTAAAATTATTGATATCTAATTATTTATTTCTTCAACTTGAATAAAATGAATATTATGTAAACCAATAAATATACTGCGTGTTATATATAACCATATATTATAACTATTATTTTTCGTTCCTTTATCATCTGATAATAATGGTCTATCTAATGTATGAATGATATTATTTTCTGAATTTGTTACCATAAATGAAGTAACTTGTTGTTGTATATATGGTGTCATATGAATTTGATTTTGTACGTCATTTATATTATAATTTCTAATATTATTTAATGTTATTGTTCTTTCATGGATTAATATATCTGTCAAATAAATTACTAGAATAGCAGTAGAACAAACAAGTATAGCCGCGATGATTATAACTGCTACTTCAGGATTCAGTTCAGCAATAACATCAAAACATTTATCATCACCATCAAGTACTGGATCTAAATATTTTTTTAATATTTTATTGATGGAATCACAACTATCACCAACAATAAATGCAGCGAATTGTTGTATTTCAAGTAAACTAGCTATAATAGCAACACAAAATACATCTAAACTAGCCCATGCATTAGCAATCTCTAATGCAACTAATAAACGTGACTGAAATAATGTAGATAATGGAACAAAACATATTATTAATGTAAGCAAGAGTACACTAAATGGGCATATCAAACCAAATGCAAAGTATGAACCAATGGTGGTGATATAACCAAAACTTGTAGATGGTAATGTTTCACCGACACTAATAAAACTATAATTAACTATTGCATCATCACCAAGTAATAATCCAGTAAGTCCTTTAAATTCAAATTTAAATGTATCAATATATGTTCCAGATATTATAAAAAAGAATGTTACTCCAAGATAACAAATAACAGCAATTTTTCCAAGTGTAGTAATTGAAATATGAATCATTACATCATCAGTGTAAGTATCCCATACAATTGTTTTATCAACATATTTCTTAGCAACATGAAATTTATGAGTAAATAAACTATCGTATCGTATACTAGCAGATAATTCAGCACTCACTTTTCTATTTTCAAAGCTTGAATTTGATTCATTCGAGGTAACAATTCCGCTATCACTACTTGATGTAGATCCGACACTACACCTATGACACGCAAGTGTTACATGACCCAAAACTAATGACAACATTGTTGCATACAAAAATGAAAAAAAACCGAAATCTGCTCGTACATTAACATCTATAACTAATACCTGAGCTAATGCTAAATGCAAATGAAATGCACAAGTAAACAATACCATAACAAAGACATCTATCAATGACCATTTACCATATGCATCCAAAAATCTTAAAAAATATTCTCGACGCGACACAGTTAATATAGATGGAGGTAATAAAAATGAGCACAACATAAACATTAATTTTACATATGGCCAAAATCCAGAAAAAAATGCAATTAATATGGCTAATACATAAACCTTTGCATTCCACATATCTTTAACTGTACTTACTAATCCAAAATAAAATATATTTTTTTCATGCTCATTTGAGGTATCTTTATTAATATATAGTTGTACTACAACTGCATCACTAGATGCATTAGACTGTACAAACAATGAGATATTATAAAAGATTAAAGCCACTGAAGCCAATCTTATTATAACCGGTATTTTCTTATCAAATGCTAACGACTCGGTCCATTTAAACGACTTGAAAAAATTAATGAGAGACTCTTCGCCTGAACATAATCGATGCAATACGCGACAGCAAGTAAATGTCAACTTATCTTTACGATTGTATATATAGTATGATATAACTACCATCAAAATAACTATAAATCCAATGAGTATATATACCCAACCTTCTACTTCGCTACTAGACGGATTAATACCATCATTATTGGAGGGCACTACACCATTATTACTACACACCGTACTCGATTCATCTATTTTTGCTGCAATTTCGTCATTTTTTGAAGCAATTCGAGTTGGACTAGTTATTTTATCAAATAATGTATCCATTTTTGTCGTGGCATCAATACATTTTGCAATATTATCGCTATAAATAGTTAGATTAGCATTTTCCACATCGGCAATGGCATATATCACAGTAAAACCATCTAATGTACTGCCTAAACATCCATACGTGTGAAGTTGTGATACCTGTAAGTCGTACAGCTTATTTTTATCTAATTCAACATCTGATAGAAGATCAAGAGTTAAAGCTATTAATGCAAATGATATATTTAGACTATCGCTTGTAATCGATAATGTAAGCGGGTTACTATCAACACCAATTGTAATATTAGTACCAATATCGTATAACTTCGATGGATCATCATAAACAATAATAGGAGCAAATGTACTTAAAGAGTTTAAACCATTTAATGAAACTTTAATTCTTTTGTCAATAATATCAATGCCACCAGTATTACTGGTAGCACAAGTGATAACATTATTGATATTATCAACTCCAATTTTATTAATTGTGGTATAAATTATGTCTAATATAGAGTTTGACCATACAACTAATGATGGTGATGATGGATCATACGATGAAATATGTGCTGGACATCCAATTTCAGTATTATTGACAAAAATTTCATTAATCATACTATTAATTCCATTCCTAATTGTTCCTTGTGATAATCCCTCAATTAATTCGGTGATTAAATCATTGTAGCCATGAGTTAATAGATCCAATATACTAAAAATAATAAAATGAGAATTAGGAGAGTGTCTATAATATGGTAAAATAATTTACCTATCGAATAATTCAACAATATCATCGCTTAAATCAGTATTAATAGGATTAGGTGTTGCTTCAATTATGCTTATATCACTGATATTTGTGTGTAATATTAATGACGTTAAATTCATGTAATCAATAGCAGAAGTAACACATGAAGCATATTGTAATTGATCAACATATATACTATCTAGAGTGCCTTTGTTTATTGCAAGTCCCAAATCAATAAGAATTGACACATTAAATAATTTTATACTAGTTATATAAGTATCGGTGTATTCTCCACTAGTTAATGACGAATTCGCTACAATCGCAATTGTTATATCTAAATAATCAAGACTTATTGATGCCGACAATGTTAAATTGCTACTACTATCTGGTGCCAATAATGTAAATTCTGTAAATGAATCAAGTCCTTTCAATGTTATTGATGATATTGTTAAATTAACCACCAATCCAGATGGTAGTGTAACTGGCTTATCCATAAAATTAATGGTAACAATACCAGTGCCATTGGTGGCAGTATCAACTAATGTATCAATTAATGGTAATATGACTATATCTGAAATAACTGGATATTTTGTTGTTAAACAATCAAATATTACTGACGATTTAAATTTTTCGGGTAATAAAAATATCGTATTAAGGAGTGACTCATGCCAATTAATGTAATCGTTGCTCTCAATATATTGCGATGGTATAGTCGATGGCTCTGATTTGATTATAGAAACTAAATATGGATCAATATCATCAACTATTAAAGATGTTAAATTTGTGGCAACAATATTCGCTATACTGGAACAAAATAATTCTTTAATTTCTTTTTCTATCAATGCAGCTATAAATGGTTCAAGAAATGTGTTAACAATTATACTGTCAAATGTTAAATCAACATGTATAGATGTAATATTACATGAAGTAAACTCAGCACCAGCAGGTAAAGAATTTGATTCATTTTTTGGTATATCTAATATAATACCAATAATAGCATCAGATACTACCCCATCAATTGAACCATCTAATATACCATAAGTATAATCAAAATAAACATTTAAACCGAAATTGGTTACCGTTATATTAATCGATGTTGAAGGGACATAATTAGATGGAAATGATTGTAATGTAAATTCGTCACAATAACCATTTGTTAAACATAATTCTTCATTATTCAATGTAAAGCATGTGTCTGGTATATATATAATCAGTGATTCTAAATAACAAGTTATTGGATCTGAATCGCATTGTGATGTTATTAGCTTTGTTCCTTTTGATGAAAAAATACAAAATGATAGTAAGACATTAATAAGTATTATAATGTTCAACATCAATATCAGTTATTTTCACACTTTATAGAGGTCAAACTTTGTTTTTTCTTGTATTATTTCTGTACCAAACTAATTTCTTAGTCTATCAGTCGATTGATGACTATTTATTCACACATCCACTTGCCTAAAACCATAAAACACTTCACTTTCGTTTGGCGCGAATTTAGATTTTTTTCCTTTTTTTTTGATCGAGGTTGGAAATCAAAACCAGAAACTTAAACTACCTACAATTTTTGAGAACATATTATAATTTGCTCATTCTTTTTGCAAAATGAGCGATCGAGTGTATGATATTGGTGACTTGATTGAAGATTTTGATTTAGAATCTCAATTTGGTAATATTTCATACCGCGATTTAGTTCATGGAAAATATTCATTAATTGTAACATTTGGGAGTGCTTTAGAACCATGTGCAACAACAGATATAGGTAATAGTATTATCATCTCACGTATTTCACAATATATTGCGATTTTATTCACACTCATTCATTCATTCCATAGGTATGCTGGGAAAGTTGATACAAGAGTTTGAAGCAAGAAATATATCAGTATTAGCCATAGGATGTGATACTGTTCCTAACTATAGAAAATGGATAAAAGATATCGAGGAACTAAATTCAACTAAAATTACATTTCCATTACTAGCCGATCCAGAAATGAAAATATTACATAAATTTGGATGTGCTAGAAATATTCCGCCAAGTAAAGAATATAAATTATTATGTAATGGTGCATTTATTATCGATTTAGATTTTAGAATAAGATTTAGTTACAAATACTCGACACATGTGGGAAGAAATTTGTATGAATTACTCCGATCATATGACGCATTACAATTAGCATTAACTCATAGAATAGTAACACCTTCAAATTGGGGAATGGGTCAAGATGTTTTGTTGCACAATGATGTTACTAACGAAGGAGCTAATCATATGAGATTTGCAACAGTAAAGCCATACTTTAGGCTTGCAGCTTGTCCTGAAGGTAGCGAGTAGTGATAGTATTATATACTATTTGTCTTTTTGTATTTAGTGCAACTATACCTGTCATTCCTTTTGGTATTTTGTAGTATCCATACTTAACAAATGTTTGATTACGAACATATCATGATATAGTCAAATCTAATCCTTATTACCTAACTCTCGAATGATTAACATTAGTTATTAGGTGCAGTACGGTACTGTACCGGTACAAAATGCTGGCAGAATCTGCCAGAGCATGGTTTGTTAGAGAGC
>JACCDO011849090.1_pt1 | contig 13173 bp, 14 predicted proteins | sample 7446101 | NCBI WGS metagenome assembly JACCDO01 (sample SAMN15323440, study PRJNA562643) | freshwater metagenome | isolation source: river surface water | place: USA:Blue River Watershed | collected 2017-08-16
ACACGAAAGATGGGAAAAATGGGGAAGATGGGGAAGATGGGGAAGATGGGAAAGTTCGCCGCAAAAAAAAATTGAAGTTGATGTGTTTCGTTGACATACCCTAACACATCAATCTGGAAATGAACGCCAGACGTTGCAGCCGTTGCAAACAAACCGGCCACGATAAACGAACTTGCAAAATGGAAGTGCCTGCTGAAGTGAAGCCGAAGACCGAAGTCAAAGCAGAACCCAAAGAACCTATTCCTACAGTGCAAGCTCAGGAACCTGCTCCTGCCAAACCCGAGGAATCCACTCCCTCAGACCTTCTGGACGACCTCGTTCAACTCTTCGGCGAAAAATGTACGACTACAGAAATGGACCCCCTCGCCCCCTATCGTGCCGCTTACGCCACCGCCTTTGAACGCACTGTAAAGGGTTTCCACTTGGTCAATGACACCCCCATCAAGGAAAGTATCTGGGAAAATCTCAACGCCGAAATCTTCGCCGCGGCCGGTTGCCCCGTGGAATCCAAGAGCGACGGCTCCCATAAATCCGGCGCCGACATCGTATGTTCCATCGGCGCAATCAGCAACAAGTCGTCCACCTACGAGAAGGACGGCGCCAATTTCAAAATCAGCTCCTACCGTCTTACATCCGTATGTTCCGAGAAGGACCCCTCCAACCCCGCCGCCATCAGCGCTGAAATCAACAGCCGCAAGAACTACGCCTATTATTCCATCATTGTGCGCTCAGAAACACCCACCACCTACATCTATGACTGGTACCTCATTCCCAGCTCGTGCCCTGCCCTCAACCCTGAGACCTATACATGGGTTCCCACGGTCGGCGCCAAGGGCAAGAAGAAGGACAGCACTATAGGATGGCGTACGAATGTGGTGGATGGGTCGTGGATGAGTATTTCCTTCTCCATGTCGTCCCAGCTGTGGATTAACTTCCACATTACGGAGGCCTACCGCGGCTATAAGATGGCGTCGGCCGTGGGACCCAAAGAGCGGAAATACACCTATAGTGAACTCGCATTGATTCTCAATGCTTGCAAGGAAGTGCAAAGCACTACCGCGTCGGCTAGCGCTCTGGGCTTTTAGATTTCATCGCGTCTACATCTATAAAATTGAGCCTCCTGTTTTTTCTAGAGTGGAGTACACATACCCAACATGGATTATTCTAAGAAATCACGTGCTGAACTAATCGCCCTCTGCAAAGAGGCCGGCATAAAAGGATGTTCGGCAAAAAAGAAGGAGGAACTCGTTCTCTTGCTTTCCAAACATACATCGGCTCCTACTTCCGCAGATGCTGATACATCAACATCGGCTTCAACATCAGATTCAAACCCAGTCCAGACATCCGCCCCAGTTGCTGCGCTAACGCTAAGACAAGAAATCCTACATGGGGACACACTTGACATCCTCCCTAAACTCCCAGATGAATCCGTCCAAATCGTCCTTGCCGACCCCCCATACAACATTGGCAAGGACTTCGGCAACACCAGCGACAAACAGCCCATGGACACCTACCTCACCTGGACCGACCGCTGGGTCGCCGAGTGCCTCCGCGTCCTCAAGCCCAACGGCACACTCTTCATCTTCGGATTCAGTGAAATCCTCGCCCTCATCCTTGCCCGCATTCCCTATAATGTAAACCGCCGCTGGCTCATCTGGCACTATACCAATAAGAACGTCGCTTCCCTCCACTTCTGGCAACGCTCTCATGAAAGCATTCTCGTGCTCTGGAAAGAAGACAAGGTCTTCCATCGCGATGCTGTTCGTGAGCCATATACGGAAGGATTTCTACAGGGCGCCGCCGGCAAGAAGCGCGCAGCCACCAAAGGCCGTTTCTCAAAAGGAGAGAAGGACACCACCTATAATGCACACCCCGCTGGCGCGCTCCCTCGTGATGTCATTAAGATTCCCGCTCTTGCCGGCGGAGCCGGTGCCAAGGAACGCGTGGACCATCCTACCCAGAAACCTCTTGCCTTGTGCGAGCGTCTCCTCAAGTCTTGCTCACAAGGACCAGACGCGGGCCTCGTACTCGTCCCCTTCGCCGGCTCAGGCAGTGAATGTGTCGCCGCAAAACAATTGGGACTTCCCTATGTCGGCATTGAACTGAACGAGGACTATGTGGCTTTGTGTACGGAACGCCTCGCGAAAATAGGCTTAGCTGAAAGGCGCTCGGCTGATAGCCTCGCTAAACGCGTTTCACCGGCGTCAAGTCCCGTAGAGGATGCACTATAGGAATGTCAGAATCGGCATTAGAGTCCGTTGTTCTGGATGCCGCGGCAGTGGCTGGTCCAAGCGTAAGTACCGTCATACATCAAATTGCATCAGCAGACGCTAGTTCAGACACATCATACATATACCCTATAGTGCTAATCCTGGGTATCATCGCCATCATATGCCTTTTTTTCTACAAACGGGCCATTCACGAATTCCGTATTAATCAGGTGGAGACTCTGGCTGAGGCTTTCGCGCAACAACATGAGCGCGTTCCATGTGTCATCACAGAGTCCGCACACCCTACCGGCCTCTGGCTCACCGAAACCGTCCGTGGCCGCGCACCCCTTGCATCATACAAGGTGGAGGACATGATACCCCTCACCGAATTCCTTACAGTGAAAACTAACATACCTGAAATCGGCGAGGCCGACGGCGCTGCCTTAGCCGAGACCGCCGGCATTGCTCTCTGGTCCACGCATACTGTCTTGCCGATTTTCAAAGCGGCATCCAGCCTCGGTTCCCTTTATAAGGCCGACATTTATGCCTACGCCGGCCCTCGTGGCCTCCATAAAACCACCGCCGCCGCTTCACTGCTTATTGCCACCGATGGTGTCCTGTCAGTCAGCATTATGCATGAGGAAGCGGAACCCTACTTGCCCGCCGACTGGCAAGGCCGTCAACTCGGCAGCTTCACCTACGATGACACGCCCCTACTCGGCCACATTGACTACATGGATATTGTCCTCCGCCCTGGCAATGCCCTCCTCTTGCCCGCACATTGGACGTATTGTATTACCGCACAGGGCGCCGACCCGCCCCTCTATACGCTCCTGGAGTTCCATCACCCAGTCAGCGCCTTCGTCAATCGTGTCCTATCCGTGCGCGGTCTTAAATAATTTCCCTATAGTGTTTTCTAAGAGTCTACACTATAGAGGTTATGGACGAGTCTGATTCCTATTATTCTGAGTACGGGTTTGAAGAGGTGGTATCGGACCAGGATTTTTCCGTGAATCCCACATACAAAGAATATTATCCGAATGGAGTTCTGAAAGAAATTGGTCGTTATACACCCAAAAAGGCTCGGATTGGTTCTCATATATCCTTTGATGAAGACGGTACTTATGATGAAATCGTGCGCTATAGCACTGACCGAAAGAAAGTCGGCGCACATCTTATTTTTTATACCAATAGCACAAGTTCTTCACTGTATGATGCATCTGGTCTTCCACATGGGGTGTTCTATCATCGTGTATATGTAGGGCGTGGAATCATACGGACCATTCGCACGGATTTGGTACATGGGGTTCCGCGACGCTGGGTGAGTGTATGGTGGGGGCAAGCCCACGTCCATTGGATTCATGCAAAGGGATTCCATATAATACTTCGTTATCTACGCACACGGAAAGAAGCCAACTTTGATGTCAAGCTCTACAAGTCGTCGGCAAACCAAGACGGCATGTATATTATGTATGAGAACGACCGCATTCTAGTAGACTTTACTGTTGTGGACCCGCATAATAAAGACGCATTTGAACCAGGTGATGTAACAAAAATCTATGTAGAACATGTTGAAAGTTGGGGCAACATTGCAATGAAACATGGGCCGTTCACCGATGAGTACATGGCTGATGACATCCTTTCCACTATAGAGGAAGAAGGGGATGTACGCGCCGGCCTGGACCGTTATTTGACGAACTATGGGGTCGCTCCAAAGTTCGGCTCCTATCAAATCCGTGAATTCATACACTCCTTTCTCGTCCAAAGGGAACCAAACGCTTAGAAAAAAATTGACGTCGGCCGGCGCGCCCTGGAATCGTATCTATTCTCTAGAGATATCTGCCCGCTCCTACAGGAAAATGAGCCACAATCTCAACCCCAACGCCCGTGAGTTCGTCCCCAAGGGAGTCAATTCCTATAGTGCACCTACTGGGCTCCCTGCCGCCTCGCCTATGTATGGCGTCAACGCCTATTCGTATCCGTATCCGAGTCCGAGTCCGAATGCTTCTTACTATAAGGACCTCTATGTAAAGTCTCTCTACGAACGGAATGAGGAGCTGGAGCGTCTGAAGAAGGAGCGTGTTGACCTTCTCAAGGAACAGGAATCCATCACTCGTAAGTACTCAGACATGGTTTGCTCCAACGTTGCACTTCGCAAGGAACACAACGCACTGAAGGCGGAGTTTGAAACACTGCAGCAGCGCTATGATGCCGCGGAAAAGAAGACGAATACCATCAATAAGACGACGAAGGCCGTTCTGAAGGAGAACGCGGCGTTTCAGGACCAGCTTGAACAGCTTCAGGCCGAGCTTCGCCACGCCCACGAGGCCAACACGGAACTCCAACAGACCCTCTATAGTGCAAACGCGAAGAACGCATCGTTGGAGAAGTCCATCGCCCACATCCAGGAAGAATCCGTCAAGATTCAGCAGGAGATTAAGCAGTGCTTTCAGGCCGAGATTCGTGCCCTTGAGGAGGAACTTGCCGCATCCAAGGAGGAACTTGCTGGAGTGCAAGATGCTCTTGCTGAAGAGCGGCGCGAGTCCAAGGCGAAGCAGGATACGATGCAGGAGGGTATCACGACCGCTCTCCAGCTCTTCACCGACCGTTGCATGGAAGCGGAGGAGCGTAAGAAGGTCGCCGAGGAATGGAAGGAGCAGGCGGAGGGCGTCCTGATTACTCTTTACAATAAGGCGGCGACGCAGGCGTCTGAGACCGTAGCTCTTCAGCAGACCCTGGAGTCTCTCTTCCAGGTTCGGATTGAAGAGAACTCGCGGGTAAATGAAATTCTGCATGGATATGAGAACCGCATCCTTGAACTCCAGGCCTACAAGGGAATCACCAGCACCCTCTACATCCCTCCTTTCGCCCGTCCTCCGCGCCAGCAGGTCATGAATCCTGAGGAAGAGGAAGAAGAGGAAGAGACCATGGATGACCCCACGCACGACATTTGGGCCCTTCCCTCCCTCGTTCCGTCCGCGCACGCCTAAACTCACCGCCTCGTATACACTATAAGAAAACATGGACACTCTTCTTCAAACGAATCAGGCCGTCGTGGACGAACTGGAGTCGCGGACTCTACAGCTGAGTCTTGCCCCAGAGACGCCCCCACCGGTTTTTTCATTGCCACCCGTCCTCGCCCACGCCCTTATGCTCCAGCCCTCAAAGTATTACACTATAGGAATGATTCTTGGGGCATTTCATACATATATTCTGAATCATTCGCTTTCTGGCGCTAGCGCAGTTCTCACCCTGGACTCCGCATTGAAGTCCATCCTCGCCGCTCCCCAACAAACCATTCCCTATAGTGCAGCTGTGGCGCTTCTTTGTCGGCAACTTATACTGAAAGTATAAAGGGGCTCAATATATTTTATCTAGAAACGTCTTATAATTCTAGATAAAATGCCAGAACATTGGCTTTGTTCCAAAGAAGAGGCCCGCATTTTGTGGTATACATCCTGGACATGTGCACCCGCGTTTTTGGCCCAATATTTCTATTATTCACAAACAGACATTGCTCTTATTACGCTTCTCGTTCTATTTACATCACTCGCCTATTGGCGGAAACCAACATATGGATGTCGGCGTAACATGGATATGACATGTGTTCTGGTTGGTCTTTTTCATAATATGTATTGTGCCCATGGCGCGGAAATGGCGACCTACTACTATTTTTTCACGGCACTTGGAGTAAATGCATACATTCTTGGTTGGTATTTTTATAAACGCGGGCAGTTGAAGATGAGTATCTACATGCATTCCATCGTTCATATATGTGCGAATATTGCAAATACATGCCTTGCAGCAGGACATCTAACCGCAACCCCTATAGTGCATCTCCTACTGAAATAAAATTGGTACACTCCAACAGTGTTTGAGTCTACCAACTCACCCCCCATGAAAATGCAGAAGCCGCGTGTCCTAGAAGAAGTCGTCGGTCATACCGAACACATTAAGACGCTCAAGCGCTGGCTCAAACTCTGGACGGAGCAGGGCGGTGGCAAGCCGGCCTTCCTATCCGGTCCGCCAGGTGTCGGCAAGACGACAATCGCCCATCTTCTTGCCGCGCAACAAGGATATGCCGTCCAAGAATGGAATGCATCCGATGGCCGGTCCGCCGCCGCTCTCAAAAGTCTGGCGACAAGTAAACAGACATATTTGGAGGAACGATTCCTTCTGATTATGGACGAAGTGGACGGACTCGCCGACCACGGCGGTGTCCCAGCCCTGACCGACATACTCCGCAAATCCACCGTCCCCATCATCTGTATTGCGAATGAACGCCCGCAGAAGCTGAAGACCCTCATTAGTCTCTGTAGTCCTGCGCTGGCCTTTAAGCCCCTCACGGCAGACGACCTAAAGAAAATCTTGGGCTCTTCTCTGGGGGATTCTACCACCACCCGCGACCGCTCCCACATTATAGAGGCTGCGCGTGGAGATGCACGGGCGGCCTTGAATATGGCGCGGCTTGAGGGCGCGGGGTCAGCTGGCGCTGGCGAGCGAAAAGACGCAACATACACCATCTTCACCGCCGCACATGCCGTCTTTGACAAGACCAATCCCTATAGTGTTGCCGAGGGTGCCGCCATGAGTGATTACATGATGGTCCCCTCTATGGTGGAAGAAGGATGTACGGGTGCGGCGAAGACCCTTAAACAGGCCCTCGCCGCCGCGGACCGAATCGTACATGGGGATGTTCTCAATGAACGAATGCAACATACCCAGGACTGGTCCCTCCTTCCCTATCGTGTATCCTCCGCCGTCGCCGCCGCACATGCCGTAAAAGGGGATGTTCCCTATAACATCTTCCCCTCCTGGCTCGGTAAATACAGCACTCGCCGTAAAAATGGCCGCCTCCTACAGTCCGTCGCCCTCCAGACTCACTACACCGCCGACGCCACGCGCATGGACCTCTTGCCCTGCGTGGACCGCCTTGTCCTAGGCGCAGAAAAGGGTCCTCTGGATACCAAACGCGCCGTCTCTATGCTTGACACTATAGGGATTGACCGTGATACTTACATGGAGGGGGTGCGTGAACTCGTCTTTGAGCCCGCTGAAATCGCCTCCAAGGACAAGGCGGCTCTTACCCGCGCATACAACAAGGCGCACAAAGGCCGGCCAAAGAAAGCGGTGGCCGCGGCGGCAGCACTTGACTTAGAAGAGGGGGAAGAGCATGATTCAGAATCAAATGAATCACTCCTATAGTGTTAAGCATAGTGTCCCGCAGTAAAATTGACCCGCGTCTTCATTTTTTCCTGAACCACAATCATGTGTGCATAGAATGGTTTCCACCCTCAGTCCATCGCAGCGGCAGGCCTACAAGTCGGCCGTCGCCGGTAAAAATGTCTTCATTACTGGGTCCGCCGGTACTGGCAAGTCCTATCTCCTCAAACACATCTATAATGCACTTACGATGAGCGGAAAGAAGGTCCACGTCACGGCCTTGACCGGCTGCGCGGCGTACCTTCTTAGTGAAGATATGGGCGTGAAGGTGAATACCATTCACTCATGGGCCGGCATTGGCTTCGGCACCGACACTGCGGAAAACTACGTGAAAAGTATCGCCAAAAACTATCCCATGCGCCAACGCTGGCGCTCGGCCGACGTACTCATCATAGATGAAGTCAGTATGATGAGTGCGGAAATGTTTGAAAAACTCGCCGCGATTGCAGTCGGCATACGGCGCAGCGGCCTCGCGGCCTTTGGGGGCCTCCAGCTCCTCTGTGTCGGCGACTTCTTTCAACTCCCCCCAGTCCAGAAGGCAAGTGAACGCGTAGGAAGAGGAGGGAAACAGGAAAACGGCAAGCCGACCTCAATCTTCGCCTTCCAATCTCCTGAATGGTCCAAGACATTTCACGAGACCGTCATGCTGGAAACCATCTTCCGCCAAACGGAGGGCTCCTTCCAACGTATCTTGGAAGAAGCACGCCACGGCCGACTCACCGATGCCTCCGTCGCCATCCTCAAGGAACGCATGACTGACGACTGGAAGAAGCGTACCATTAAACCCACCCTCATCTTCACCAAACGAGCCGTCGTGGAGGACATTAACCGCCGCAATCTTGCCGTCCTCAAGGGCGAGAAATATTCCTATAGTGCAAAAACCCTCGTGGCCCCCACACAAACCGGCAGCCGTGGCGCCATTACCCTCGGTGAAAATGAACCCATTGTAAAAGACGCCGTTGCAAAACTGGACGCGGAGGCCAACTACGTCGGTGTACTCACCCTCTGCAAGAAGGCACAGGTCATGCTAATCAAGAACCTGGACGTGAAGAACGGCCTCGTGAACGGCAGCCGCGGCGTCATTCAGGACTTCCAGGCGCTGGAAACCGCCGTGGAAACGAAGGTCATCTCCAGAGTAAAAGCAGTGGCTCCTCAACCAGATACCGACCAAGCTGCAGATGACCCCCAAAAGCCATCCCCCCAGTCAACCGCAGAGGAACCAGTCCAAACACCAACCCCCAACGGATACTCCTACAGTGTAATCCATAAGAACACTATAGGGGATGAGGTCATCACGTCTCGTACGACTCGCACTTACACGTACCTCCCAGTCGTCCTCTTTGTCGGCCAAGATGCACCCATTGTTGTGGACTTTCAGTCATGGCCTTCGCGCCTGGAACCGTCTGTCTCACGCCAGCAAATCCCCCTTGCTCTTGCGTGGGCCGTCACCACACACAAAATCCAGGGTGCGACACTGGACTGTGCGTTGATTGATATTGGGGAGGACGTCTTTGAATACGGCCAGGCCTACGTGGCCCTGAGCCGTGTCAAATCGCTGGACTCCCTCTACGTCCACAACTTGGAACCGTCGTGTGTTCGCGCGCATCCCCACGTGAAGGACTATTATGATACACTCCAGGGAATTGTCAAGCAAAAAGCTGGCGAGTCAGATGACCCCCAGGAGGAGGAAACGTCCCTGGAGATTCCAACCCTTGCAGAACTCTCAGTGTTTGGGAAGTAAATAGATTATGGACTTTTATAAATTTTACAATAATCCAAATTATCTATATCTTTTTTTCTGCTTAGATGCTCCGTTTCTTTTATATAACTGCATAAACATCTTTATTTTTAGGGAAGGTTTCCAGGAAATTTTCCACTCTCGGTGTGTTAGACCTTCTTTACGAATACCGTTTTCATCATGAGTCTCCGTATAGACTCTATCATCGCCAATATCAATGGAACGTTGAATACTATTATTATTATAATAACAGATTTTATAGATAAAAGGTTCCATCTTTTTATTTTTTTCAACCCATAAAATTCTGAAGAAACCACCGCCTGATTCATACATGAAGACAAATTTTGGATTTTTATAATAATCAAGTTTATATAATATTCCATCTTTATTATATTCATTACATTGTTCTTGTTTGTGCGCCTTTGTTTCAAATAAGATTCCTTGAGATGAATAAGAATATTTACGAATATATTCCATAGTACGCCAATTATTTTTTTTAGAGGGGATTAACGGAACACCAATAGAATATAAACACGCACTGTCTATAACATTTTTTTGAATAGCAACTTCAATGTCCTGTACCGCCATTTTACACCCACTAAATCATATACCCTATAGTGAACCCCCGCTGACACTCTCAATTTTTTACACTATAGGAATTGGCTCTATTATTCACTCTGGGTATTCGCGCCGTATATTGAATTTCGCCTTTAACAGACTCATCGCAATCGTTTTTATGAATTTATGGTCTGGAAAATTCTGAAGAATCCATGTTTTTTTATCTGTATCCGTATATCTTTCAGATATATACTCATGTAAGACCCCATTTTGATATGTATAATTCTTATTTTGTTTCCATAATCTTTTTACATTAAAACTCACGAGTAAATCATAATGATTATATTCATACGAGGCGCTAGACCCTTGCACTGTTTCATAGCGATGCTTTTTTTGGCAGAAATTTGGATTTGCATTCTCAGACGCACTTGTATGTATGTAGACTTCAATGACCGCGTGCATCACAACCCAGTCCAACCTTTAAGAACACAATCCCTATAGTGTATCCACGGAGTCATCCCTTAGGACGGCATCCTCCAGCGCCCCCAAATCAAACGAACGGCTCTTCATTAGTTCCTCCACTATAGGGCAAGGCGGAAACTCGGCCTGGACCTGGACCGGCTCCTTTGGACTCAGAGGAATCGCCCTGCGTAGAATCGCCCCATCCGCTGACGACGGAAGCCACGGGCCACTCCAATAACACAGCGCGTAATCTTTTTCCCCATCTTCCTTAAAATAGATTTTGTTCTGGATAGTCCCATTTTCACGATAGGTAATTATTGGGGTGCGGAAGACACCATTATTGAAGATCTGGATTTCTTTGCTACATCCGTTCTTCCACCACGAATGTTTGTAAACAATAACCTTTCCCTCGCAGTTTGAAGAATAACGGCGTAGGTCTGAATAACATCCATTTTTATAAAAACGCTGGGTCGTGTCCCAGTGTTGGTGTTTGTGTTTCATTGCAAAACGGGACATATAATCCAACATACCGTTCCAGCTGTAATCGTAATTGACTCCAAGTCCATACTTCGTCTCCACGCTCCGAAACTCCCGCTCATGCAACCCCCCACCATCCTGGCGAGAATACCATTTTCGCACGATTCGTATTTCAATATCCCCATCACTCATCAACTCCTATAGTGCAACTCCCTCTGTAGTCCACCCGCGAAAAAATTGAACTCGCCGCGGCGCGCTCACGGTGCGTACAACTATCCTTGTGTATACAACCCTGACAAAATGCAAACGCCCCTTGAATGCTTCGTGAATGCCTCCCCCCTCCAGTATCGGCTGTCATACGGAGGGGAGGACGTTTCTACATCCTTTGGTCTCACAACGCAGGATATGTTGGCTGAATATCGCCTGTTCCTCAACAATTTGCACTATAGGAATTCGGTGAAGTATATGTGGGATGATGGGGCACTTTCCTATAATGCTCGGTCCCATCAGATCTTCCTTCAGACTCCTACGTCCTACATGACTTTTGACATCGGGTCCGAGGCGGCATATTCCTATGTTGAATGGGTCTTTGGCCGATTCCTCCACTACGCCGAGACTGTTGCCGATGCCGCGGTCGTTGCCAACATGGGTATGTAGATCTTGGGTTCAGAAATCCATGTTGCCAAAAATCCATGTTGGTGCCAGAACCCATGTTGGGGTCAGAACCTATGTCAACATGGGTACGGATTTTTCCATGTATACTCCAACAAACCTATGTATACCAAACAATTACCCCAATCCAAAGACATAGCCTATAGTGCAATCCCCAGGGTCAGTTCAAAGAAAAAACCCCATTCATCTTCTCATCTTCTCATCTTCTCATCTTTCCATCAATATTTACACATTGAGCCACACTTCAATAATGTCTGCCTCGTAGCCACGCTCCTCTAGCTCCTTGCGAATGGCCTCCTTTACCGCATCCGTCATATCATCCTCAGGCTTGAGGCCATGCTGACGACGAAGCACCAGAATCACATTTGCAATCTGTTCGTTCGTGGAAATCTGAATCTGGATATCGTCATAGAATCCGTTCAGCGCATTCACCAGACGGCTCAGACGACCCGTGAAACACTTGCACTCTCCATCAGCCAGTTCCTCATTCAGGCGCTTGTAGAGTTCCGTACGCTTCTCCTCATCCGTACAATTGACAATACGGCCCCAGACCTTCATAAACGCCTCAAAGAATGTGCAGTAGAGAACGCTGTGGGTCTCGCGGTCATCGTTAATGTAGCCAATGAGAATCTCCTTCTTCTCCACATGGGGCGACTCAATGATAGCTGCCACAATCTCATCCTTCGTTGCGCTATAGGGGTCATTCATCAGGCGAAGGAGGGAGTCCTTGATGCTGGCCTGGATGGAAGAGGCGTGGACGTTCTGGCCGTCGCCATAGACGCCGCCATAGTTGCGGACGTTGCGGCGCAGGTTGCGGTCTAGGAAACGCTGAATGGGCGCGGGAATATCCAGTTCATTATCCTCGCGCTGGAAGTTCTCCAGGCGCACACACTGCGTGATTTCCATCGGCAGGGTCGTGAACTCGTTGGAGGAAATATTCAGGGTTGACAGGGCGGTGCAGCGGCCAATGGAGGGCGGCAGGACGGAAATCTGGTTCTCCTGGAGGTGGAGTTCCTTGAGTTGGGTCCAGCCACTAATATCCGCCGGCAGGGCCTGGATACAGTTGTTCTCCAGATACAGAATCTCCAGGTTTGCGAGAGTACCAAGACCGGCGGGCAACGCCTTCCAAATCCGGTTGGCCGAGAGGTTGAGAATCTGGAGGCCGGTCATTTCTGCGATTTCCTCAGGAATGGTCTTGATGTAGTTGTGGTTGATGAAGAGCTTCTCCAGCGTGGAAAGGCGGGTCAGGGGGCGAGGAATCTGCTTGAAGTTATTGTGGACGAAGTTGAGAAAGCGGAGACCGGTCAGCGCGCCGAAGGACTCAGGGAGCGTATCCAGCATATTGTAGGCGGCGTCAATGCGGTGGAGCTTCTTGAGGTTGCCGATTTCATCCGGCAGAATGAATAGCTTGTTGTTCGTAATATAGAGTTCCTCCAAGTTCTCCAGCTCGGCCAGTGATTCAGGCAGGAAGATGAGATTGTTGTTCATACAATTGAGTTCCTTGAGCGCACGGAAACGGGAAATCTCCTCAGGAATCTCCACAAGATTGGCGTCATTACAATGAAGAATGACGGCCTTCTCATGGAGCATGGGGTCCTCCAGAATCTCGGACCATTCCTTGAAGTAGCGCAAGAAATGCTTCGTTTCCGTCATACCCGTTTCTTTATCCGTCACATCCATCTGGTAGATGATGTAGGGGTCCGTAGAAGGGGTTTCTTCCTGTGCACCGGCGCCAGCACCAGCAGAGGCAGCAGCAGAAGCAGACATTTTCCTTATAGAAATCGGCGAGTGAAATCAATAATTAATGTCTATAGAATGTACTTTCTAAACGCC
>JACCDO011029123.1_pt1 | contig 13172 bp, 10 predicted proteins | sample 7446101 | NCBI WGS metagenome assembly JACCDO01 (sample SAMN15323440, study PRJNA562643) | freshwater metagenome | isolation source: river surface water | place: USA:Blue River Watershed | collected 2017-08-16
CAGTCAGTTGTTTGTTGAATTTTGGCGCGCCGCAGGCCGGGCATTCGGTCAAGGCCGCGTCCGACATTTTTTGGAGCACGTCCTTGGCATGGCCGCAGGCATCGCACTTGTAGGCATAAATGGGCATAAAGCGGAATCCTGGAAAAAATATTCAACCCTAAATTGTAAGTCGAACCCCTGTAATGCCCGGCAGGCAGGCAACAAACTTTCCGCTGACCCTCTTTGTGGGTATGCCAAGCCCTCTGTGACGGGTCCAAGACCTTCTTATACAATCCCGCGCAGACCAGCTAAATGGCGGCCGAATTCAATCCAGCATTCCCCTGCTCTTTGGAGTTTTCACGATCATGAACAAACGTTTTCTACTGACTGCTTTGTGTGCATTGACCTTGGTGGCCTGCGGAAAAAAGGAAGAAGCACCTCAAGTGGCCGCCACTGCCGGTGCGCCAGCCAACACCGAAGAAAAAGTGTTGAATATTTACAACTGGCCTGACTACATCACACAAGACATGGTCGCTAACTTTGAAAAAGAGAGCGGCATCAAAGTCAACTACCAAACTTTTGAGAATAACGAAGCCCTCCAAGCCAAGCTGATTGCGGGCAATTCGGGTTATGACCTTGTGGTACCTGGGGCTGTTTTTGCCAAGTCACAGATTGAAGCCGGCCTGCTGCGCCCCCTTGACAAGTCGCAAATCCCAAATTTGAGCAATTTGGATCCCGCCATCATGGCCAAGCTCGACAAAGTCGATCCGGGCAACAACCACCTGGTGCCTTGGGCGTGGAGCTTCACCACGGTGGGCATCAACAAAACCAAAGTGGCCAAAGCGCTGGGCAACACCCCGATGCCTGAAAACGCCTGGGATCTGGTGTTCAACCCCACCTACACCAGCAAGCTCAAATCTTGCGGCATTGCTTACCTCGACTCCCCCACCGAAATCATGCCGCCCGCTTTGCACTACATCGGCAAAGATGCTTACTCGGCAGATGCCGCTGACCACAAGGCTGCCGGCGAAATGCTGAGCAAAGTGCGCAAAGACATTCGCTTGTTCTCCAGCACCATGATCGACGATCTGGCTGGTGGTAAAGCTTGCGTGGCCTTGGGTTGGGCCGGTGACATCAACATTGCCAGCGCACGCGCACAAGAAAACAAGAGCGGCCAAGAAATTGAAGCCCTTTTGCCCAAAACGGGTGGCCTGTTGTTCTTTGATAACTTGGCGATTCCCAAGGACGCCAAGCACCCCAACAACGCCATGGCTTTCATCAATTACTTCTTGAAGCCTGAGGTGTCTGCCTCGCTGACCAACGAATTGAGCTACGCGACCGCCAACAAGGCCAGCGTGGCCCAAGTGACCCCTGAAGTGGCCAAAAACAAGGCCGTTTTCTTGGATGCAGACGCCCTGAAAGTGGCTGTTTCACCATCCAGCCTTTCTAACGCCACACGCGAATCCATGACGTCTGTTTACACCTCCTTCAAAAAAGGCAAATGACAGTCGCCTACGACAAGCCTGATTGAAACGAGGCTGTGCACAACCCCATGTGCACAGCCTTTTTCTTGAGTTCAGAAAGAAGACATGACGCACCCTGTGCCCTCCGACAAAGCGGGATTCCTGCAGATCAAAAATCTGCACAAGCGATTTGACAGCGTGACTGCGGTCGACGATGTCTCGCTGGACATCGGCAAGGGTGAGATTTTTGCCTTGCTCGGCAGTTCCGGCTGCGGCAAATCCACCTTGCTGCGGATGCTGGCAGGTTTTGAGACGCCCTCTTCCGGTCAGATCTTTTTGGGCGGACAAGACATCAGTTTGTTGCCGGCCTACGAGCGGCCGATCAACATGATGTTTCAGTCTTACGCTTTGTTCCCCCATCTTTCGGTTTGGGAAAACATTGCCTTTGGCCTGCGCCGGATGGGCATGGACAAAGACAGCATGGCAGAGCGGGTACAGGCCATGTTGGACTTGGTGCAACTGCAAAAATTTGCCAGTCGCAAACCGCACCAACTCTCGGGGGGCCAACAACAGCGCGTCGCTTTGGCACGCAGTCTGGCCCGCAAACCCCAATTGCTTTTGCTGGATGAACCCTTAGGAGCTCTGGATAAAAAACTCCGAGAGCAAACCCAATTTGAATTGGTCAACATCATTGAATCGATCGGGGTGACCTGTGTCATGGTGACCCACGACCAAGAAGAGGCCATGACCATGGCCTCGCGCATTGCCGTGATGAGCCAAGGCCGCATCTTGCAACTGGGCAGCCCCACCGAAGTTTATGAAGCGCCCAGTTGCCGATTTGTAGCCGATTTCATTGGCAACGTGAACATGTTTGAGGGCCAACTGAGCCGCACAGAGGCCAGCGAGTCTGAAATCAGCACGCCGCAAGGCCGTTTCACCCTGGGCCACGGCACCTCGCATCCGCAAGGCATGGCTTTGGCCCTGGCGATCAGGCCCGAAAAAATCAGGATCGACAAAAAAGCCCCTGCGCCGGGCTCTGCCCAGACGGCCAATGTGGTGAGTGGTGTGGTGCGAGAAATTGCCTACATGGGCAGCTACAGCACCTACGTGGTGCAACTGCCCGATCAGAGTGTGATCAAGGCCACGCAGACCAACCGCAGCCGCAACCATGAAGGCGACATCGTGTGGGGCGACACGGTGTACTGCTATTGGGACACGCAAGCCGGGGTGTTGCTGTCGTCATGATTCAGCTGCTGTCTCAATTGGTCGAACACCTGCGCTTGGGGCGGCGCACGGTACTGGGCATTCCCTTTGTTTGGTTGTGCATCTTCTTTGCCGTGCCCTTTTTGATCTTGTTGCGCTTGAGCGTGACCGACATGGGGGACCAACTCAACCCATTCGCCAGCCTCCTCTCGCACACCGAGGCTGGGGGCTGGAAGCTGCATTTGAAATTGAGCAACTACCTCAGTCTGTTCGTCGATGAAAGTGGTGAGTGGGGCCAAACCCTCTACACCGAGTCGTATGTGTTGTCCTTGAAATACGCTTTTTGGACCACCTTTTTTTGCTTGGTATTGGGCTACCCCTTTGCTTACTTTTTAGCCCGTTCGCCTGATTACGCACGTCCCATCTTGCTGCTGATGGTCATGTTGCCGTTTTGGACCTCGTTTTTGCTGCGTGTGTATGCCTGGAAAGGCATCTTGGCCGACCAAGGGATCCTGAACAACGCCATGATGGCATTGGGCCTGATCCACGAGCCCATCCAAATGCTCTACACCGACATTTCGATGCTGGTGGGCATGACCTACGTCTACCTGCCCTTCATGGTGCTGCCTCTGTATGCCACGCTGGTCAAGCTGGACTTGCGCTTGCTGGAAGCCGCTTATGACTTGGGCGCCAGCCCTTGGAAAGCGTTTTGGCTGATCACGGTGCCCCTCAGCCGCTCGGGCATCATGGCCGGCTCGATGCTGGTCTTCATTCCCTGCTTGGGCGAATTTGTGATCCCCTCCCTTCTCGGTGGCGCTGGAAACGTGATGATCGGTCGCGTGGTCTGGGATGAAATGTTCAGCAGCAACAATTGGCCCCGCGCCTCAGCCTTGGCGATCATGATGATTTTGTGGGTCATCATTCCGCTGGCTTGGTTCAACGCCCGACTCAAACGTCAGGCCGAGCAGGAGCAAGCATGATGCGCCGCATGCACGCTCGATTGGGCAAAGTGTGGATGAGCTGCATCTACGCTTTTCTGTATGCGCCTTTGTTGTTTTTGGTCGTCTTTTCTTTCAACAGCACACGCCAAGACAGCCATTTCACCGGCTTTTCTTTGCGTTGGTACGAGGCCCTGATGCGCGACACCCGGCTGCTGGAAGGCTTTTGGTTGTCGCTGAAGGTGGCCCTCATCAGCGCCTCACTTTCAGTGATTTTGGCCACCTTGGCAGCGTATGCCTTGGTGCGCTTTCACCGCTTTCGGGGCCACAACCTGTTCAGTGCCATGCTCAACGCGCCACTGGTCATGCCGGAAGTGATCATTGGCCTTTCTTTGCTGCTGATGTCGGTGGGCACGCAGCGCGTATTTGGCTGGCCTGAGAGAGGCATGACCACCATTGTCTTGGGCCATGTGCTGTTGGGCATGGCTTACGCCACTGTGGTCATTCAGTCGCGCTTGAAAGAAATGGACCGGTCGATCGAAGAGGCCGCTATGGACTTGGGCTGCAAACCCAGTCAAGTCTTCTTTTTGGTCACCTTGCCCAACATCTCTCAAGCCTTGTTGGCCGGCTGGCTGTTGACCTTCACCTTGTCGTTTGACGATGTGGTGGTTTCGGAATTTTTGTCTGGCCCAGGGGTCACCACGCTGCCCCAAGTCATCTTCAGCTACGCCCGCCGGGGGGTCAACCCGTCCATTTATGCGGCGGCCAGTTTGCTCATGCTGGTGGTGACCATCGCCGTCATCAGTTTTGGTGTCTACACCGCGCGACAAGCCCGCAAGTCACGACTGTCGCAAAACTGAGGTCGGCTCCCGAGCAGCCCACCTCTGCCTGAACTGCTGGGGGATTACAGGTGGGGGAACACGGCCCAGACTTGGAAAACCAGCAAGCTCATCAGGAAGCCAAGTCCCAGGTACAACAGCACTTGCAGCAAATTGTTGGTGCGGCGCTGTTCGGCCAACAACCTCTCCAATTGCCGGACGTCTTGCTGCTGCGATTTTTGTAAATAATCGTGCAACAGGCGCGGCAACTTCGGCAACAGCTTGGCGTATTGCGGCGCTTGTGCCTTGAGCTCTTCCCAGAGTTTTTTGGGCCCAATTTGGTCCAACATCCATTTTTCGAGAAAGGGCTTGGCCGTGCTCCAGAGGTCCAACTCTGGGTCCAAGTCTCGTCCCAAACCTTCGATATTGAGCAAAGTCTTTTGCAGCAACACCAGTTGCGGCTGTATCTCGACATGAAAGCGCCTAGACGTTTGGAACAAACGCATCAAGACCATGCCCAGTGAGATTTCTTTCAAGGGGCGGTCAAAGTAAGGCTCACACACCGCCCGAATCGCCGATTCAAGTTCGTCTACACGCGTGTCTGCAGGCACCCAACCCGATTCGATGTGCAACTCGGCCACGCGTTTGTAATCACGCCGGAAAAAAGCCGTGAAGTTTTGCGCCAAATATTCTTTGTCGTACTCGGTCAGCGTGCCCACGATACCGAAGTCGAGGGAGATATAACGCCCAAAAGTCTCAGGGGCCAGACTGACCTGAATATTGCCCGGGTGCATGTCCGCATGGAAAAAACCATCGCGAAACACTTGGGTGAAAAACAAGGTGACGCCATCGCGTGCCAATTTCGGAATGTCTACCCCCGCCTGACGCAGGCGGTCCACTTGGCTGATGGGCACCCCGTGCATGCGCTCCATCACGATCACCTCGGGATGGCAAAAGTCCCAAATCATTTCGGGAATCAAGACCAAATCCAGGCCTTGCATGTTGCGTCGCAGCTGGGCGGCGTTGGCGGCTTCTCGCACCAGATCCAGTTCGTCATGCAGGTATTTGTCAAACTCGGCCACCACCTCTCGGGGTTTGAGGCGTTTGCCATCGGTGCTGAGGTTTTCAACCCAGCCGGCCATCATGCGCATCAAGCTGATGTCTTTGTCGATGACGGGCAACATGCCGGGCCGCAGCACCTTGACCGCCACCTCACGCAGCTCACCCGAGGGGCTGCGCAAAGTGGCAAAGTGGACCTGCGCAATCGAGGCGCTGGCCACCGGCTCGCGCTCGAACGACTCAAAAATATCGTCCACCTTGCGGTTAAAGGCCCGCTCGATCGAGGCAACGGCGATGTGTGAACTGAAAGGCGGCACACGGTCTTGAAGTTTGGCCAACTCTTCTGCGATATCCGGCGCCAGCAAATCGCGCCGTGTGGACAGCACCTGGCCAAATTTGACAAAAATCGGTCCCAAACGCTCCAAGGCTTCCCGCAGACGCACCGCGCGAGGCGAACGCAAATCGCGGCCCACCGACAAAAGACGACCTAAAGCACGGATCCAGGGCTTTTGAAAACTCGACAGTACCAACTCGTCCAGGCCGTAGCGCAAGACGATGAAGACAATAAAGGTACCCCGCCCAAAGCGGCCCCAGCGCATCATGCTGCGCGCCCTGCGTTCAGCTCAGATCCGGGGCGGCGCGCGACAAAACTGCGCAGCGAAGCCAGCACTTTGCGGGCGGCTTGGGCCAATGTGTGGGCGGTGGCATCGCCAAACAGGCGCGCCAAATCTTCCTCGGCATCCCAGCGCACATGGTCAATCAGCCAATTGATTTCGGCCGCCAATTGCACATCGCCCTCAATTCGCACTTTGGGTTTATCGCCCTTGGCCAAAGCAGAAACCAAAGCCACGGGGTTCTCTTCGGTCACGGTCAGGCGCAGGTCAAAGCCTTCAAAACGACCGCGCTCCAACAAGCCCGCGGGGGTCGGGCAGAGTTGCAACTGAACGCGGTCCCACATCAACTCGATGCGTTGGCCTTTTTGGCGTGCCAATCGGGCCATGGCTTCAGGTTCGCTCATCAAGACATGGTTGAGAAACAGCACCAGCCGGTTGGTGGTTTCGTCCAGCACCCATGTCGGGGGCTGAAACTGGGAAGCCATTTGGTTGAGCATGTTGGGAAGCGCTTGAGCGGCCCAAGAAAAAGGGGACTGTGTTGCCATAGTCCCCAATTATTCCCGAAAGTGATGCCCCACTTTGGGGTACTGCCTTATTGGAGGGCTTGCACGCCCGCCACCAACCAGCCGCCACCTTGCTTGGATTTGCTCATGTTCCAAACTTCGCGGAAAGAGCTGGGGCCTGCAGACGCGTCTTCGCGGATCATGCCGTTGAACTCGACACTGGCCAAGTACACATCGGCCTGCTCTTCGATACCCAGCAATTGGGCTTCGAGCATGACCACTTCGGTCTTGTTCGGCTGGCCTGGGAATTGGCTTTCGCGTTCGGCCAATTGGCTGCGGATTTCCGCCACCATGGTGTCGGTCATCATGGAGCTCAACAAGTTCATGTCAGAGCGGTCCCAGGCATCTTGCAGCGTGACAAAGTTGCGTTTAGCGGCTGCCACGAAACCCGCCACATCAAAGTCGGCAGGGATGCCCCAGGTTTGGCTGCCCTGCAAGGCGGCACCAATCATCGAGCCGGTGCTGGCTTGCGCGGCCGAGCTGTCAAAACGGGTGTTTTGAGACTCCCAAGGGCGGGCGGAGGCGTCGTTGCCGACGTTTCCAGGGTTGTACTGCTTCAGCGAAGCGGGTTGGTCCGCCGATGCCCCAGCGCCTTGGTAGGCAAAACCGCCTTGGTTTCCCGCGGCCGCATTGCGGCGTGAACGCAAGAAGAAACCAATCAAGGCCATCACAGCGACCGCGATCAGGAGGAACATGAGCACATTGCCAAAGGCCTCGCCCATGCCCAACGAGTGCGCCAACCAAGCCAAGCCCAAGCCTGCAGCCAAACCGCCCAACATGGCACCCCAAGGCTTCTTGGGCGCTGCAGCAGCAGGAGCAGGAGTTGCCGGCTTGGCCGCATTGGTGGGGGCGGCATTTTGTGCAGGCGCCGCAGGGGCTGGAGGCACCGCATCGCGTTTGGTGACCTGATTAGATTGTTGTCCAATGGATTTGCCACCGCCCATGCGTCGAGCGGCTTCGGCGTTGAGGCTGCCCAAGGCCAAAACGCCTGCCAGCATCAGTGTCATCAACTTGTTCATGGTCTCTCCAACTTCAGACAAAATTAAATCCGGTGGGCCTCAACATTTGATGCCCATGTGTAAGGCTACCACTCCAGCGGATAAATTGTGAAAATCGACATGGCCAAATCCGCTGTTTTTCATAAGGGTTTTCAGCTCTTCTTGGTCGGGGTGCATGCGAATCGACTCGGCCAAATACCGGTAGCTGTCCGCATCCCCTGCGACCCATTTGCCCAGATTGGGCAAGATTTTGAAGCTGTACCAGTCGTAGGCTTTTTCCAGCGGCTTGGCGACCTTTGAAAACTCCAACACCAGCAACTTCCCGCCCGGCTTGAGCACGCGGCACATTTCTTTCAGCGCCACATCTTTGTGCGTCATGTTGCGCAGCCCGAAAGCCACGCTGACCAAGTTGAAATGGTTGGAGGGAAAAGGCAGCTTTTCGGCATCGCACACCAAGGTGGGCAAGACCAAACCCTGGTCGACCAAGCGGTCACGCCCCGTCGAGAGCATGGCCTCATTGATATCGGTATGCACCACGCGCCCTTGCGGGCCTACTTTTTTGGCGAACGCCATTGACAAGTCGCCCGTCCCCCCCGCGATGTCCAGCACCTGATCACCCTGTTTCAGGTTGGCCACCTGCACGGTGTAAGCCTTCCAAACCCGATGCAAGCCCATCGACATCAAATCGTTCATGACGTCGTATTTGGAGGCCACCGAGTCAAACACGCCCCGCACGTGTTGGGCTTTTTCTTTCTCGTCAACGGTCTTAAAACCGAAATGGGTGCTGCTCATAGTGCGCAATCAGTGGTGATGTCCGCAGGCGCTGCCTGCTTTTTCGGCCATGGGGGCGTCGCGGCTCATGCCGGCGGCTTGTAAACGGTCTTCGTATTGCTGCCACAGGGCCTGTTGCTGGTCGCCCAAGAAGTAAAGGTACTCCCAGGTGAACAGGCCAGACTCGTGACCGTCTGAAAAAGTGGGTTTGACCGCGTAATTGCCGACCGGCTCAATCTCGGCGATCGTCACCTCGCGTTTGCCGGTTTGCAGCACTTCTTGGCCAGGCCCATGTCCCTGCACCTCGGCCGAAGGCGAGTACACACGCATCAGCTCAAAGGGAATACGGAAATGGGCACCGTCAGAAAATCCGATTTCCAAGACCTTGCTTTGACCATGCACGGTCAAAGATTCAGGGGTCGGCGATTCTTTTTTCAATCCAGCCATGGGTCTGCTTTCGTGGTTTAGACCAGCACGCGTTCAATGCCGCCGGCATTGGCGGAGCTGACGTATTCGGGCATCCAGTTCTCGCCCAAGATGTGTTTGGCCATTTCGATGACGATGTAATCGGCCTCCAACAAGCCATTTTTCATGTCATCGCCATAACGCGACAAGCCTTGCAAACAGCTGGGGCAGCTGGTCAAAATTTTGACGTTGGCTTGCGGTGCCAAGGCGCCACTGGCGCGCAAAGCGGCCTCGCCCTTGAGCAGCTCTTCTTCTTTGCGGAACCGAACCTGGGTCGCAATGTCGGGGCGTGTGACCCCCAAGGTGCCCGACTCACCGCAGCAACGGTCTGACTTGAGCACTTGATCACCCAGCAAACCCTTGACGGTTTTCATGGGGTCTTGCAGCTTCATGGGGCTGTGGCAGGGGTCGTGGTACAGATAGGCGCCTGCGGCATCGAGCTTCATGCCTTTTTCCAGCAAAAACTCGTGGATGTCGATGATGCGGCAACCCGGGAAAATTTTGTCAAATTGGTAGCCTTGCAACTGGTCATAGCAAGTGCCACAACTGACCACCACGGTCTTGATGTCCAAGTAGTTCAGCGTGTTGGCCACGCGGTGGAACAAGACGCGGTTGTCGGTGATGATTTTCTCGGCCTTGTCAAACTGGCCCGACCCTTTTTGCGGATAACCGCAGCACAAATAACCGGGTGGCAACACGGTTTGCACCCCCACGTGCCACAACATGGCCTGAGTGGCCAAGCCCACTTGGCTGAACAAACGCTCAGAGCCACAACCGGGGAAGTAGAAGACGGCTTCAGACTCCGAGGTGGTCGCTTTGGGGTTGCGGATGATCGGCACGTAATCGTTGTCTTCGATGTCCAACAATGCACGAGCTGTTTTCTTGGGCAAATTGCCCGGCATTTTCTTGTTGATGAAGTGAATCACCTGTTCTTTGATGGGCGCCGTGCCCACCGATGCCGGCGGTGCGCTGGTTTGTTTGCGCGCCACGCCTTTCAGCAAACCCGCCACAAAACGCTGCGCGCGCATGCCCACACCCACCATGGCCGCACGGGCCAGCTTGATGGTTTCAGGGTTGGTGGCGTTCAGCATGAACATGGCCGCGGCGTTACCGGGGCGGAAGCTCTTTTGGCCCATCTTGCGCAACAAATTGCGCATGTTCATGGAGACATCGCCAAAGTCAATATTGACTGGGCAGGGCGTCAAACATTTGTGGCACACGGTGCAGTGGTCGGCCACGTCTTCAAACTCTTGCCAGTGCTTGACCGAGATGCCCCGGCGCGTTTGCTCTTCGTACAAAAAGGCTTCGACCAACAAAGAGGTAGCCAAAATTTTGTTGCGTGGGCTGTAGAGCAAATTGGCGCGTGGCACGTGGGTGGCACAAACCGGTTTGCACTTGCCGCAACGCAGGCAATCTTTCACGCTGGCCGCAATCTCGCCAATATCAGACTGCTGCATGATCAGCGATTCGTGGCCCATCAAGCCAAAGCTGGGGGTGTAGGCGTGCGTCAAATCGGCCGCATGCACATCATCTCCCAAGCCCGCCAGCGCAGCGCCCCGCAGCAACTTGCCTTTGTTGAAGCGGCCTTGCGGATCGACCTTGGCTTTGTAGGCTGTGAAATTGGCCAACTCGGCATCGGTCAAAAACTCGAGTTTGGTGATGCCAATGCCGTGCTCGCCAGAGATCACGCCATCGAGGCTGCGGGCCAACACCATGATGCGGGCCACGGCTTCGTGCGCGGTTTGCAGCATCTCGTAGTTGTCAGAGTTGACCGGAATGTTGGTGTGCACATTGCCATCACCCGCGTGCATGTGCAGCGCCACCCAGACCCGGCCCTTCAGCACGCGTTGGTGAATGGCGGTGACTTCGTTCAAGATGGGCTGAAAGGCCGAACCCGAGAAAATGTTTTGGAAAGCCGGGCGAATTTGGGTTTTCCAGCTGGCCCGCAAACTGTGTTCTTGCAGCTGCGGAAACAACTCGTCCACTTGGTTCAACCAACCCTGCCATTGCGCTTGAACCTCGCGAACCACCGTCAGCGCCTGCGCCACGCGGTCTTCCAGCAACTCGGCCGAGGCGATCTCGTGCGCATCGTCTTGCTTGCCCAAGGGCAAATTGCCACGCTCTAAAAAGTCTTCCAACTCGCGGCACAGCTTGAGCTTGTTGCGCAGGCTCAACTCGATGTTGATGCGCTCAATGCCGTCGGTGTACTCGGCCATGCGAGGCAAGGGAATGACCACGTCTTCGTTGACCTTGAAGGCGTTGGTGTGGCGCGAGATGGCCGCGGTTTTCTTGCGATCCAGCCAAAATTTCTTGCGCGCTTCAGGGCTGATGGCAATGAAGCCTTCACCACTGCGCGAATTGGCAATGCGCACGATTTCTGAAGTCGCCTTGGCCACATCGTCGGCGTTATCGCCTGCGATGTCGCCAATCAGCACCATCTTGGGAAAGCCCCCGCGTTTGGACTTGGTGGGGTAGCCCACGGCACGCAAATAACGGTCGTCCAGATGCTCCAGGCCGGCCATAACGGTGCCGGTGCGCTTTTGCTCGGCGAACATAAAGTCTTTGATCTCGACAATGCTCGGCACGGCGTGGCGGGCATGGCCAAAAAACTCGAGGCACACGGTGCGCGTGTGCGTGGGCATGCGGTGCACCACCCAACGCGCGCTGGTAATCAGGCCATCGCAGCCTTCTTTTTGCACGCCAGGCAAACCACTGAGGAACTTGTCGGTCACGTCTTTGCCCAAACCTTCTTTGCGGAAAGTTTTGCCGGGAATCACCAGTGTTTCGGTGCGAATGGGGGTCTTGCCGTCGGCTTTGAAATAACGCAGCTCAAATGTGGCCACTTCGGCATCGTGGATCTTGCCCTTGTTGTGGTCCATGCGCACCACATCCAGCCATTCGGCGTCGGGCGTCACCATGCGCCAGCTGGCCAAGTTGTCGAGGGCCGTGCCCCACAACACCGCTTTTTTGCCGCCTGCGTTCATGGCGATGTTGCCGCCAATGCAGCTGGCCTCTGCCGAAGTGGGGTCCACGGCAAAGACATAACCACCGCGCTCGGCCGCATCGGCCACGCGCTGGGTCACCACACCGGCTTCGGTGTAGATGGTGGGAATCTTGTGGGCGATACCCGGCAAGTCCACCATCTCGACCTCGGTCATGGCTTCGAGTTTTTCGGTGTTGATCACCACACTCTTCCAAGTCAAGGGAATCGCGCCGCCGGTGTAGCCCGTGCCGCCGCCGCGGGGCACGATGGTCAAGCCCAAGTCGATGCAACCTTTGACCAAGCCGGCCATTTCCACTTCGCTGTCGGGGGTCAGCACCACAAAGGGGTATTCGACCCGCCAGTCAGTGGCGTCGGTCACGTGGCTCACGCGCGAAAGGCCGTCAAATTTGATGTTGTCTTTGGCCGTCAAACGCCCCAGTGTCTTTTGCACTTGGCTGCGCAACTTGGCCATGCGGACAAACCGCTCACTGAATTGGGCCACCGCCTGCGTGGCCAAGGCCAACAGTTGCCCCACCAAAGCATCACGCGCAGCATCGGCTTCGGGGGTGCGGCGTTTTTGCACTTCACCCAAACGGTGCTGCAACGCTTCAACCAACAACTTGCGGCGGCCGGGGTTGTCCAGCAAATCGTCTTGCAAGTAGGGGTTGCGTTCGACCACCCAAATATCGCCCAACACCTCGTACAACATGCGCGCTGAGCGGCCTGTGCCGCGCTCTTGGCGCAATTGGTTCAACAAACCCCAAGCCGACTCGCCCAGCAATCGCACCACAATTTCACGATCAGAAAAGCTCGTGTAGTTGTAGGGAATCTCGCGCAAGCGCGGCGCATCGGCGTCGGCTTGCATCAAATGTTGGAGCGTGGTGGGTGCATTCATAGAGAGGTGCGCGGTCAAATGCGTTTAAAAAAACGCGTTCAGCCAGACCTCGACAGGGGGTCAAACCGGCTGAGGGTGAATGTTACCGCAGTGCAACAAACACGCACCCACGGTGGGGCCACCCCCATTGAGAGGGCCGAAGGGCATGGTGCATACTCAAAAACATGCCCTTCTCCGCCCACCCCAACCCTGCGGACTGGCCCTATCCGCGTTGGATCGCCCACCGGGGGGCCGGGAAGCTCGCGCCAGAAAACACACTCGCCGCTTTACAGTGGGGTGCCCGATTCGGTTACCGCATGTTCGAGTGCGACGCCAAGCTCAGCGCTGATGGCAAGGTGTTTTTGTTACACGACGCCACTTTAGAGCGCACCACTAATGGGCAGGGCGTGGCGGGCGAGCTGGCTTGGTCTGCGCTGTCTCAGC
>JACCDO012035290.1_pt1 | contig 13172 bp, 11 predicted proteins | sample 7446101 | NCBI WGS metagenome assembly JACCDO01 (sample SAMN15323440, study PRJNA562643) | freshwater metagenome | isolation source: river surface water | place: USA:Blue River Watershed | collected 2017-08-16
AGTTCAACCTTTGTAAACGATGCACCTGCGTTGGTGTAGTTACCTACAGCCTGTGCAGCAGCACGGATTACACGCTCTCCCACGTTAACCTTTTCAAGTTCCATGGTGTTTGCTCTCATGGTCACACGGCGACCATCCTTGGCGAGAACTGTGGCATCCCACACGTAGTCAATAAAACGACGTGCTTGCTCTGGGCGAAGGATACCACTACCTGCCTCACCAGAAGGGTTTACTGCGTTTGGACCAGTTGTTAGTCCTGCAAGTGCTACTGGAATGTTTCCAACGGCACCGCCTGTTGCGTAGTTACCTGGTACGTTTGAGCCATCGTCTGAACCTGATGCAAAAGCACCCTGTCCTTGATATAGACCAGGAGCGGTTCCTCCTAGTTCACCAGACGCACCTGGTTGGTTTTTAATAATTTCTTCCGACATATTGTTCACCTCCTAAGTGATTTCTATCTAAATAGATCGGCAGTTTTGAGGAAACGACCGCCCCATAGGGATTTCTGAACCTGTTCTGGCTCAGTTTCCTGTACGATCTCGCCTAGATCGCCAGACTTGCGGAAAGCGGTGTCAGCCTCAACAGCGTCCACTCTCTTTCCAAACTCATTAAAAATCTGCTTTGATTCAGTTACCTCATTTTTTACTGAATCCACAGACTTGTTTAGTGCATCAACCTGCTCTTGTAGAGACTTAATGGTTGTTGCAAGATCGCTAAAGGCTGATGTTAGAGTGTTCTTGATCTCTGCTACTGACTCAGCAACAGCATCTGCTTTCGACACCTCTTCAACAGTTTCAGACTTCTCGGTCTTGTCGTCTTCGTCAGAGTCTTCAGACTCTTCCATAACTTCAGTACCAGGAACGTCATCCTCGTCAGCATCTGCTGACTTTTCAACTGCTTCTACTGCAACTGCTTCTTCTGCAACTGCTTCTGTGGCATCTGCCTCTGGAGCGACCTGTGTTTCTTCAACTGCAACAGTTTCTTCAACTGCTACTTCGGTTGTTGTTTCATTCATAGGACTAGCCTCCTTAATCATCTTAGAACTAATGCCTTTAGCACTATCAACTAAGAACTTTACCATGTCAAGTTTGTCAGCATCTGACTTCTCAACAAAACCAATATTTTGCATTGGGCTACCTGTGGTTGGGCTTACCTCAACCTCATTCTCAGAGATCTTTACAACGCCAGACTCTGGGTCCCAAAATACATTTTCAACTTCTATATTTACTGCGTCACCCTTAATGGTGTTAACGCCATCTACCTTTTGAACAGATAGGATATTTGCAAACTGATTTGCTGGAGTGTCTACCAATGATAGTTCCATTAGGTCATACTCCTTGATGATGCGGATAGGTGAGTCCATCTTCTCGTCATAAGCATCTTCGTACTTATTCATTCTACCGCCAATTGAAAAACCTGAGAGAGTGCCATCCAAAACCTTTTCCCATGTGTCCTGTGCTCCCTTTGAAACATATGCTGATACATAAACACCTGAATAAAACTTCTTTGATTCTGGATCAAAGTACTTGTCTTCTTTGAACGCTACCATTTTGCCAACAGCAAGTGGCTGGTGCATTTCACGGATGTTGCCACGGAACTTAGAGAATGCCTTCATAGAAGCCTCTGCTGTAACGATATCCTTTTGACGGTCAACGTTATCAAGAGTGGCAAATCCCGAAACGATGCGACGTTCCTTATCTACCTTACTGAAAGGCATTGAGAGTCGAACATTTTCACCCTCAGTGTCCCAATGTGCTTTTGCAATAGTCATAGTATCTTAATTATAGAGCCTTTTTTAAACTTTATTACTAAATTATAACACATTATTGAACAGAACGTCCTTCACCCTTTGGATTTCTACCAGCAACTGTTGCGGTATCGTCCGAAGAGTTTGAACTACGCTCTGCATCACGCTGGCGAGTCTGTGCAGTGTTAGCCGTAGCATCTGCTGTCTGCCTTGCGTTCAGTTCAAAAAATTCGTCAGCCTCTTCCATTTGTGGGAGACCAAGAACTTCACGTGCTTCATTTCTAGTCATAACTTGGTTACGTACATAACGCTCAAGAATTTGAGATTGTGCAATCTCGTCTGTAAGTGTTAGTTCGTTAAACTTTAGTTCAACCATATCAGTCTTTTCTGAGATGATCTTATTGATTACTTTCTCAAGGTTACGCTGTGCTGGTCTTGCTACCTGCTCTTTAAATGTACGGTCTTGTGCAAGTGCAGCAGCGATAGCAGCAGAGTCGCCACCACCAATCTTAGATAGAGGAACCTGGTGAGCAACAAGGATGTCGTCACGGTTACGGATACGGTATTCGTTGAACGATGCTTCCTGAGTACCGCTTTCAACTGCCTCCATCTTAAACTCAACCTTATTGGTATCTGAATCTCCAGGAAGTGGAATGTATAGGGTTCTGTGATTTTGACCCTTTAGGCTTGTCTGTAGGAAGCGGAACATCTTGTCCTCTGCCTCTTCAGAAAGTTTTGCACCCTTTAGGGTAACGATGTAACGAGGAACACCCTTGTTGGTAAAGTAGTCAATATTGTACTGTGAGGCAAGAGCGTCACCCTGTAGGGCACCAACGGCAGAAAGAATGTCTGGAACACCATAAAATGAGTTCAGAGGTGAGTACTGCTTGATGTGAATAATCTCGTTTGGACGAGGGTCGTTGGTGATTGGGTTTACATTCTTTGCACCGAAGTTACGGAAGTAAACAACCTTGTTGCCAATGATCTGAATGTATCCATCACGCATACGACGTACACGCATAGTTGTAGATGGAATGTGACCAACATATCCAATTTCACCAGTAATGGTTCTACCAATTTCAAGGTATCCGTTTCCTGTTGACTCGTAGTCTGTCCAAACCTTCATGAATGTAGATGTCATTGACTCTTCATTGTTCAATGATTCGAACCATTCTTTAACCTCTACCTTGGCTCTCTCTACACGCTTACGAGCCTTGTCGATAGCACTTGCATTGTCAGATGCTTCAAGAGCCATCAGAACTCTCTGGGTAGCCTGTAGTTCGTAACCTAGACCAACAATATTTTCTACCTTAGCGTCAATAGCAGCGTGGTTGGCAAAAGACGTGTCGTAGTAGTTTGCTAGTTCGTATAGGTTCCATGGTGGGGTGATAACATCGAACAGACCGTATCCGTTACGGTATACCTTACCAGGGTTAATTTCTTTGGAGTAAGCACCATTGATACCACTGCTAATAGCCAATGCACTGTCTTGGTAACCTGGATTGTTTACATCAACATTGTTGTACTGTAGAGTTGTTTCTACGAGAGGTCCGTTATTTGCTTTCTCAAGTCTGTCTGTTCTACGCTTGAAATTCTTCTCAATTCCGTTGTAGCCCTTTAGTTCGTCCCAAGACTTGTTGAATGGGTCCTGTGCCTTAAACTTGTCTGTCTCCTGATCAAGTTCGTCTAGGTTCACATCTCTAATAAAGTATTCGTTCATTATTCAGCATCTCCGTAAAGTTCAAGTGTCTTCTTGGCAGCGATTACGGCACCAAGGTCGTTCATGGATGGAATCAGTCCCTGGCTCATTCTATCTACCTGCTCTGAGTGCTCCTCGTCGGAAATCTTCTTCATGTTTGGGTAGAATACGGCACGACCATCTGGTTGCCCCCAGTACTTTGCTGCATCAGCCAGTTCTTTGATCTTGGCTTTATCGTCTTTCATTCCCTCAATTGACAAAACGTTCTTGTCTGAATCCATGAATGGCTTGCCGTTTGGCTTCATCCACACGTAGGTGCCAAACAGAGAAAACTCTTCCTTGACTACTTGGATTCTTGGTTTCTGGACTTTACCTAAAAGTTGATTATCGAATGAACTCATAACCACTAGTATACCATATTATGATGGTTTCTTGATAATCCTGACAGGATTTGCTCTTTTATACGTTCTAAATCTATATCCAGAGAGAGAAAGTCCCAAACTATCGTCAAAAATGATCTTATTAGTTCCAACATATGACTTAAAGATTTCAGGTAGGCTGATTCCCAAAGAACTTGTCTGACCAATAATCAAGACGTTATTCCAGGAGTAGGTTCCAACAATTGACCCAGTTCCCCTCCAGAAGTTCCAGGCAAGTTCTTGGTTAGTTAGAGTTTCTTTAACTCTGTCCCAAACTCTAAAGGTTGTATAGATCTTTTCTTGCAAACCTGTAGACTGATAATACGATACGTGATTTACCATAAGTGGACCGTTTAGTCTAAATGCCCCAGAGAATCCCTGCAGGTTTAGTTTTGGAGCAAAAGATATTCCAAGCATAGTCCATTCTTGAACTGACAGGTTTGGATTCTTTACAAGTTTGCCATTAATGTAGAAGGCAATTCCGTTTTCCTCAAGACCTGTGCTGGCATTGATTGCATAGATTTTTGCTCTTTTACCATTTGGATGGTTAGCAACTAGATAGAATTTAATGTATGTGTCTTTAGCCTGGATTTCAAAAATTGGAGTTGATGAATATGGGAAAAAGTCTTTGCTGTACTTCACAAGAACTTGCAAGGCTGCAACGTCAAACTGTGAAGCAAGTCTTGGATTGAGTGGTATTGTGATTCCTCTGTTGGTTAGTGGCTCATAGTCTCCAACCAATTCGATTCCAGAATTTCTTGTTAGGAATAGGTATGGTGTGCTCTTTTTGTAAATTTTAAATGGATTAACCTGCTTGTAGTTAAAATAGATACCGCTCTTTGTGTACGGATAAACTGGAATACCAAATTTTGTTCCAATTGGTGTTGGGGTTTTGGCGTTTAGTGCTTGTGATGTTAGTTCTACGCTATACACAGAAACTGGTTTGTTGATTACAGACTTTGCAACAATCTGAATATGAGTAACAACTGCAAGGTCTGAAAACTTAACAGATCTTGGTGGATAGATAATGGTTCCGTCAATAACTTCATACTTTGTATTTACCCACTCGTCGCCAGCCTTAATCAGATTGTTACTGCTTACATTTTCGGTATTTGTGTATGACTCAATCGGGGTATTTGCTCCAGAACTAATGTATTGAAATGTGATGTATGTCTTAACAGAATATTGCTCTGTATCATACACATACTGACTCTTTGTTCTATTTTTCAAATCTTCATAGGATGCATAGCCACTAAATAGTTCATTGTCTAGTTCTGCATATGTATACTGAACAGGATTCATGTATTCTGCCTGTAGTTCTCCATATGTCCACACATCTGTAGCAGTTTTCTGCTGAAAGAATTTTCCTGGTGCAGGATATCCTATGTTAAATTGAATAAAGTCAAGGTCATAATAGTCTACGAGTTCTGCATCTCTTACATACTTTGCAAAATGAGATAGAGGAACATAGTCTTCCCATACTGAACTAGTAGAGACATCAAGCACGAATTCTCCAAAGAATCTTGATGGGGTTAGGGTATAAGAAGCGACGTGTGTGTAAAACTTGTCGCTCATGACTGCATATGGATCTCCTCCATCCAGAACCTCTGCCCAGTATCCTGGGTCATTTCCAAAGTATGTGTGTCCTGCGTCATAGACAAGGCTATTGAATGAATCTTTGTCGATTGCAATTCCATCGTCTGCAAACATATATAGAACATCTTTTGCATTTCTTGTAGTTGATAGCGAAAAGTTGTACATGTTTCCAAGATATGTGCTAGACAAACTACTATCACCACAAACAAAAATTTCAAGATTATTCCTGTTTGCAAAGAAGGATATTAATTCTCCTCCATAATATGACACAACAGAATCGATATTGATTCCTGCAACAAACATTTCTCCAACAATGTTTACAGCAACAGTTTTTACTGTTGTTTCAGTAGTTCCATTATAGAACTTGTAAAGAATGTCCTGTCCATTAGCAATAACACTAAAGTGCTTATTAGATCCCTTATCTGCAATCTTTATAAGGATTTGATCTTCTCCAGAATACTCTACCGTTTTAAAAATTCCGTAAATAAGTTTTATCTTATTTGTAATAAATGATAGGTCATTAAAGTAGACATATCCTTCAATGTCTTCCCAGGTGCTTCCTGGCTTCATTTTCAAATAAGTCTCAGCCTCGTAGTTATTGAGTGCCTGATCGCTTATCCACGAATCGTATGAACCAGAACTCAGGAATACTTCTGGTAGTGGGTGGCTTGGTGCAGAAATGGAATTAGCAGAAAAAGAAATGTTTTCTGAAATTCCTGCTGACCATGCACTGTTTTTGGGGAATACAAAGTTTCCAGCATAGTTTGCATTTTGATAATCTATGGCAACTGTTTTTCCATCGTATGCAGAATTTAGATTTTCTGGATACTCAACATTTTGTCCATAGACCCATCTTCTTTTTGCCAAAGTTTTGTCTACTTCGTATGGATAGATTCCAACACAGTCCACATCTACAGATACGTCATCAGCAGCATAGAAACCAATCCAGTCCTGACTCTTGCCAGATGGGCTAAACTCTTCTGGCAGATATGTGTTATTTGTATCTATTGCAATGGCAATAACTTCTTCTGCATTGATAACAAGAGACACCCTGTCTTTTGAATACTTTAGGTGAACAAGCATTGGCTTGCCCCACTCTGAATTTGTTGCAGACTTAATATTGTTAGAAATCTTAAGATAGAATCTTTCATGGTCAACGTAGACCCCATCGTCTGACGCTATTGGTCCAAAGATTTTATGAGGTTCTGTAGAGATTGAGTCAATACGCATCCAGGCTTCAAACGTATATGTTGAGTGTTTTCCTGTGTTATTTAGAAAACCATTTCCAGGTACCACAAGCGATGGAAGCCCTTCGTTGTATAGTAGTCTTGTTACGTTACCTGCACCAAAGACCAATGGCATTCCTTTGTTTTGTGCAAATAGTTTTGTCGCTGTTGCCAAATAGTATCCATTTACATCTTGAAGCCCATATGCCCTTGCAATAATAGCCTTGTCAGCACCTTCCACTGCAATGCTAGATGGAAAATCGACAATTGATCCAGTGCCGTCTTGTTTATACGATAGCCCCAAAGATTCTGATTGAAACTCTTCTGACCATTGTCCAACACTTAGACCGTTTACATAAAAGTTATATTCTGTTAGAGGATCTTCGCTATCATAGTATTCAATATCAATAAACAAATTTACATCGCTAGTAAAATTAGGGATATCGAAGGTTTCTGATATATACATCCAGTTTTTATAAACAGATGTATCAAACTGTTTAGAAACTCTTACAGGTTGCAGCGTAATCTCTTCGTTATATATGTAGCCGATAGTGATTGACTTGACATATTCTGTATCAGAATAGAAATAAGATCCAATAGAAAATGTGGCTAGATCTGGATCCAGCGTCTCAAAATTAAATAACACTGGACTAGTAATGGAAGTCTTTCCAACAAGATCGTAGCCAGAACGCTTTACAGAAGAAATCTTGTATAAACCGCCGTCAAGATATTGACCGAGATTTATAGACTCGCTAGATATTGTAACGTTGTCGCTGGTGCTTGGACTTGTTGAAAATGTCCAGTTTGCGGTAAGGTCTCTGTCTGATTCATCTAGATAAGAGACATAGTCAAGTTGGTCGTCTAGTGCCCACATAGCAATAGGGTGTTCGCTATAGGCTTTTTCAGCATAAATATTAGATGGACTGGGCATAAAATCTCCTAGTCCATTTTATCATAGTTAATGATTACTTATATGACTTTCGTTGCCAGAAGTTCTTCTTGTAAAATCCAAATGGTGGATTGTGCATTACATCAATATACCAGGGCTTTTTGTATGGCTTTTTGTCTTCTACTTCTGACTTCCAACTATCCCTTTTAATTGGAATAGCCTGAATTATTGGAGTACCTGCAGGAATAATGCCAACAAAATCTTTTTTCATAAAGAATGGGAAATTGACTGGTATTGGAAACTTATCGGTTTCTACTATTCCAGTCAACGAGTAGAAGGGCAACTCTATTCTATTAAGTGGGTGGGTAAACATTGTGCTATACCCCTTCGGAGTTTTTGTAACAAAAAAGTTAATCCACTTATATGGCTGTTCATCGTATTCTTTTGGAACATCAAAGGTTTGCAACTGATCTCTGTAATGTGTTGTTACCTGTTCTACCTTTGATACTTGCTGAAAATCTTTTCCATCATAATATACGTCAGATGCAAGCACAATCATGTATCCAGATGTTAGCGTGTCAAGAAATGGGACGCATTTTTTGATTGTCTCAAATCCAGAAATTACACCTGGCAGTTTTCTAAACCATTCTGGAACAAACCTTGATGCTGGCTGAGGATGTAAAAACTCTATATTAACATCAACTGAATGAAACTTAATTTTCTTCATTGTTAGGCTCCTGAAACTGATTGTCTACAAAGTTCATACCCTTTTTAACCTTAATTTCTTGTGGGTCAAATGGCACAAATTTTACGCTACCGCCTTCTAAAAGTTTTGCAGTGTCTTCGTTGACACGAATCATCTCTACAACCTTCTTTCGCTTAACAACTGCCAAATACTTGATGTTTGCATATGGCATTGATTCCTTAGACAACTGAAATCTTGCATTTTCTGGTTGGAATGGCTCTTTGGCTTTTCTTAGTTCTAAAAACTTTGCATACAAAATGTTGTATATCAAGGATCTGATTGTTGGTCTAAACTCATTAATTAAATCACCATACATCATTCTATTTTTTGATTTAAACTTCATTAATTATATTCCTTACGTTGCCAAAAATACTTCTTATAACTTTTGCCTGGAGATCTTACAAAACTACCCTGAAGGTTTTCAAGATACTGAATACCCTTGTCGTTTTTGATAGATGACCACTTTGCTCTTTTAATTGGAATTAGTTGAGCAAACGGAGTTCCTGCTGGAATAACCCCAACAAAGTTTTCTTTAATGAAAAATGGTATGTTTCCAGAAGTTGAGTACTTGTCTGAATCCATAATACCAGAAGTAATTGTAAAAGGCAAGTCGTGTCTGTTTAGTGGATGAACAACAAGCATACTCCAACCTCTTGGTGTTTTCATTCCCCAGAATCCTCTAAATGCAAGATGATTTGGCATATGCCCCTCTGGTCTTGGCATTAAGGCTCCCAACTCTTTTGTTCTTTCACTAATGAAATCCTGAAAGATTTCTGGAGAGTTCCATCTAATGTTTAGACTACCATCTTCATTTTTTGATACAAAAATATCTACTGGTGTAACTAGGGCATATCCACTTAGCATGGCATCCATAAAGGGTATGCATTTTTTTAGTCCAGAAGATGGCTCACCGTTTTCCTCAAAGCCCGAAATTGTGTTTTCAGATTTACGATACCATTCTGGCAATAACTTTTTTATTGGAATTGGCTGCCCCAAATTAAAGTATTCTTTTTTAGAAAAGAATCTAATTATTTTCATTTAATACCCATCTACTAGTTTCTAGTAATTTCTACCGATGAACCAATTATATCACTTTGCTGGTAGGCGGATGGTGAAACTGCAATTCCAAATCTAGTGTTTACTGTAGCACCTGTTGCAGTATAGACTAGATCAGAGCCAATCTGGGTAACAAAGTTGTTGTCGGAATATGCTTTTGCTGTAATCTGATTTCCAGACAATGATACCAATAGGGATGCTGCTGTCTGTGCTGCAGAGATTATGGAAGATGTAATTGTACTTACTGTACCTCCAACAGATTGACGAACTCTCAAAATTTGAGAATAGGCATATGTGGTTGCATTTGTAAAACTAAATGTGAAGTAGTTTCCGCCTGAAGTAAAGTAGAAATAGTTTGCAGTATTCCAACCATAGCCAGTTCCAGATGCATAATAGTAATAGTTAGTATTTACATAGTATGATGTAGACCAGGCGTATCCTGTAGAAGATCCATAGGTTACGTTGTATCCAGTTGCTGCATAAAAATATTTTGGTGGACCATTAACAAAGAACGGTCCAGATGTTCCGTATTTGGCTCCATACGAGGCATTGTAGTTAGTGAAAGAAAACTGATTCGTGGCAGCCCAGTACGAACTAGACGATGCTGGTCCTGCATAGGTTGTAAAAGAAAACTGGTTTGATCCATTAGACCCCTGCTCTTGTGAGTATGCATTTTGAGAATAAGCATACGAAGTATTTCCTGGAATTGTATTGTATTCCGAATCAATTCCTACCATCCACCAGTCTGAAGAACTCTGCACCCAAATTGCAACTGCTGCACCCTGCTCGGTGTCCTTAACCTTAATGATATTGTTCTGGGTTGGCATGTCAACTGTTGCGATAGGATAAGATGATCCAGATGCATTTGCTGATGGAGTTGTTGTAGCCTTTGCTTTTCCAGAAGTTACCTGAATAGTTTGACTGGTTGCATCCCATCTTGATCCATCTGTAGCAGTATCAAGCGAACCAGTCGTGTTTGACCTAGAAGAAAAGGTGTCAATAAACCTTTTCCTAACTGATGACGCTACCTGGCTAAAGAATGGTACTGGCATTATGCTGTAAGGTCTCCGATCAGCACCCATGTGTCAGTAGCACGTTTTAGAAGGGTGGCTGAAGACCATTGGGCACGTAGTTTAGTTCCAGGGGTAGCATTTAGTGTACCTCCAGAAGGACCAGAGACAGTGATTTGTCCTGCACCTGTTTGAAGAATTGTAATCTGAGTTCCTACTGGATATGCAACATCAGCATTGGTTGGAATTGTCAAGGTAATTGCTGAAGAGTTGTTAACTTCAACAATCTTTCCTGCATCTCCAAGAACAAGGGTATATGTTGTTCCAGATTGAGCATTTGTAAGGGTTGGGATAGATGCAACATACTTATTTACCCAACCAGATCCATTGTAATAAACAACATCATTTGTGGTTGCAGTTGAAATAGTTACATCTGAAAGATCGTCCATTGCTGGGCTAGCATTTAGGGTTGCCCAAGATGCGGTAGAGCCATCGGTAGTCAAGTACTTTCCAGTGTTGCCAGTTTGAGATGGTAGTGCATCAATACCAGTTACCGTTGCTGCTGAGAAGTCAACATCTCCAGTTGCAGTAATGTCTGCAACCTCAAGAGCACCGAGTGCCAAGGTGTCCAGAGATCCCTGTGTAAAGTTTACTGTTGTTGTTGGCTCGTCGGTAACGCCTTTGAAAAGTTTCCACTTTCCTGCTGATGCATCACGAACAAGACCTGAGTGCTGATATGTTCCATCATCAAATGATGCCACAATACCCAAGTCTGAAGTATTTGCGTTGTTTCCTTCACCAACATAGATTAGTGGGTCTGTAATGGTTAGATCTGTTGCGTTTACAGTAGTTGTAGTTCCATTGACTGTAAAGTCACCAGTAATAATAAGGTCTCCACCAACGTAAACATCTTTAGCAATGCCTGCACCACCAGATACAACCAACGATCCAGTAGTTGTGCTAGTTGATTCTGTAGTGTCAGATGCTGTCACCTTACCAGTAAATGTAGGAGTTGATGTTGGTGCCTTGGCATCAATCTGTGTCTGAATTGCAGACGTAACGCCATCTACATAGTTAAGTTCTGTAGTAGTTAGAGTTGCTCCGTCAAGAATATTTAATTCGCTTGCAGAAGCAGTCACTCCATCAAGGGTGTTTAGTTCTGCTGTGCTTAGAGTAGCACCATCAAGGATGTTGAGTTCTGCTGCTGTTGCAGTAATTCCAACCAAAGTGTTTAGTTCTGCAGTAGAGGCTAGAAGACCATCTAAGCGGTTAATTTCTGATGCTGATGCTGTTACACCATCTAGGATGTTAAGTTCGTTTGTGGTTGATGTGATGCCGTCTAGGACATTGATTTCTGATGCCGTGGCTGTTACGCCGTCAAGAATTGCGATTTCTGCTGCTGAAACGTTTCCAATAGTTGTAGTTGATGGAAGGGTTACGTTTCCAGTAAATGTAGGAGAGGCTAGTGGGGCTTTTAGGTCAATGTTTAAATCAATAGTGTCTTTGAAGTATGGCAGAGAGTTCCATCCAGTAGTGCCATCTCCTACCTTAAACTGACCAGTGTCAGTCTCAATACCAAACTCACCTGCTGCAAGAATTGTATCTGCAGATGTCCACTGTGTTGCAGTTCCTCTGCGTTGCTGCATTCTAGTTGCCATATTTAAAATTCTCCTATTGGGGTTTACCCAGCCATATAAACTAATTATAACATATATTAATATGCATTAAGGGGTTCCACCGTCAATGGAGTTACCCCAACTGATGGTATCTGGACTTCCGCCATCAAGTGTTTCAAACTCAGTGATGCTTGCAGAAATCCAAACAGCACCTGTCCACTTCCATGTTCTACCTCCAGAAGTAAAAACATCTCCAACGGTTGGATCATCTGGAAAATTAATTGCTGTCATTAGGCTGCCTCATAACTTCCTGAAATTGTAATGTTGTCTTCGTTACCCCAAGTAAATGGTCCACCATTTCCAACGGTTGCCCAAGTTGTTACAGAGGCACTTGTACCAGGAATAATTACTGCAAAAGATGTTGTTGATCCTGTATAGTTTCCGTTACCAAGACCACCATACCAAGCACTTCCATTGTCAAGGATTGCTGCTGAAAATGTAAAGTTTGAGTTATATGCTGTAACTGGAAGACTAAAGTTCCAGTGACCAGTACCTGCACTAGTTGTAGAGCCAAAAACAAATTTTAAGGTAAAAAATACTGTTTTCCCAATTTGTTTATAACGACCAGATAAGGTTCCATTACCTAGAGAGAATCCACCCTGGTCTGCTGTAATGGTGGGAGTGTATGCTGTCCATGCTGTTAGGTCCGATGCTGATTCTCCTGTATCGCCCTTGTCGCCCTTGTCGCCCTTTGGTCCAGTAGGACCTGTAGGACCTGTTGCTCCTGTAGCACCAGTTGCACCAGTTTCACCTTGAATACCCTGCTCACCCTGTGGACCTGTAGACGACATAACCTGAACCCAGTATGAGTCATAGTATACGAAAGTTGCACCAGAAGAACTATCAAACCAAATATCTCCAGCACCTGCTGATCCTGGCGGTGTTTCTGATACAACCATTGCACCAGAGAATGACAATCCATCTAGATATCCTAGGGTTACTGCATGTGATGGATCTGTTGGTTCTCCAACTGTGACAGGACCACCAAAGGTACCGCCGTCAGTTACGGCAATACCATTTTTAACCTTAAAGTCTTTATTGTTGGTAGTCAAAGTGGTCTCCTAAGTTTTAATTATACCATTAATTAGAAACAAAAATACCCCCCAGTA
>JACCDO010832135.1_pt1 | contig 13170 bp, 7 predicted proteins | sample 7446101 | NCBI WGS metagenome assembly JACCDO01 (sample SAMN15323440, study PRJNA562643) | freshwater metagenome | isolation source: river surface water | place: USA:Blue River Watershed | collected 2017-08-16
CTCGGTGATGATGGACACGTCATCGTCTGCCGGTCTCACGCCTCGGTGATGATGGACACGTCATCGTCTGCCGGTCTCACGCCTCGGTGATGATGGACACGTCATCGTCTGCCGGTCTCACGCCTCGGTGATGATGGACATGTCATCGGCTACATTGGCTGCCAGACCATTATTTTCATTATTCACAATGATATCTTTACCCACCAAGGACGGATCACCACTAGCGAACTCGTCAGGGTTGTAGCCGGTAGTGAAGAGCTTCTGTATTTGCTCCATGGTACCGACAAGATCCTTCTGGAAATGCTGGATTTTATTGGTTATAACAGCTGTAGATGACTCTAATTTCGACTTGATTTGCTTGTGTAATATCTGTTCTGGTGTCTCTGCAAGATCCAAACAAACGGCTTTATGCAACGGAAACCAAGTAATATCAGCTGCATCTACACACCTACGGACGTACTGTTCTAATCCATCATCATCATCTTTATCTTGTTCCCATAAGAATATAATAAAATATAAATAGTTCCACATACGATGGTCGTAACGGATATGTCTCTCGAAGCCGTTAGGCTGATCACTAGCTCGATCAAATACTTGCTTGTCTATTGCGCATATGAAACACTTATTGATTGTATCGTGATATTTCTCCATTTTCTCTGCACGTAGTGAACCAAAAGTATCAATAATTATACCGAAGACAACGTTCAACATGATAATCTAAGCGAGTGAGTGAGTGAGTGAGTGAGTGAGTAAGTAAGTGAGTAAGTGAGTGAGTAAACGCGTGAGTGAGTGAGTAGGTGAGTGAGTGAGTGAGTGAGTGAGTAAGTAAGTAAGTAAGTGAGTAAGTGAGTGAGTGAGAAGGTACCATGATGATGAAGAAGAAAGCCATGTCGAAGATCAGGCGGTACATCATATCATGATTCCAGAAATCAGCTATACCACCACCTGAACGAAGACCATATCCAACACTTGATAGAAGGCAATGAAATAGGGTTTGACACATGGTCTCTGCTATATGATCATCAATATCATCTTCGTTGAACTCACGTGGGTAATACCAGAACATGTAGAAGGAGAAGATATAGATAAGGAACAGCATCAGTATCAACGTCCACATGAGTTGCTTGTAAGGATTGACAACGGCTTCTAACACCCCGCGAGTAGTGCTGTTCTTCACCACGATATCTAGCAGTAAGAAAGGGGCGTAGTAGTCGCTGACACTCAGTCCTAACACAGCAAAGATAAGGTACCAAACGTGGTAAATAAACTGCATATCCGTTAGAATGCTTGAGATGATGGATATCATACCCAAGCCATCGTCTTCGAGTGTCTGATACAAGACCGGCAACCGAATGAGAGACACCTCAATCAGGTTGAAGGTTGACAGGAATATAAGGATGACATACAGCGCATACGTGAGTACTTGGATGTGACCAGGTAACTTGGCTTCATCAGCAGTGCGGTCGTAGGTGTAGTAAGAGATGAAGATTATGTTGATGAGCCACGCAATAATAAACGTGAACCATGAGACCTATTAGAAGAGTGAGTGAGTGAGTGAGTGAGTGAGTAAGTTAGTGAGTGAGTAAGTGAGTAAGTGAGTAAGAGTGAGTGAGTGAGTGAGTGAGTGAGTGAGTGAGTGAGTGAGTAGGTACCTCGTTCTGCAGCTTCGGATTAGCAAAGAATGACATCTTCTTCTCTCTGAGAACCTGTTGATGCTTGACCTCTCGGTACAGATTGTGCGACCTAGCAATGAAATCAATCAACTTGTTTTCAGCTGATGACCTGTCGATCTCCTCCACTAGCTTGTCCATGGAAGTCTTGGCAAGGTCAGCGCATATATCCGGAATATGGAAGAATCTACGTTGCAACACACCATTCCAAACAATTTCCACCGACGCAGTCCCACTCTTCGCTATGTCACTGGGATCAACTGACAATCCCAGCTCATCACGTAACTGTGGCTTGTAGTCGCACAGCATTTGTAACAACACCACTGACTCCGTATGTAATAAAGCTTCTTCTTCACTTACTTCTGTGGCTTCTTTCTTATCTGGCTCATCACCTGCATCCTTACCACTCTGACTCAAGTTAGACATCATTAATATCACATCCATATGCAGCACAGATAGCACGCGGTCATACACCACCGAGGGATGTAGCTGCGCCTCTAACAGCCCTTGCAAGATATCTAATCCCGTCTTTTTCATCTCTACTTCCTCATCCGGGACACAATCATTGACTATTTTAGCACGTAAAACACGATTTAATGCCTCTAATAGCTCGGTATTCAAGGCAAAATGGTTCTGATTACCCACGCAAGGGCCTTGAATGACCTCAAGGATAGTCGCTGACACCGCTAGACCAGCTACAGTAGAGATACGACATGGGATACGAGTTAATAAGTTCAAATACAACACTAACTCATCCAAGACGTTGTAAGACACAGGATTTGATGGTTGATCACGCATAATATCTTGGTTAGGTAAGTAGTGACCCTCACACATGAGCTGCAGGTATCGGATGATGATGATCCCTTCTGGTAACACATCACTGGGCTCTTTTCCTTCTTCTAATATGGTTACATCGTGCCATTTATGCCATGAGATAAGCTTTTGTATTGAAAGTTTTACTTGTTTAAAGAAAAGCTCCGAGTTGTTACTAACTAGGTAGTTATTCATGATCGTTTGCACCTCTAACGCACCACCTTCCTTGAATAAAAGCGCAACACTTAGCTTGATACACTCCACTTGCAACACCTCATCAATCCCTACACATATAAGGTCAATACACAAGGTTGTTACACCACATTTATTGAGTGCATTCACTACCGGTGCTGCTGCCTCGTCTTGCTCTGCACCACCGTCCTCGTCGCGCTCATATATAGTCATCCCCATCTTGTTTTCCACCATCGTGCGGAAGGCCTTGATAACCCAGATAGCTGTCTTAACATACTCATCTGGTAACCGTTTCTCGTTATTCACAATAGTTAAGTTCTGTTTGATGTGGCTAACTAGCTTGGTGATGAGTCCCTCATAGCGCAGGTCGCTCTCGGTGTCATCCGCTATGAAAGGAAGGGATTCCAGGATAGAAATGAATCCAATACCCTCGTTATCTGTTTTTTTCTTGGTTTCTACATCATTTTCTAATAATTCTAAGAATTCATTATATCTACTCACCACTCGTTTCTCTTCTAAATCACCGGTGTCAACGGCTACTTCGGTATTACCTAGGGATTTGGTAGATGTTGAATCAACCCATTTTTCTAATGCACCAGGTAGTGGTTGGGATGTGGATTTATTCAATGCTTCTAAAGCATCGTGGATATACCGGTGGTGCACACTACTTAAGTAGGTAGACTTGAGCTCGTACATGTTGTATATCGCGATATACAGGTCATATATCCTGATATTTATTGATTTTGAACTTGTTATTGGTTCTACTTCAACACCGACACCCGTCAACGGATCTATCACACTCTCTTTTTTTTCTGTAAATTTATAAAAAGCAGGATCATAATAACGTCCAAAGAAACCACTAACAATCATAATAGCAACCATAGAATATTCTACAATTAAACGGTTATAACCGGCCCCGAGGCCGTATAAAGAAATATTTTTTAATTCTGTTAAACTTTGTTGTAAATATGGCATGAATGATGCTAATAGCTTCCAGATGGCTTCGTCTTGCTCTAATCCCGGGATCATCATCTCTACCTCAATCACTGCGTTGAAAATAAACCTAGCTAGTCTTATCTTGGCAAATAGTATAGTCCCAGGATGCAGTACCGACTCAATAACATCGTGGTAATAGAAAACACTTTGTACCTTGGCTTCTACCGTGGTGATGTTCAACCTACCTACTGTGCACGACGACATAACGTCAACAAAGAGGAGATGATATGCAAGTAATGGTGGGATTGTATCCAAGTTCAACTGTGTTTCATTACTGAGGTAAGGTTCCATCAACTGCAGCTTCTCGGTGTACTCGGGGGATGCAACAGGGCATATATACAAGCTTACCTTGGCAAGTCTTCCTGTTGATGTCAACTGTTTCATGATCTCATATTGATTCTCTACAATATTCTTATCACCAACATTTGTTATATTCAAGAAGAGATAGAGGTAATATGGTGACTTGCCATCCTTACATATCTTCTCACTCATTGCAGCAAGGTATGAGTGAGGGATTAGCCGCATAAGCTTCTCATTGTTATGAAATATTGCTTTAAACATATGATGTGAATCAATTTTTGCTTCTAACGAGTCAATAAAGAAGTCCAACTCGGTGTAACCCAACTCCTGATTCGCGGGATTATTGAGAAGAAACCAGTACATAAGTTTAGAGCATTGTAGACATAATTCTCTTGTATTTGCACTGACTGGACTTAAATCCCCGTTTTCATCCTCTTCAACTGAGTCTAGTAAGCCGAATACCTTGAAGCAGATGTTGAAGCAACCGAGGTTGCGATAGAGGTTCTGTATATCGGGATCCGGGCTATAATCCTCATCAAAATCAATAATTTTTGCTTTGATCTTACACATATAAGTAAGTTCCTTGAGTATATCCATGGTTTGTTTCGAGATTGCATGGTCTTGTTCACTCTGTAACTCACCCCAAAGCTCATGTGTCTCAGCATTCCGTTCTAACTGTTGTAACATTTGACTTATTTGTTTAAATTGTCTTTCTCGTTTTAATGAGACTAGTAGCTGCACATTCTTGGCGTTATTCAAGAGGGTTTGCCGCATGGAGTGGTTCGACATCAACAAGGCAAGGGATGATTGCACGAGGGATGAGTGCAAATACATCAACGTATCTAAGAAAATTATATCAAAATCTGGGTTTTTACTGAGTGATAATTCTTTGGAATCAATAATAACTTGTTCGAATATCTGGGAGGGTGTGGACTTGTCGTCACCGGTTTCCCATCGTTGAAATCCCTTTAATAATAAAGATAAATTACGATCATCAATGATACGTTGAGCAAATGATAAGATATTAATAGCTAAAACCATGGCATCTAACTCATGTAATGGTGCTTTTGCATAACGTAACGGTAATTTCCATTCAACGGCTGCTGGGGCCTGAATTGCAATGATAACCTTCGCAGCACGCAGGATGCGCAATAACCGAATCATTCTTACTAATCGAATGATTTTCGCTAGTTTCCCACTTGAATTGTCGTTGGAAGGCATTGATAAGAAGACAATATCGATGGAGATAACAACAATATCAATTTGGTTGAACTTGTTAGTAAGAAAAGTCCAGAAGGAACCTCTTACCCATGTGTGACAGTAGCCGCGGATAGATACCTCACAGATGAAGATGATCAACACAATGATACCCCAGATGAAGAGGGGACTACCAGGAGAGTCTGGCTCACCTGTAATAGTTTGGTAAATAGTAACGGCTACTGCTGCCAAGACTAGGGTTAAGACAGCTAACATAGTTTGTATTGATTCCATGAATAAGAGGGTTTTAACCTGCCAAGGAACCACACCCTCCGGTCCCTCGTCCTCTTTAATACTGTTCTCATTTGTTGTATTATTACCTGTATTGTCATCCATTTTACTCTTACTTCCTTCTTTTATGACCGGTAAAGCACCGACACTTCGCCGGTCCATCAAGGTAATAAGAGGTTGAATAATAGCATTTAAACGCTCATTAGTACCATAAAAATTGAATTTTATCATCATTTCTAGCAGTTGAAGAGCGTGGCCAGAGTACGTTGTCCACCTTTTCCCCGCGATATCTCGCACATGTTCAGCAAGAATTTGTTGTAATAATGCGAACTGAAACCGTCTTGGAGGATCAACATAAGGGAGTAAGACCTCGGGACGAGAGACATCACTGTATGTCCGAGTGAGTACGGGGATGGATGTCTCTGCTTGGGGATCGCGATCTACATATAAACACATTATCAAACGTATTGCTGCACTCTTAAGCTTGTCACTAACGTTATTCTTTAAAACGGTAACTAGGTACTCATACGAGTACATCTCATCTAGCTTGTGCATTGCAACGTAGTTGCGATCAAGACACATTTCTGCACCTAAAAACATCTGGGATATGAAGTAATTTGCAACGGCTTTCTTTTGCAACGCTGACGAGGTATTCTTTTCTGTTAACTTCTTCTTCATGGGACTATTCTTACTATTTTGGTTATCATTACCACGTGTAACGGCTACTTTCTCACTGATATATAGTGCACTTTCTTCACCATATAACTCGGATACATTAACGGATAACTTGCCAAAGAGTCCCAATGGACTGAAGTCGATGCTGTTGGTCGTCCACGACAGTGACAGCTGTGGTAATCCCTTATTGATGAGCACATCCCCTTTGATGCTTGTACCTGGCTCCAATAACTTGGGTATAAACAGCTCATCATACTCCCATTTCCCATCATTTACCTTGCTATAATCCCCATGAAGGTGAATAATAATGTCATTAGTATCTGCAAATAACAGCTTGGCAATCATGCATTGGTTGGCATCGACACCATCGCCTTGACAGGAGCAACACGATTGTAACAGCTGTAAGTACATGGAATTCATCTTAGAACTACGTAGTTTATTAACAAAGATAGCAATTTCATCCTCACCAATCTTGGTCTCTTGCAACTCCATATTTGTTGACAACATCTCAGTGACACACTCACCGGCTAGTTCGATCCCACCCAAGTGAATGAGTAATATCCTCATATCTGATGCTACATACATCTGGTTATCAAAATTGTTCTTGATGCAATAGAATACAATAGTAAAACACTTGGTAAGGATGCTTTTACCCATGTTGATCACTGCTAACATGTCTTCCGTGTATAACTGACCGTTTTTTTTGTTATGATTTGCTAATTTCTCTGACATTTCTGTGATGGGATGCAAGAGACTGATGATAGCCAGGATAACTTCAATGATACACTGATCCCGATATAAATTCTGACGACGTGTTCGTAAAGCGGGATCTGATTTATCAACGGCTAGATTAATATTTTCACTGTATATACTAAATCCTTGTGAGAATACTAATGCCTTCGTGATAAGTACCTCAAAGAACGCCACGTCATCCCGGTCCGCAGCAGGCCAAAGGGTGTTGATTGAGTCACTTGTTGGGATGATAGTCATATTGTTATACTTTCTAAAGTACTTCAATATAGTTAAACCGGTATACTCATCTAACGGCTCTTGTATCTTACCACTTTCTTCATGATGTTCAGTCTTACTACTACTTGATCCATCATAACGGGATATTATTAAACTAACGGCTAGTGAGCTGTCCTTCGAACCGGTTAACGAAAATGACAAATCTTCGTTGACTTCACCGCGTTGAATCCAGAAATCTTTTTGGTAGATCTGCGATGGCTTGGCATTCGACAGGTAGTTAGAAGACGAGTGGATTTCTTGAATACCAAATAAGGTGTTGGGGTCCGTTACATCATCAGTGCATAAGAGAGAGAATGACTCGTTAACGGCTACTTCAACTGCGTCATTTGGTGCTACTTCCTCTGAGGTACTCGGTTTAGTAGGCTCCGACTCTCTCACGATCACCGATGACAAGTAACGGCCAGTATTCAAGTGTTTCAGTCTAATTTTTTCTGTTTTCCACTTTATATGTCCACCTTATTAGTAAGTAAGTGAGTGAGTGAGTGAGTGAGTGAGTGAGTGAGTGAGTGAGTGAGTGAGTGAGAAGGCCTACCTAGTCCTCCTATTCCAACATTGTTACTAATAAAACTACTTTTTTCTATTACCCATATACTAGCTGAGTTCACAGACTCATCACTAACCGCTGCTAACATGACTCTTGCTTCGCCTATGAAATTTGAAGTAAGTGAATAGGTGAGTGAGACGGTAGAATGGGTATGACTTACCGTCTTCGCCCGTGGAAATGGAAAGATTATTGCGAGTCTCGGGATCATTGATAACGACTAAGTCGGATGCTAACAATCTCTTCGTCTCTAACCGGTCCAACGAACTACGGAATATATTCAGTTTCCATGAAGAAGCTTCTAAGGAACAATTGACCTCTCGAAGCTTGCCATCTTGAATTTGGTGCGCACTAAAAGAAGTTTCATAAGTAAGCGAGTAAGAGAGTAAGTAAGTGAGAGAGTATACCTGTGTATGTACTCCCCGATCCTCTCAGCTATCGTTAGATACATCTCGTTATTGTCTTTGATTGAGTCTCCTTCTTTATCAATGTTAAACCTTGGAATGATCTTCAGCCAAGAATAATTATCACCAGTAGAACTCAATGATACCTTAAATGAATAAATAAGTACGTGGGCAAGTAGATGAGTGAGTTGGTACACTTACCCGTAAATTTTCTCTTTCTTGTAACGCTAATTTGTCAGGATAAATTGAAATATATTTCTTACTTTTCACATGAAACAATTGTATGGTATCACCGAATAACACTGGTTTACCGATACTCTTCTCTAAATATCTGTTATTCAAAATTGTTTCATTCTCAAAGCCGAGTTGTAATGCCTTAAAGTATCTGGCAATATCAATGTCTTTTATGCTCTTTACGTCCTTGATATCATTCAAAGAAAGAAATTCCTACAAAATGAGAGAATTTAGACAAGAAAATAAGAGAAAATTCTTTGTGTAAGCGAGTAGTGAGAGTGGTATTTAGTAATAAAACAAGTAAAGTTGTGATTGGGCTACCTTTAGTTCTAACGCCGTCGAATACTGACGCTTTAAATGAACACAAAATATCATATCATCTAATTCTTGCATTAAATTATTGCTCAAATATAGTTCATTCCCCAGTATTCCTTCACTAACGATGATATTATTGTAGCGAACATTCTTGAGGGTAATGTAGTCCCCAATGCGAAGTACTACCGCATCTTCCATGGGTGCTTCAGAGCCGAGACTCCTCTCTTTCTTCTGTCTTATAACGGGAGAGAAATCAGCCGGCCTTGAAAATTAGGGCGTAGATGTTAAAGGCAACTAATGCACTATAATAAATAGTATAAAGAATAATAAAGCGGGATCATAGGACACTTGAAATGCTAGCGTAATTAATCGACTCAGGCAGGCTTGCGAGTACTCGTTCGAAAGTGAATTAAGTGAATAGTTTATGCAGCTGCTGCACCCCTTATATGATATTTTAGCAAAAACTGCACAGAACAAACATATCGCACATAATATCAGTGGATAATAGTATATATGTAAAGTTCTTAACCTTTTTATTTCACGGAATTTCGAGAAGAAAAAGTTGAGTCAAAAAAAATAGAACAAGAGACATGTATTCGATGGGTTATAACCGCAGGGACCTAGGTCCCTGGGAGACACAGTACTGCGCGTATTCCACGGTATTTTTAGGTAAAGATAATCTAGATGAAGGAGATAAGATAATACTTCCAGAATCAGCGTTAGTCGCATTGGGTAGTCACTTTCATTCATTTGTCTATACTATTGTTGCTTTATTGCTCACTCTTTCTCTCTCACACACCCACGCACACACTCACTCCCATACATACATACATACATACATACATACATACATACATACATACATACATACAGTCTCGCTCATATTTTCTCCAAAACATTCTCTTTCTTTCCATCTCTCACATTCTATTCATCGCTAGGTCATCGTAATGTTGAATATCCCATGCTATTCGAGATAAGAAATATATCCCTCGGCAAAGTTAGTCACTGTGGAGTCATGGAGTTCACAGCAGAAGAAGGGAAATGCTATATGCCATATTGGATGATGAACAATTTAGTTTTGCAAGAAGGTTATCATACTTATTAACCCATTTACTTGATTATTCACACTTATATCTACTTATTCTTAGGTGATATAATAAATATTAAAAATGTTTCATTGTCCAAAGCTTCTTACGTCAAGCTACGCGCACAATCAGTTGAATTCTTGGAGATTTCAAATCCAAAAGCTATGTTTGAGGTTGAATTAAGGAAATTTACATGCTTGACCGAAGGTGATACAATCTATATCAACTACAGCGACAAGCCATACTATATCGATATTGTAGAGGTGAAACCGAACAAGAAAGCATGTGTGGTAGAAGCAGATGTTCAAACAGATTTTGATGAACCACTTGGATATCAAACAAGTGAATATAAAAGAAAAGAAGATGAAGCTAAAGCAGCTCATTTGGCAAAGAAAAATGGTTTAACTGGCAGCAGTTCAGTGAGCGCATCCGTCTCTACAACCACTACTCGGGTGCTACAAAAGGCACGCGCGGATGATGTGGAGGAAGATAAGAATGTGTTTAAACCATTTGCAGGTTCTGGATTTCGGATTGATGGCAAGCAAATTGCTGGTGATGCTGGTGCTGGTAGTGATGCAAGTAATAAAGTAAACGCACGTGAAGCAAGAGCAGCTGCTGCTATGGCAAGACAGGCAGGAGGTGCTAGTACCTCATCTGCTGCTCCCAAGACTGCCGAGTCCAGTGAATCAACAGTAGAATATGAAACTAGAATAGGTGATAAGTATAGTAAGGTAAAGTCAAATGTTAGTGCGTTTAACGGTCCAGGACACAAGCTGAAGTAGCGGCTATGAGCAACATCCATATATATAACTAATGATTATAATGAATACATACAAATAGTTAACTGTTATGTCATAATACTAGTATCTCACATGTTAATATTTAAAAAAAACTACTTACTCGCTTCTACCGTATATTTAGAACTGGGCAAAGATAGCCTGATCACCGGTATAATGAGGAACATCTGTTTCCTCGTCGTATTGATCAAAATTCTCTGTATCAAGAGCATTTTTGACAGTTGGTTTATATGGTGCACGTACTTGTTGATGTTCAACAGATGCCCAATCAACAGATGCAAAGAATGGTTCCTTCATGATATCATTGACACCACCACTGAATGATCCCAAACGGAATGCGGGATTAACCGTCAACAATTTCTTTACTATTTGAACCTGACTTGCATCCATTTTACTTGAAAATTGTAAACATTTTTCACTAGCTACAATATTTTGAAAGATTTTATTAGTATAATCAGCTTGAAATGGTGTTTTAGACACTGATAACTCATATATTAAGCAACCTAAAGCCCAGTAATCAACGGATGCGTCGTAACCCTTACTCATGACAATTTCTGGTGCCAGATACTCCGGTGTACCACATAAGGTGTACGTTTTATCAAATTTTTGTTCATTTTTTGTATATGGAAATTTCTTAGCAAATCCAAAATCAATCATTTTCAAGTAGCCGTTATTCGCAATTAATAAATTTTCTGGTTTTAAATCACGATAAGCAATTTTTTTTTCAGCTAAATGTTTGAATACTAATACCACGTTCGCAGCATAAAATTTTGCTGCATCAAGTTCAAAACCACCAAGACTACAGCGAGGAAGTGCTGTTGTTTTCTCGTATATTAATGACCACAACTCACCGCCTTGAATGAACTCCATCAACATACAAATCTGATCTTTAGAGTTGAATGTTTGGAAGAGAGTAAGGATGAGTGGATGACCAGAGCATTCAAGTAAAAGATTCTTTTCATTCATAATATTTCTTTCTTGATGTGAAGCTAATACTTCAACTTTATTCATGCATTTTAAGGCATAAACATTACCGTTTGCTTTATGTTGAACTAATTTTACACGACCAAATGTACCAGTACCAACTGTTCTCATAATTTTTAAATCAGCAAAAGTATATGTGGTTGTTGGTACTGCAACAGTTGTTACTTTACTACCACCCTTTCCTGATGTTGTAGCTGGTGATCCTTTCTCACGACCAATAATTGCTATATTCAAATCATCTTGTACTTCAGCTAGCAAAGTTTGGAATGACGAACGATCCAACACTAAACATTCAACTGGTCCACATGCAATGACATTTGCTTTTCTTGGCTCGTTAGTTATCAAGGCTTTCTCCCCAAAGAACTCTTGTGCATGTAATTTAATAAGTTCTGTTTCTGTACCGTTACTATCACGTTGAGTGCATTTTACCTCGCCTTCATTAATAATATAGAATCTACTACCTTCTTCACCTTGTTTCAAGATATATTGACCATCGGTGAATGCTTGAACTCTCATTACACTTGATAACTTGGCTAACTTCACTTCTGGTAATTTAGCTAATAATGGTACCGACTGTAATATACGAATACGCATTCGTTTGGCTAGTAATTCTTGAACATCACCAAGTAGTAACTCAAATTTATCCTTGTCTAATGTCAATACTTTAACTGTTTTGTCTGTTGCGTACACATTTGCGTGTCTGGTTTCGTTCAACATTAAAGCCATTTCTCCGAAATAATCACCAGATTTTAATGTTATTAAGTTGACTTCAATACCCGATGTCTTGACTTGGGTGCACTTCACAGTACCTTCCTCAATAATGAAGAATGAGGTACCTACGTCACCTTGGCGGACGATAAGTTGGCCTTCAGTAAATGTGCTTTCTTCTAATGCGCCGGCTAATTTACTTATTTGATCGTTATTAAGTGGATCTAAAAATGGACACTTTTTTAAGAAACCGCATCTAAATAAGGAAGACAGTAAGTGATTGTGTCAATAAGTAGAAGAAAAGGATAAAAAGTACCTGGTCATCATTGTATTACTCGATGTTGTAGCTAATATATATCGAAATACTTTGAGCTCTAATGCCCATAATCTACACGCAGTGACCGCAGTAACAGTCGCCGCACGTGGACTATTATATATTAATGCTAATTCACCAAAGCATCCACCTGATTCGTAAACATGAACCTCTTTACCATCAACTGATGCTGATGCCATACCATTTTCTAAACAATAAAATAGATCACCAATATCATTTTGTTTAATAATAGCATCACCAACACCAGCGAATACTGGTTTCATACCATCAATAATTCTATCTACATCTACTGGTGATAATTCTTCAAATAGATAATTTAATCTTAATGCCGAGCGTAAAAACTCTTTACTAGGTTCACTTTTTGCATGAGTTTGAATACCTGCTGAATTTGCATCAGGTGCAAATGTTTCAGATTTATTAAATATTTGAACTCTTCTTTCTACTGCTGGTGCACCGGCAACACCTGGTATATTTGTTGCTGATACTCTAGTTGATTGAGGACGGGCTTTTACCATCGCTGTTGGATCTGGTTTCGCTGATGATGGAGGAGGCGCAGTTGTAGTGCGAGGACGAGTTGATGGAACATCATCTGCCTTCTCAGCATC
>JACCDO011202871.1_pt1 | contig 13170 bp, 9 predicted proteins | sample 7446101 | NCBI WGS metagenome assembly JACCDO01 (sample SAMN15323440, study PRJNA562643) | freshwater metagenome | isolation source: river surface water | place: USA:Blue River Watershed | collected 2017-08-16
AAAGAAGTCCGTAAAGGGCGCAAAATTGGACATGTAAATGTGAGCGGCGAAGATCTAGATGATGTTTTGCGAAGAGCTCAGCACGCAGCAGACTACTTAATTGGAAATATCGAGGAGTAAAGATGGCAGACCTTCCACTTGTTTCGATTGTGATGGGCAGTGACTCTGACTGGCCAACTATGGAAGCAGCCTCGAAGATCCTTGAAGATTTTTCGATTCCACACGAAACGGACGTGGTCTCTGCGCACCGTATGCCACAAGCAATGTTGGATTTTGCAAAGAATGCCCAAGCTCGTGGAATTAAAGTAATCATTGCTGGCGCTGGAGGTGCTGCACATCTTCCAGGAATGATTGCATCGGCAACTTCACTTCCGGTAATCGGAGTTCCTGTGCCACTTTCGCAACTTGATGGAATGGATTCACTTCTTTCAATTGTGCAAATGCCCGGTGGAGTTCCAGTCGCAACAGTTGGAATTGGAAATTCAAAAAACGCAGGCCTACTTGCGGTGAAAATTTTGGCCACAGGCGATGCGGCAATAACCGAGCAAATGAACACCTACATGCAAGATCTCGAAAATCAAGCGCGGGCTAAGGGTGAAGTTGTACGTCGCAAACGCCAAGCCCCTGGATTTACAAATTAATGCAGACAAATCTTTACGGCACACCTGAGCTAGCCGAAGAATTATTGGAGTCCGCAGAAGTCTGGGCAGTAGTTGGATTGGGGCAAGATCAAACTAAACCAGCTTTTGGCGTAGCTAAAATTTTGCAAAATCATGGAAAGAAAATTATTCCGATTCATCCTCGCGCCGAAGAAGTGCATGGTGAAAAAGGTTACAAAACATTGGCAGAGGCGATAGCTGACGGCCATGAGATTGACATCGTGGATTGTTTTGTTGCTGCAAAGCGGGTTGGGCAAATAGTTGATGAGGCAATTGAACTCAAACTCCCAGCTGTTTGGATGCAACTTGAAATTATTGATGAGGATGCAGCACAGCGGGCGGTAGATGCTGGAATGCAAGTAGTCATGGACAAATGTCCGGCAATCGAATGGCGCAGGCTAGGAAAGTAATGTCTCCAACTGTAAGCATCATGATTCCAGTTCTTAACGAAGAACGGTATTTGGCTCAAGTTGTTGCCGCTTCACTAAATCAGGATTATCAAAATTTGAAGCAAGTGATTTTGTCGGTTGGACCGAGTCATGATCGGACCGAAGAAATTGCAAGGGAATTAGCAGCGCAAGATTCACGAGTCGTTGTAGTTAACAATCCAACCGGTCGCACCCCAGATGCGCTCAATTGTGCAATCGCTGTCGCAACAGGTGAAATTGTGGTCCGCTGTGATGGACATGCACTTCTGCCAAGAAACTATGTCTCGTTAGCCGTTGAAACTTTGCAGCGAACCGGGGCAGACAATGTTGGCGGCATCATGGATGCACAAGGGGAAAGCGCATTTCAAAAAGCAGTTGCTTGGGCAATGACTTCAAAGTTGGGTGTGGGCTCAGCCGCTTTTCACGTAGGTGGAACTGAAGGCGAAGTTGAAACTGTTTATCTTGGGTGTTTCAAAAAGTCTGCGTTAGATCGAGTGGATGGCTATGACCCTGCGATGACCAGAGCGCAGGACTGGGAGATGAATCATCGGATTCGTAAAACTGGTGGAAGAATTTGGTTTAACCCCGCACTCAAAGTCACATATCGGCCTCGCCGAACCGTGAAAAGTTTGGCGCAGCAATATTTGCAATATGGTCAATGGCGCAGAAGAGTTATGAAAATGCATCCAGAAACCACAAAGGGTTTGCGCGCACTTCGCTATTTCGCACCACCATTAGCAGTACTTGCCACCTTGTTAGGCATCTTTTCCGGAATTGTCGGACTCATTGTTGGTGGGCTTTGGATTTTAGGATTCTTAGTTCCGCTTTTATATATCGCGGCTGTGAAATTTATTGGTTTATTTGTAGCACGTAATGTGGATTTGAAAACTCGACTTTTGATTCCGATTGCATTGACCACAATGCACATGGCTTGGGGCTGGGGATTTTTAACTAGCCCACATGCTTAATCAGAAATTTAGGCTGGAGAACAATCGGTTTCATCAGCTGCACGACCTTCAGTTGGTCCATACAGAGTTGATGAGGGTTTTGTTTTAACTTTTACGCTCTTTGGATCAGTCCAGTCTGTACCAACCACAACAACTAGTCCAGCGGGCAAAGTTCCTTGTTTCTTCAAAACTTTAATCTCTGTGATTCCCATTGCAGTTGCAAGTGTTTGAGCCTGTTTTTCTTTACCTTTGATCGCGTAAATTGCGGTTTCTTCACCCATTGAAGGCAGCGCGTTTGCAGTTCCTTTGACGTTGTAGCCGAGGTTTGCAAAAAGCTGCGCTTTCTCGGCAGCCAATCCACTGGTTTCAGTTGCGTTCAAAACTGCCATATAAACGTCACTTGGTTCAACAGTCAGCGGTTTGCCATTTGGTCCGTTGTCTGGTGGAGCTGGCCATTGCACATCACTTTTCAAAGCCGTCCAAAGCTCGGTTGCTTTTTCAGAGAAAACCACCTTCACCCAATTGTTTGGATCTGGTTTCCATGGTGCGGTAATGAAACGAACACTGCTTGGACGAAGTTCTTGCATATTAAATGCAAGCTCTTTAAGTCCATCGACCGAACCTAATGCTTCATCAGTTGTTAGAGAACCGGTTACTGCTTTGATTAACTCAGTAACCTTAAAAGGATTTAGCAAAATTCCTTTACTAGTCGCTTTGCGAACCATCGATGCTAGAAAATCTTGTTGGCGTCGGATACGGGAAATATCTCCGCCATCTCCAAGAGTTTTGCGAGCACGGACGAAGGCCAGTGCGTCTTTGCCGTAAATTGTTGAGACACCCTTGGGAAGATTTAAATGACTCTTTGGATCGTTTACAGCAGCGGTTAAGCAGACATCAACGCCATCGAGCGCATCAACCACATTTTTAAAACCAGTGAAGTCAACAATAATAAAGTGATCAATTTTTATATCGGTAATGGATTCAAGAGTTTTGATAACACAGGCAGCACCACCGCGACCAAATGCTTCGTTGAATCTTCCGTTATACCCTTCGGAAATTGTTCCATCTTCGCGAGTGCAATCAGGCATGTCTACTGAAGTATCTCGCGGAATGCTTACAGCTGTTGCCCAATCGCGTTTTTCTGAAATATGAACCAAAATATTTGTGTCAGAACGTTGTCCGCCAAATTGTCCTGGCTGCCCGAAGCCTTTTCCTTGACCAGCTCTTGTATCTGATCCAATCAACAGAATGTTGATAGCTGGACCTGGCTCTGGTCGATCTGGACCGAGTTGGTCATCGATATTTTGGGTTTTTATATTGCCCACTGCTGAATTGATATATGTGATTGCGCCACCGCTGATCACGGTTGCAATCAGCACACCGAGAGCGGCAATTCGAGCAATTCGAGCAATACGCAAGGCAGGTCTTTCGTTCTTTAGAAGTGTCCAATTCTGCCCTAATCAGGATGTCAGGCCTGCCAAAATTTAAGTTATTGCCCGACTTGGACATATCTGCACTAATTATTCAAGTTTCGCTTGCAATTCATTCACGAGTAAATCCCATTTCTGGGGCAAAATTGCCGTATTGGTGCAATCTTCCCCTGCGCCAGGAGGTATTTCTTAATGTTTGCGTTTCCAAACCGATCTTCGCGTATTTATGCGGTGGTTGGAATTGGCGTAACTTTTTCACTTCTGATTGGCACAACTACCTCCTCAGCCGTAGATGCGCCGAATGCAAGCATCGTAAAAGTTACCCCCGAGGTTTGGAACTTAAATTCTGGAGCACTTCAAGTCAAAGGCAATCTCGATAACGCGGGTAAGTGGCGAGTCGATTTGTTAAATCTCTGCACTGGTGAAACGGTGATTTCTCAAACTGGTGAAAAGAGTGCCGCTGGAAATTTTGATGTGACTTTTGATACCCAATTAACAGAGGATCTAAGTGCGGGTCCTTTTCAAGTTGTTGTAACCCCTTCGGTTGGCAGTAAAACTGGAGTATCGAAAAAACAATATCTAAAAGTTGTATCGGCAAATCCTCAAAAAACCTATACTGAAAATTTGTGTCCAAACGCAACTCGGGTTGTTAGTTCAAATACCGTCAATGGGCAAATTGCAGCGATTAATCATGCAGCGAAAAATAATTCAATTGAAACCACCTCTGCAGTTTTGATTACTTATTCTTCTGATTCAGTGGCGACATCCGCCCTTGCAACAAATTATGCAATGGTCACCAATCAAGTTTTGCTCGCAACAAACTCTGCGTCGCTTTCAAAGTCGGCCTTGCGAGAAATTCAGCGCCGTGGAATAACTCATGTAAAGCTGGTGGGCACTCGAGAAATGATTTCTAGTGACGTAGCAAGGACTTTGCGGAGTTCGGCAATCAAAGTGAAGAGATTTGACTCGGCGGATTTAACTTCACTATCAAACTTGTTTTGGAGTACTTGGACTGGAAATGCATTCCAGTCCGCTGTGATTACAAACTTTTCGCAAGAGTCAAAAACCCTCTTGCAGGCGCTGGCGTTTGCAAATTCAAGCGAAGTCCCACTTATCCCAGTCGCTACATCGGGTAACAAGCTGGCAAAGCAAATTCTTTCAAATTTAGGAATTTCAACTGGTTTTGCTGTAGCAAATCAATTTGATATCTCAGACAGCGTGCTTTTGAAATTTACTGGTTTCACTAGGTTGTTTGAGCAAGACGCAAAGGAACTTTCACTTGCACTTTCTGCGAATCTTGAATCACAACCAAACACTTTGTTTGTTCGAGATCAAAATTCAGCAGTCTCTATCTTGGATTTAGCAGCCACTGCTAACAAAATGACGATTTGGCCAATTTCCAAATCGATCTCCGAATTTGATCAGGCGTACATTTCCACTCGGCCATTTATTCAAAAGGTCTTTTCAACTGACTTTGCGCAAACATTGTCTGATCAACGTATAGCGGTATATGCGCGCGAGGTTTATAAGCGAGATGCGCCAAAGCCGGTAGAGCTGTTAGAACTAGCTGAGATTAAAGATTTGGTTGCACCGGCAAACTTTGCGTTTAGCGGCAGCGGTTGGGGTCATGGGATTGGCATGTCTCAATGGGGCGCATATGCGATGGCTAACGAAGGAAAAACTGCTGCTGAAATTCTTACTTACTATTTCAGTGGTACAAATATTGGACCAGCGGTTGATGATGCAGATGTTTGGGTTTCACTTCAAAATCGAATCCGAAGTTTGACACTACGTTTGCGTGAAGTAGACGGAGATATTGGCACGTGGCGATTGACCGCTGATGACGGAACATCAATTGACCTAACTGCTAGTGAAACCGCAACATTTAGTTTTGACACAGACGCAATCGCGGTTTCAGTGACAACAAGCAAAGATCAAATACTTGGACCTACTTCCAAAGTTGTAGCAACTTGGAGTGGCACGAGATTTGATTCGGACCTTGGTGATACGCCATCGGCAATTCAAGTAATCGGTCCGAACGAAAGTACTTCTACGGGTCGGCTTTACCGGTTTGGAAATTTGCGAATCAAAGCCGCAAGTTCGACAGCCACCTACGTTTCAGGTATGCAAGTAACAAACCGAGTTAGTTTGCATGACGAATATATATACGGAATCGGTGAGGTTTCTAACTCTTGGCCGACCGAATCGCTGCTTGCCCAAGCGATTGCAGCTCGCTCGTTTGCTTACAACCGGGCTTACAACTCAGATGGCTCGTTAAATGACCGAATGGGCGCATGCGATTGCATGATTTATGACGACATTCGTGATCAAAATTACGTCGGCTGGTCAAAAATAAACAGCACCGGTGGCGATCGTTGGAAAGCGGCAGTTGACGCCAGCACGGTTGATGAAACACACAGTAACTACGTTTTGTATGACGGAAAAGTTGTCCAGACTTTTTATGCTGCTGCGACCGGTGGCTACACCCAAAACAATGAAGATGTTTGGGGTGGCACAGCTCGCCCTTACTACAGAGCAGTTCCAGATCCATGGTCATTGATGCCCGCTGCTGCAATCACTGTAAGCGTTTGGAGTCCGCGTATTCGATCGCAAGAAACCGTTGCGGCTGCTTTTGGACTTAGTGATGTTGCTTATTTGGATTTATCTGATCGCTATGAATCTGGTGGGATTAGAAATGCCGTTGCATACTCAACTGCAGGTACGAGCGCAACTATTTCTGGTGAAAGATTCCGCTCTCGTGTGCAATCGGTAGATGGTGACACTCTGCAAAGCACTTGGATTTGGAAAGCGCTGGCTACATTTAGCGAAACAGCGGCACCAAGTTTCTCGAGGGCAGTTTTAGGTGAACGCAGTTTGGGATTTGCGAAAATTCCTGGTGCGACATCGACCAAGTTAGTTTTAGTTCAAAACAATTCAGCCTCAACAGAAAACTTGGCTATAGCTTCTTCACTTGCTGGAATATCAAAATCTGCAATATTGGTGACAAAGGCAAATAATGATGCGTCCCGAATTATGGAATTTATTAATGCAAACGCGGTGTCTGAAGTTTCAGTAGTCGGCACAATTGATTCTGAGATAACTACTGCAATAACTGCTGCTGGAAAGACTCTTAAAACTTATCAGGGAGATGGATTCTTCGAAACTGCCGAATTAGTTGCACAAGATCTCACGCCTACCACCGCAGACAACTTCGTCTTGGTGAACTTAAACAATCCACAACAACTTGCGGTGGCGACAAGTTTGAGTGTGCGGACTTCAAGACCACTCTTGTTCACGGGTAACGGTTTATTGAATTTGCAGACAGCACAATACTTATTGCAAAAGGCTGAACCTGATGTAATCGCTGTTGGGTCAACCGAGGACATCTCAAATGCGGCGTTGGCTTCAATCGAAAAAGTTAAGCGACTCAACACCGAAGACTTGGGCGAGGCATCTCTAAATGTGCTGTATCAAAATCAAACGACGACTCGCGGTTTAGTGATTGCTGGAAGTGAAACGCCAATTTGGAAAACTTTGTTGCTTTGTGCAACTGGTTTGCCCTTTATTTTCGACCAAGATTCAATCCGGGCTCGCGCAATCAAATGGCTCCGCCGCCAACCACTTTCAACCGTTGTTGTGAGCCTAGATGCGAATGAACTATTTGTGACTAAAGTTCGACGTTCTTAAACGCATTTTGAAAGTGGAGCCATAGTGGAAGCGATATTGCTCGTTGGTGGCCAAGGTACTCGGCTGTCACCACTCACATTGACAACCCCTAAGCCCATGTTGCCTGTGGCAAACGTGCCATTTACTGCGCATCAGATTGCAAAAGCCAAAGCAGCCGGCATCACAAAAATCATCCTAAGCACTAGCTACAAATCAGAAGTTTTCTCCGAGTATTTTGGCGATGGTGCAAAGTTTGGAATTGATATTCGGTATGTAACTGAAGAGTCACCACTTGGCACGGGTGGGGCGATTCGAAATGTTTCCAATTCGCTCGAATCAGCAATGCAAGACCCAGTCTTTATATTTAACGGTGACGTTTTGAGCGGACATTCCCTCGAAAAACAGTTGGCCGATTTTCAAACTAAAAATGCCGCGGTATCTCTGCACTTGATTGAGGTGGGAGATCCACGACCATTTGGCTTAGTTCCAACCAACGCAGATGGTTTTGTCACACAGTTTTTGGAAAAGCCAACTGATGAATCGCAAATAGTTACGAAACAAATTAATGCTGGATGCTACATATTCAAAAGAGAATTTATTGATTCGATTCGACCTAACGAAGTTGTATCGGTGGAACGTGAAGTATTTCCAGCTTTACTCGAGAGCGCTCAACCAATCACAGGATTCATCGATAACTCTTACTGGTTGGATCTAGGAACACCGATTAGTTACCTAAAAGGAAATGTTGATGTAGTGACTGGAATTTGCCAATCCCCTTTGATTCCAAACGTTGGTACTTCATTAGTTGCATCAAGTGCAAAAGTTTCAGCAAGTGCAACAATTTCTGATGGCACTGCTCTAGGACAAAATGTTGAAGTGAATTCAAACTCGTCAATACTTGCTTCGGTTGTTATGCGCGATTGCATCATTGGTGAAAATGTAAATATTTCTGATTCAATAATTGGAAATGGCGTTCGTATTGAAGATGGAGTAGTGCTTAAGAATGTTGTGGTTGCAGATGGCGTCACTATTTCGAAATCATTGCCAGAGGGTGCAAAAGTCGGATTAACCGGCGAAATTCTTTAGTTTCAACTTATTCACAGCATAAAAAAGCTGAAATATGACTTATGCACAGAAATTTGGACGAAAAGCACACAATTTGTCAGATTTTGACACTCGCGGGCTTGACCAAATGGGAATGACATGGGTGTAATTCGCCCCAACACTTTCATTTGAGGAGAGTTTGTGTCTGAAGAACTGTTGTCACCTGAGGGTGACCCTGCCCTTTCTTGGCAAGAAAATGCGCTCTGCGCGCAAACAGATCCTGAAGCATTCTTCCCCGAAAAGGGCGGCAGCACTCGTGAAGCTAAGAAGGTCTGCCAGTCTTGCGAAGTCAAGGTTGAGTGCCTTGAGTATGCGCTTGCTAATGATGAGCGTTTTGGCATCTGGGGTGGGCTATCCGAGCGTGAGCGCCGCCGCATCAAGCGTGCAGGTTAATCAAATCACCCTCCCGCTTTGGTAATAACAAGTCTGATTGCTTAGATACCACCATGTTTGAAGCGGGTAACGCCACCAGTGCAGAAAATTCATTTTTCTGGATTGAAGATGAGCAGAACGAAAACCCGCCGATTGAAATTCTTCACTTTGTCACCGCTGTCGTAATTAGCCAAAATGGCGCGGAGTGGCTTCCGACCACACTTAAAAATCTGAGAAATCAATCGCGCCCAGTTGATCAATTTGTAGCGGCAGACGTTGAAAGTTCAGATGCATCAGTAACGCTATTACAAAGTGCGGGCGCTAATTTCATCGTGCATCTTCCAGCCGGAAGCACCCAAAGTATGGCGGCCAATGCTTGCTTGAACGAAGTTGATGATCGACCAGGCCATGTTCACTGGATGTGGATTTTGCATGACGATTCAGCACCTGAAATCGACGCACTTGAGAATTTGCTTAAAGCCGCAAACTTAAATCCAAATGCCAGCGTGATTGGTAGCAAAGTCATCGACTGGGATGACAACGAGCACGTGCTAGAAGTTGATTCATCAATTACGGCAATTGGTACGAGATTCACCGTACTTGAACGCGGAGAGCTGGACCAAGGGCAACATGACCGAATCCATTTCAGCCATAGCGTCAGCAGTGCTGGCATGTTGGTTCGCGTCGACACATTTGCCCAACTCGGTGGATTCACAACTCAGATTCCACACTTTCGAAGTGAATTGGAATTCTGCTGGAGGGTTTGGGAAAACGGTCAGGAAGTTGTGGTTGCACCTGAATCTCGAATTCATCACGCCGCCGCATCAGTTCGCGAATTGCGAAAGCAAACAGGTGAGACCGGTTCGCCACATTTCTTAGACCGAAAAGCTGGCGCGCTAATGATTTTGTCACGCACACCTTCAAAGTGGATGTGGGCACGTTATTTACTGCTACTACTTTCCGGAATCTTTCGCGGGATTGGCTACCTTTTGGTTCAGGACCTAGCTGGAGCTCGAGACGAATGGCGAGCCACAATTTCTGCGCTTCTAAGCCGTGGTCGCATCAAAGCATTACGAGCCGGCATTGGACCTTTGCCGGTTCGTCGCGGAATTCGCCCAAGATTTAATCAACAAGTGAGTTTTGCGGCCACCGAAATCATTGATGGAATTTCTGAAAACTCAGATCGTTTAATCGAAGCAATCTTCCCAAATCGTTTGCACGCGAGTGATATAGGTTGGAAGGCGGCGGCCATTGCGATTGCGAAGAAGCCAAGCACCATTTTGGCTTTGGTAGCAATAACTTGGGGTTTAATTGCATCGAGATCAGCTTGGTATGGACAGCAATTAATTTCTAACTCAACGGGAGTTATACCTACCGACACCCAAATATTGTGGAACGAGTTTGTTGCAAACTGGCACGCAGTTGGAATGGGTTCAACTAGTGCTTCGCATCCACTTCAAGCCGTAATTGCATTCTTGTCCTTATTTACTTTCAACAACCCAGCAACGTTTGTGGTTTTGTTGAGCGCACTAGGCGCTTGGTTTGCAGCCCTGTCACTTCATTTGTCGTTACGAAGTTTCTTACCCCATGCTGGTACCAGAGTTTGGTTGGCCGCTTTATATGGATTGTCGCCAACAATGACTGCAGCAATTAGTGGTGGAGACATTGCTTTGGTGATTTCTGCAATTTTGCTTCCACCTTCAATCTTGCTTTTGCGTCGTTCGATGACAAGTTGGCGTGCGGCCGCGCTAGCTGCAATTACAACTGCAATTCTTGCGAGCATCTGGCCGGCAATCTGGTTTGTATTCATTGCGATTATTTCGTACCAACTCAAGCAGGCAGCTGCAGGCCGAGATGTACAAATCAGATTCCTGAGCATTTTCTTAGGCTCAATTCTTTTAACTGCCCCTTGGTCTTTAGAAGTGCTCATCAACCCACTTCGCTGGTTTGTTGAATTTGGGGCGAGTGCGCGGGAAATCGCTCCGGCCTGGAGCGTGCTTTTCGGATCTAGCCAATCTCATCAGCACACGGGTTGGTGGTGGAGCTTTGCACTTTTCGTAGTGGCTTTGGTTTCGCTACTTGATCGTCGCACCAATCGGATTAGTTCTATCGCTTGGTCATTTATCGCAGTAATTGTGATGGTCAGCTTTGTTGGTCAATTGATTGCCACACTTGCAAACGATGCAATCGTTCAACCTTCACTTTCGGTTGCGGCGATTGCCGCCAATGGTGCGATGGTTTTATGTTTGGCAACTAGCGCATCAAGTATTCGAGTTCAGTTAACACGTTCAGAATTTGGTTGGAAACAAATTTCAACTGCCATCGCAGGAATTTTGATTACAGCAATGCCGATTGTTGGTTTGATTCAAAACAGCATCACAGCGGATTTATCAACTGGGCTTCGTAGGCAAGCTGAGGTTTCTGGAAGTGCGCTGCGTGGATTTACCGACCCTGTACGGCTTCGAACTCTCCTTGTCACCACTGAAGCCGACGGTGCGCTTACTGTGGAGATTTTGGATGGTCGTCTACGCATCATCGGCGACAAAGAAATCAGTGAGACTTATGACAAAGCAATTCTTTCGCAGAGAGTTGCATCTTGGCTAAATGGATATGATGCAAATCTTCAAAATCCGCTCCGGCAACTGGGAATTGGCTATATCGCAGTGCCGTTTCGAGATGATGCGATTAATCGAGTTTCATCACGTGGCAACTTAGAAAGATTGATAACTTCGAGAAATGAGAAGTTGCTCAACATTTGGCGACTTACCGATGTTAACTCCCGCGCGTATGTCACTGATGGAATTGATGAACTTGCTCTGCTTGATATTCAAAAAGCGCCGTTACCGCCAGATGTGAAAGGTGTGCTCACTCCAAGTGGATTTGTACGTGAACTTCATTTGACCGATCGCACGTCTGATCAATGGATTGCAACACTTGATGGCGAAGTACTTAAACGAATTGAAGGCGAAACCTTGGCTTGGAAAATCCCTAAGCAAGCGTCTGGCGAAATTTTGATTCAATTCGATAGCGGCAGACGTCTCGGTTGGTTAGTGATCGCCGGTAGTACTTTGCTAGCAATTTTGATTGTTCTAGCCCCAAGACGTAAACACAGTTATCGCGATGAATGGTTGGATGAATAATGTTGTCAAACTATTTCAATAAATTCCGCGAAATCGTCAAACAGCTGTTCGGCGAATCATTAATGATCTTCCTAGTACTGGTGTTCATTCTTGTGTCTGCAGGTTTATCTTTCTGGCGAAATCCAACAGTTGGCAGTGTTGAATTTGCTCCACCCAAACTAGTAAATGACTCAATCTGTGTGGCTTGGCAAAATCAATTTTCTTCGGCGAAGTCAACTTTGTTTTCGGTAAATGGCGCATTGAATGCAGCAACTGACGAACTTAAGGTTGATGTGGATGGCCGAGCAATCACTTTAGGTGAAGGATTTTTCCGCTCCTTTGCCATGACTCCCGGTTCATCTGATCGGGTACTTTCAGATGGGATTGATTCTCCGTTGCTTTCTAATTTTGTGTTTGCATCGGAAGCGCCAAAGAACATGGCGGGATTTGCGGTAGATGTTTGCAGATCCCCGCAATCAAACTGGTGGTTTAACGGAATTACTACCACGGCTGGTTTTGGTGCATCACTTGTGATGGTTAACCCGGATAACACAGACACTGTGGTTGCAGTTGAGGCATTTAGTGCAGATGGTAAGTATCAGTTGGGGGAAAACCGTCGGCTCGTGATCGCGGGAGAATCAACTCGAATTCTTGACTTAACCGAAATCATGCCGGGAGTTAAGTCTGCGAGCCTGCAAATTAAATCTCTCGATGGCCGCATTGTGGCTAATGTGCAAGCTGAAGTTATTAAAGGTTTGAAATCCCGCGGTCGTTCTTATGTAACTCCAGTCTTGGCCCCAGCCAAAGAAGTTGTGATTGCGCGAATTCCGGTCACTGCCAATATTCCTAAGTTACATTTGATTGCACCAGAAGATGATGCTGTTATTACGGTGACTGCTCACACTTCATCTGGCAGTTTTGTAGTTGATGGCCTCAATGGAGTTTTGCTTTCAAAATCTAAACAAAAAATAATTGATCTTGCTCAAGTTCAAAGTGGCGAAGCGATGGCATTGACCGTCACATCCGACAAACCAGTGCTAGCTACCGCAACATACTTCAGTCGAAATCGGGGACTAGGAGATTATGAAGTGGTAACAGGCGTTCCTGCAATTAAGGAACATTCAACTTTCCTTGTGCCAAGCGGAGTGGCAAAAACCGCTCTGATTTTGGGCGGAAAAGTTGATGCAACATTGAAGATCACAGTCCGCGCCGCGGGAGTGGTCAAATGGGTAAAGCAAGTCTCAGTAGTTGCCGGCAAATTTGACACCCAAGTGTTTGAAAACCGAATTGTTCCTGGAAACGTTGTAACAATTGAATCTTCAGATGCTGAGTTTTACGCAACTGCGATATTTGTTAAAACAAGTTCGGTCGGAGAAGTCAGCGCGGCATTGCCATTGATTGATCCAGAATCCCAAGTAGCTCGTGGTGTTCGCCTGACCTTGGCT
>JACCDO011246067.1_pt1 | contig 13170 bp, 6 predicted proteins | sample 7446101 | NCBI WGS metagenome assembly JACCDO01 (sample SAMN15323440, study PRJNA562643) | freshwater metagenome | isolation source: river surface water | place: USA:Blue River Watershed | collected 2017-08-16
GAGGCGACGCGGTTCGCGCCGGCGCCGTTGCGCGCCGGTCCGGTGCTCTGGCTCAACGGCAGCGGCCATCCGCGGAGCCGCGAACAGGCGGACGCCTGGGCCCGCGACGCGGGATTGCCGCGGTTTGAATCTTCGGGAAACGCCGGCGGCGAGGCCGCGGCCGCGCTCGCGGCGGCGTTGCGCACGCGCGGTGCGGCGATTTTGCAGGCGCCGCCGGTCCGCGGGGACAGCGGCGCGGTCCTGGCGGCGTTGATTCGGGCGGCAGCAGCGGCGATCACCGCGGCCGGTGTGACGCGCCTGCTGGTGACCGGCGGGGAAACGGCGTTTGCGTTGGCGCAGGTTCTGGGCGTCATGCGTTTCGTCTACCGCGGCGAAATCGAGCCCGGTCTGGCCTTGGCGCGGGCGGAATCCGCCGCCGGCCCGATGGACTGGGCGGTCAAGCCCGGCGGCTTCGGCGATGCCTGCACGTGGCACCGGGCCGCGGAGCGGTTTCGCACCGCCGATTGAACCCGGAGAACGCTGGCGGTCACGGAGTGCACGGAGGCAAACCGGAGAAACACCGGGGGTTGGCCGGAAATTCGTGGTCGCCGGCATGGACCCCTCCGTTGCATGCCGCGAACCCACGCTTCGAATCGCAAAATCCGACTCCGTGACCTCAAGGCTGCGCTCGGTGATCTCTGTGACTCCACGCAAAGGTGCGATCGCGGTTGATTCGTTCCCGCTTTCCAAAATCCGACTCCGCTTGGGTGGAGGTACCCGCGCCGATCCGGCCAAGTGCGGAGAATTCCGCACCGCGGCCGACTTGGCCCGGCTTGGCTTCGCGCCGCTTTCCGCCTCTGGCCGCTGGGGTGTAACCCGCCGTCGCTCGAGTCGTGGCACGCCGCCTGCGAAGGCGTGGTCCCTCTATGCCGGCCGCTTTTCCCGCCTCGGCCCCGCGATCTGCGAGACCTTTTGGACGCAGTCGCGTCTTGCCCTGCCCGGGTCTGTTTGGACAGGGTGGCGTGTCCGGCGGCCGAAATTGTCTCCGCCAGAAAACCTCATTGTTGGTATTTTCGATATGAAGAGCATCCCCGTTGGTTGTGTCTCAGGGCAGAAACCGCAGTCGCGCTGGTCGCGGCTCTTGCTGGCGCTCGTCGCGTGCGCCATGGGCGCCGCCACCGCGGTCGCCCAAACCGTCGGCATCTCCACCGTGGCCGGTCAGGCGTTGACCTCCGGCTTGGTGGACAACGCCACCGGCACTTCCGCGCGATTCAACAATCCCGCCGGTCTCGCCGCCGATGCGACTTCGATCTACATCGCCGATTCCGCCAACAACGCGATCCGCAAGCTCACGATCGCGACCGGTGCCGTCTCCACGTTGATCAGCACCGGCCTCAGCAGCCCCGGCGGCGTCGCCGTCGACGGCGCGGGCAAGGTCTACGTCGCCGACTCCGGCAACCACGTGATCCGCCGCTACTCCGCCGCGGGTGCCCTCGAGGCCACCTTCGGCGTCGCGAGCACCTCCGGGTTGGTCAACGGCACGCTCGCCACCTCCCGCTTCTCGAGCCCCCAAGGCATCGCGGTCGATGCTGCCGGCGCCTTCGTCTACGTCGCCGACACCGGCAACGATGTCATTCGCCGGATCAATATTGCCGGCGACGCCGTCACGACGATCGCCACCGGCTTCAAGCCCTACGGTGTCGCGCTCAATACCGGCGCGACGATCCTTTACGCGACCGACTTCGGCACGCACTCGATCCGCAGCGTCACCCTCGCGGGCAACGTCCTCGCCACCGTCGCCGGCACGGTCAGCACTGCCGGCAGCACCGATACCCCCGCGCTCTTCCGCAATCCCCAGGGCATCACGGTCGACGCCGCCGGCGACCTCTACGTCGCCGACACGGTCAACCAGATCATCCGCAAGATTTCCGGCGCCACGGTCACGACGATCGCCGGTTCCGCGGGCAGCTTGGGCAACACCGACGCCGTCGGTGCCTCCGCCCGCTTCCAGGGTCCCTTCGGTATCGTCGCCACGGGTGTGAACACCCTCTACATCAGCGACAGCAACAACCACACGATCCGCCGCGCCTCGCCGACCACGGCCCCGGCGATCACGAGCGCCAACAACACGACCTTCGTCTCCGGCGTCACGGGTTCGTTCACCGTCACTTCGGGCGGTTCGCCCGCCGCCACGTACAGCATCAGTTCCGGTTCGCTGCCGTCCTTCGCCACGCTCAACGCCACCACCGGCGTGATCTCCGGCATGCCCTCCAACGCGACCGGCTCGCCCTTCACGTTCACGATCCAGGCCAGCAACGGCGTGGCCCCGGCGGCCACCCAGGTCTTCACCCTGACCGTCACGCAGCCGCCGACCATCACGAGCACCAACGCCGCGACCTTCTCGGTCAACAATGCCGGCAGCTTCACGGTTGTCGCGACCGGTTCCCCGGCGCCGACCTTCAGCATCAGCGCCGGCACCTTCCCGCCCTGGGCTTCCCTCAACACCACGACCGGCGCCATCACCGGCACGCCGACCAACAACACCGGCTCGCCGTTCACGTTCACGATCCAGGCCAGCAACGGTGTCGGCACCGCCGCCACCCAGAGCTTCACCCTCACGGTGAACAACGGCCCGGGCATCAACACCCAGCCGGCCAATTCCTCCACGCTCATCGGCCAAAACGCCACGTTCGCCGTGGTGGCGACCGGTACCCCGGCGCCGACCTACCAATGGCAGCGCCAGCCGGCCGCGGGCGGCGGTTTCTCCGCTTTGCCCGAAGGCGGCACCTACACCGGCACCCAGACCGCGACCCTCACCGTCAACTCCGTCTCCGGCGCAATGAACGGCGACCAGTTCCAGGTCGTCATCACCAACGGCGTCGGCTCCCCGGTCACGTCCAACACCGCGACGCTGACGGCCGCCCAAGTGCCCGCCATCACGAGCGGCGCCTCGACGACCTTCGTCGTCAACCAGGCCGGCTCCTTTACCGTCACCTCGACCGGCACCCCGGCCCCGACCTACAGCATCATCGCCGGCACCTTCCCGCCCTGGGCTTCGATCAACGGCACCACGGGTTCCATCACCGGCACGCCGACCAACACCACGGGCGCGCCGTTTGCCTTCACGATCCAGGCCAGCAACGGCGTCGCCCCGGCGGCCACGCAGGCCTTCACGCTCAACGTCAGCCTTGCCGACGTCGTTCCCGCCATCTCGACGCAGCCGTCCTCGATCTCCGTCCAACTCGGCGCCGCCGCGACCTTCACGGCCGCCGCCACCGGCACGCCCGCCCCGACCCTGCGCTGGCAGCGCCAGCCCGCCGGCACCTCGGGCTTCGTCGACCTCTCCGATGACGGCACCTACAGCGGCACCACGACCGGCACGCTCACCGTCGCCGCGGCCTTCGCCGGCATGACGGGCGACCAGTTCCGCGTCATCGCGACCAACACGATCAGCGGCACCACCAACACCGCGACCTCCAATGTCGCCACGCTGACGGTCAACATCGGCACCACGATCACGACCTTCGCCGGCACGGCCGGCCTTGCGGGTTCGGCCGACGGCACCGGCACCGCCGCCCGCTTCAACACCCCCGCCAGCATCGCGGTCGACCTCTTCGGCAACTTCTACGTCGCCGACGCCGCGAATCACGTGATCCGCAAGATCACCGCGGGCGGTGTCGTCACCACCCTTGCCGGCTCGCCCGGGGTCAGCGGCAGCGTCGACGGCACCGGCGCCGCGGCCCGCTTCAACGGCCCCTCCGCGGTCGCCGTCAACTCCGTCGGCACCGTCTTTGTCGCCGACACCTACAACCACACCGTCCGTTCGATCTCGGCGGCCGGTGAGGTCGTGACGATCGCCGGTTCGGCCAACGCGACCGGCTTCGTCGACGGCACCGGTGGCGCCGCCCGCTTCTCGTTCCCGGCCGGCATCGCCGTGGACAACAGCGCCAACATCTACGTCGCCGATTCTTCGAACCACGCCATCCGCCGTGTCACCACGGGCGGCGTCGTCACGGTCTTCGCCGGCACCGGCGGCACCGCCGGCAGCGTCGACGGCACCGGCACCGCCGCGCGCTTCTCATATCCGAACAACCTCGCGATCGACAGCGCCGGCAACCTCTACGTCGCCGACTCGTTCAACCACCTCATCCGCAAGGTCAACGCCGCCGCCGTCGTCACGACGATCGCCGGCGGCGCCGGTTCCGCCGGCAGCCTCGACGGCAACGGCGTCGCGGCCCGCTTCAACCAGCCCACGGGCGTCGCGGTCGACACCGCCGGCGTCGTGTACGTCGCGGATACGTTCAACAACACGATCCGCAAGATCGCGGTCAACGGCGACGTCACCACGCTCGCCGGCGCCGCGGGCGCTTCCGGCACGGCCGACGGCGTCGGCGCCACCGCCCGCTTCACGCAGCCCTTCGCCATCACGGTCGACACGAGCGGCAACCTCTACATCGCCGACACCCGCAACAACGTGATCCGCCGCAGCGGCACCACGTCCGCCCCGGGCGTCCAGACCCAGCCGCAGAACCGCACGGTTCCGGTCGGCGGCACGACGACCTTCACCGTCGTCGCCACCGGCGCTCCGGCCCCGACGTACCAGTGGCAGCGCCAGCTCGCCGGCCAGGTCACGTTCACCAACCTGACCAACGACGGCATCCACAGCGGCGCGACCACCGCCACCCTGACCGTCGCGAATGTCGTCAGCTCGATGAACGGCGACCAATACCGCGTCATCCTCGCCAACGGCATCAATCCCGCCGCCACCTCCGGCGCCGCGACTTTGACCATCGGCGAAGTGCCCGCCTTCACCAGCGCGGCCGTCGCCACCTTCAAGGCCACCGAAGCCGGCACCTTCACCGTCACCGCGAGCGGCACGCCGTCCTCGAGCTTCACCAGCACCGCGCTGCCGGCCTGGCTGACCCTCTCGTCGGCCGGTGTCCTCTCCGGCACGGCTCCCGCGGGCGCCGAAGGCACGTACACCTTCACGATCACGGCCAACAACGGCGCCACCGTCACGCAGGCGTTCACGCTCACCGTCACGCCTGCCGTCATCGCTCCGACCATCTCGACGCAGCCGGTTTCCGCTTCGATCCGCCAGGGCGAAAACGTGACCTTCAGCGTCACCGCGGCCGGCACCGCCCCGCTGGCCTACCAGTGGCGCAAGAACGGCGCGGCGATCGTCGGCGCGACCTCCGCCACCTATACGGTCGGCAACGCCCAGCCCTCGAGCTCCGGCGTTTACTCGGTGGTCGTTTCCAACGCCGCCGGCTCCGTCACCTCGGCCAACGCCGAGCTGATCGTGAACACCGTGCCGCTCTTCGCCTCGCAGCCCCGCAGCCAGTCCGCCCTCGCGGGCAGCGTGGTGACCTTCGAGGTCTCCGCCACCGGCAGCGCGTCCTTTACCTACCAATGGCGCAAGAACGGCGTGGCGATCGTCGGCGCGACCTCCCCGGTCCTTACCCTCAACGGTGTCACCGCCGCCGATTCCGCCAGCTACGACGTCGTCGTGACCAACGTCCTCGGCTCCGTCACCAGCTCGCTCGCCCTCCTCAACGTCACGTCGACGCCGAGCGCGCCGGTCATCACCGCCCAGCCCGCCGCCCGCACCGCGCTGGCCGGCAACGCCGTTTCCCTGAGCGTGTCCGCCTCCGGCGTCCCGAGCCCGACCTACCAGTGGCGCAAGAACGGCGCCACGATCGCCGGCGCCACCGCCGCGACGTTCACCCTGCCGGCCGCCAACTCCGGCGATTCGGGCAACTACGATGTCATTGTCACCAATGCCTCCGGCTCCGTCACCTCCGTGCCGGCCGCCCTCCGCGTCATCGCCCGCAGCTACGCCGGCTACTACTTCGGCGCCTTCAGCGGCGGCGTCGGCAGCTTCGCGATCTATGTGCGCGACGACAACACGGGTGTCTTCCTCGGCTACGTCCCCGGCGCCTCCGCCCCGGTCAGCAGCCTCAACATCCTCGTCAGCGACGCCGGCACCTTCAACTTCGCCCAGGCCGCGATCGCCGGTGAAGCCGCCGTCGCCGGCGAACCCGCCCGCGCCGCCGCCCTCGGCGGCGTGACGGTCGTCGGTTCGATCGGCACCGACGGTGCCGTGACCGGCTCCCTCCTCGGCGGGGCCAACGCCTCGCTCTCCGGCGCGCGTTCCCCGGATACGGGCACGACGCAGACCGTCGCCGGCTTCTACTCCGCCGGTGCCGCCGCCAGCGCCGCCACCTCGTACACGATCGCCGGCCCGAACGGCCAGGCCTTCGTCGTCACGCAAGCCGGCAACGCCTCCGACGGCGGCCCCGGCAGCGTCGGCAACACGGGCGCGGTCAGCGTCGTCACCAACCGCTCCGTCATCAGCGCCACGATCGTCCCCGGCACGGGCACGATCACCGGCAGCGTGGCCGGCGGCGTCGCCGCCAGCTTCAACGGCGGCAGCGAAGCGGCCCTCGGCCGCCAGCGCCTCGTCAACATCTCCAGCCGCGCCCGCGTCGGCACCGGCGACTCCGTCGCCATCGCCGGCTTCGTGATCTCCGGCGAGGAATCCAAGCCGGTCCTCATCCGCGCCGTCGGCCCGACCCTCGGCTCCGCCTTCGGCCTCACCGGCGCGCTGGCCTCCCCGCGCCTCGAGCTCTTCCGCGGCTCGACCTCGCTCGCGGTCAACACCGGGATTGCCGCCAACCGCGTCGCCATCGATGCCGCGGGCGCGCAGGCCGGCGCGTTCACCCTCGGTACCTCCGGCGCCGATGCCGCGATCCTCACGACCCTCGCGCCGGGCAACTACACCGCGATCGTGAGCAGCTCGACCAACACGGCCGGCATCGCCCTCGTCGAGGTGTACGATCTGTCCGCCGCCGCCACCGGCCAGAAACTGCTCAACATCGCCACCCGCGCCTCCGCGGGCACGGCCGAAGCCACGCTCATCGCCGGCTTCGTCGTTCCTCCGGGGCCCTCCAAGCGCGTCCTCGTCCGCGGCGTCGGCCCCGGCCTCTCCGCCTTCGGCGTCACCGGCGTGATTGCCCAGCCGGTCCTCACCGTGCTCAGCGGCAACACCACGGCCGCGACCAACACGGGCGTAAATACGTCGACGGATGCCGCGGCCATCACCGCCGCCTCGCAGCAGGTCGGCGCCTTCGGCCTCGCGGCCGCCGATTCCGCGGTGATCGTGACGCTCGCGCCGGGCAACTACACCGCCCAAGTGACCGGCGTCGGCGGCGCCACCGGCGTCGCCCTGATCGAAGTCTACGAGCTGCCGTAAACGCAGCCAAGTCGTCCCCCCTTCGAGCCCGCCTCCTCCCGGAGGCGGGCTTTTTGTTGCCCGAATTCCGCCAACTTCCGCCCGGAAACCAGAAATCTGAACCACGGATTTCACGGCCGGCCACGGAAGACCAGTCCCCAAACTCCAAACTCTAGATCGCGGACCCGAGACCCAAAACTCCGAACCCAAAACGCAAAACCCTCCCACCGCGCGCGCCGCACGCCGGTGCGCTTGCACCGCGCCGTTCCGCCGCCCAAGGTCGCGCGTTCCCTTCGCCCCATGACCTCCGCTGCTGCCCTTCCCCCCGCCGGCAACCGTGTCCTCTCCATCCTCGGCTGGACCGCCGTCGCCCTCACCGGCGCCGTCTCCATCGCCGTTCTGGCCTGGTCGCGCGGCGAACCCGTCAACGCGCTCTGGATGGTCGTCGCGTCGCTCTGCGTCTTCGCGATCGCCTACCGTTTCCATTCCGCGTGGCTCATGGCCAAGGTCCTGACGCTCGACGATCTCCGCGCCACGCCCGCCGAGGTCCACGGCGACGGCCGCGACTTCGTCAAAACCAACAAGTGGGTCGTCTTCGGCCATCACTTCGCCGCCATCGCCGGCCCCGGCCCGCTCGTCGGTCCCGTGCTCGCCGCCCAATTCGGCTACCTGCCCGGCATGCTCTGGATGCTCGTCGGCGCCACGCTCGGCGGCGCCGTCCATGACTCGGTGATTCTCTTCTGCTCGACGCGCCGCCGCGGCAAATCCCTCGGCCAGATGGTGCGCGACGAAGTCGGTCCTTTTGCCGGCGCGATCGCCCTCGTGAGCATCGTCGCGATCATGGTCATTCTGCTGGCGGTCCTCGCGCTCGTCGTCGTCAAGGCCCTCGCCGAGAGCCCGTGGGGCCTGTTCACGATCGCGATGACGATGCCGATCGCCGTCATCATGGGCTTCGCGATGAAGAACGCCGGCCACAGCGGCAAAGCCCTCGCGTGGATCAGCGCCTTCGGCGTCATTGCCCTGCTCGGCTCCGTCTGGGCCGGCCAATTCCTCCACGGCACCGAACTCGAGAAAACGCTCACGCTCAAGGGCACGACCCTCGCTTGGTGGATCATGGGCTACGGTTTCCTCGCCTCCGTCCTCCCGGTGTGGCTGCTCCTCGCCCCGCGCGATTACCTGAGCACGTTCATGAAGATCGGCACCGTGATGGCCCTCGGCGTGGCCGTCGTCGTGCTGGCGCCGAAGCTCCAGATGCCGGCGGTGACGAAGTTCATCGACGGCACCGGCCCGGTGTTCGCCGGGCCGGTTTTCCCGTTCTGCTTCATCACCATCGCCTGCGCCGCGATTTCGGGTTTCCACTCCCTCGTTTCCTCCGGCACCACGCCCAAGCTGCTCGCCCGCGAATCGCATATCCGGATCGTCGGCTACGGCGCCATGGTCACCGAAATGTGCGTCGGCATCATGGCCCTGATCGCCGCCTGCGCCATGACCCCCGGCGAATACTTCGCGATCAACATGGCCGGCACGCCCGAAGCCGTCACCGCCAAGGTCACCGCCCTCGGTTTCCCGGTCACCACCGGCGAAATGCAGGCCCTCGCCGACAGCGTCGGCGAAAAGACCATGGTCGGCCGCACCGGCGGCGCCCCGACTTTCGCCGTCGGCATGGCGCACATGTTCGCCGGAGTCGTCGGCAGCAAGGCCGCCTTGGCCCTGTGGTACCACTTCGCGATCATGTTCGAGGCGCTCTTCATTTTGACGACGATCGACGCCGGCACCCGCGTCGGCCGCTTCCTCGTGCAGGATCTGCTCGGCGCCGCGTACAAACCGCTCGGCGACACGCGCTCCGCCCTCGGCGGCTCGCTCGCCACCGCGCTCTTCGTCGGCGCGTGGGGTTGGTTCCTCTATCAGGGCGTCGTCGATCCGCTCGGCGGCATCAATTCCCTCTGGCCCATCTTCGGCATCGCCAACCAGCTGCTCGCCGTCCTCGCCCTCGCCCTCGGCACCACCGTGCTGATCAAGATGGGCCGCACGCGCTACATCTGGGCCACGCTGCTGCCGCTCGGCTGGCTGCTCTGCGTCACGATCACCGCCGGCCTGATGAAGATCTTCAGCCCCGCGCCGCTCGGCTTCCTCGACATCGCCCGCGGCCTCGAAAAGAAGATCGCCGCCGGCGGCACGCCCGCCGAACTCAAGGCCTGGGGCGCGCAGCTGTTCAACAACCGCGTCGATGCCGGCGTGACCGCCGTCTTCCTCATTCTCGTCACGATCGTCGTCCTCGCCAACGCCCGCACCTGGTGGCAGCTCATCGCCGGCAAACGCGAGGCGCGGCTGCGCGAGGAACCCTACGTGTCCGTCGGCGCCTCGTCGTCCTGACCGGAAACGCCCCGGTCCGTCAGCGCCGCCGCCGGCGCACCCCGGCGATCGCGCGCCGGATGCCGGCACGGTGGTTGTGCAGGTAGTGCCGCAACCAGTACGCGTAGCGCCGCGGCCGGCGGGCCGTGTCGGCCAGCAATTCGTCCAGCGTGAGGAACTCAACGGCGTCGACCTCCTCGGGATTCAACGCGAAGGCCGCCGGGCTCGCGCCGAAGTACACGTGCACGATTTCGTTTTCGGTCAGCCCGTTGGGCAGCTCGGTCCGGTAGGTAGCCCGGAAACAATACCGCAGCGGCGCCGTCGCGCCGAGTTCCTCGCCGAGGCGCCGCTTGGCCGCGGCCAGCGTGCGCTCGCCGGGCCGCGGATGGCCGCAGCAGGAATTCGCCCACAGGCCCGCCGAGTGGTACTTCGCCCGGGAACGGCGTTGCAGCAGGAGCCGGCCCTTTTCGTCGACCAGGAAAATCGAGAACGCGCGGTGCCGCAGGCCGTCCCGGTGCACGGCCCATTTTTCCGCCCGGCCGACGGCACGGTTGCGCGCGTCGACGAGGATCAGTTGCTCGGCGGGAAGGGAAATCGGTGCGCGCGGCGTTGCCACGGGGGAGATGTTTGTTTGCGTTGCCCCGGGTTCGTCAATTTGAGTTTCCCTCCCGCAGCCGCCCGTGGCCAAAAAAAATCCCCAACGTCCCGCCCCCCTCGCCCCCGTCGCGGATCCGGTGCGCGCCGTCGTCGACCACGGCTTCATCGCCGTGCGCGCGAAGCTGATCGAGGTCGCGGCCTTCTTCGACCGCGCGGAGCGGCACGGCGTGGCGGACGATTTCCGCTGCGCCGCCCTGCGCCGCGCCGCCAAGCTGCTCTGCGACGGCCGCCCCGAGCGCGCCCGCCGCATCCTCGAGTCGCTGAGCGACCCGACCACCCGGCCCGAACTTGTTTCCTCCGGCAAAGGCGCGCTCGGCGCGTGGCGGAAGCCGGCCGCGTTGCCGAAACCGAAAGCGAAACGCTGAACCGATGCGCTACATCGAACCGCATGGCCACATGGTCAGCCGCACGACCGACGACTATCAGGCGATGGTCACGGCCGGCTGCGTCGCCGTCTGCGAACCCGCCTTCTGGGCCGGCTTCGACCGCGGCTCGGTCGACGGTTTCCGCGACTACTACCGCCAGCTGACCGAGTACGAGCCCGCCCGCGCCGCGAAGTTTCTCCTGCCGCATTTTTCCTGGCTCTGCCTGAATCCGAAGGAATCCGAGGACCTCGCGCTTGCCCGCGATGTGCTGGCGCTGATTCCCGAATTTCTCGGCCGGCCCAATGTGCTCGGCATCGGCGAGATCGGCCTGAACCGGAACACGCGCAACGAAATGGCCGTGCTCGAGCAGCACGTGGAGTTGGCGGTGAAGCACGACCAGCTGATTTTGGTCCACACGCCGCACCTCGAGGACAAACTCAAGGGCACGAATCTCATCCTCGACCTGCTCGGCTCGCACCGCGGCGTGAATCCCGGCCGCGTGATCATCGACCACGTCGAGGAGCACACCGTGAAACGCGTGCTCGACCGCGGCTTCTGGGCCGGGATCACGCTGTATCCGGATTCCAAATCCTCGCCCCCGCGCGCCGTCGACATGCTCGAGATCACGGGCGGGGAATGCATCTGGCTCAATTCCGCCTGCGACTGGGGCGTGAGCGATCCGCTCGCGGTGCCGAAGACGGCGCTCGAACTCCGCCGCCGCGGGCACAGCGAGGATTTCGTCGACGCCGTGCTCTACCGGAATCCGCTCCGCTTCCTCTCGCAGTGCCCGAAGTTCAAGCTCGGCGCCTGATCCCGCCGCATGCACCTGCGCGCCGGCCTGCACCTCGCCTACTGCACGAACGTCCACCGGGGTGAGACCTGGGCCGAGACCTTCGCCGCCCTCGAACGCCACACCTTGCCCGTGCGGGAACGCGTCGCCCCCGGCCGCAGCTACGCCATCGGCCTGCGCCTCGGCCAGCGCGCCGCCGCCGAACTCGCCGCGCCGGCGACGCTCGCGGCGTTCAAAGCGTGGCTCGCGCGGCACGACTGCTACGTTTTCACGATCAACGGCTTTCCCTACGGCAGTTTCCACGGCACGCGGGTGAAGGAACAGGTCTACGCGCCCGATTGGTCCACGCCGGAGCGGCTCGCCTACACGCTGCAACTCTTCGAGTTGCTCGCGCAACTGCTGCCGCCCGGCGTCGCCGGCAGCGTCAGCACCGTGCCCGCCTCGTTCAAACCCTGGGTGGTCGCCGAGCCTGCGCGCCTGGAAAAGATTTTCGGCCACCTCACCGCCTGCGGCCGCGCGATCGCCGCCTTGGCCGCGCGCACGGGGCACGACCTGCATCTCGGCCTCGAGCCCGAGCCGTGTTGCCATCTGGAAACGACGGAGGAAACGGTACGCTTCTTCGCCGCCTGGCGCGCGAGCGATCCGGCCGTCGACCGCGAGGGCCTGCTGCGTTTCGTCGGTGTTAACTACGACTGCTGCCACCTCGCCGTCGAATTCGAGTCGGCCCGCGAGGCGCTCGACCGGCTGGCCGCGGCCGGATTGCGCCTGAGCAAACTGCATCTCAGCTCCGCGCTGCGCGTGCGGCCCGACGCCGCCGGCCGCGCCGCCTTGGCCGCCTTCGCCGAGCCGACCTATCTGCATCAGGTGGTCGTCGGCCCCGCCGGCGGCGGCGAGGTGCGGCGGCGTTTTGTCGATTTGCCCGACGCGCTGGCGACGGCGGCGTCCGCGCCCGACGACGAATGGCGCGTGCATTTCCACGTGCCGCTGCACGCCGCGCCCGGGGCGCCTTTTTCGGATACGCGCGACCACCTCGAGGCGGCGCTCGATTGGCTGGCGGCGCATCCCGGCGCCTGCGGCCATCTCGAAATGGAAACCTACACGTGGGAAGTCCTGCCGGCAGCCCTGCGCGTACCGATCGAGGATCAATTGGCGGGCGAGTACGCCTGGACGCTGGCGGCGCTGCAGCGCCGCGGGCTCGCCTAGCCGCTGGCGCATGAAAACGAGTTCGCCGCTGCGGGCCGGTTTCGATCTGGCGCGGGCGGGAAATTTCCCGTCGGTCGCGAGCAACGTGCTCGCGGCGTTGGTCCTATCGGATTCCGTTGGCGGCGGCTTTCCGGCTCCTGCACTGCTCGGTGGTGCGGTGGTCGCGGGCTGCCTCGTGTATGCCGGCGGGGCCACCTTCAACGACGTGTTCGATGCGGGCTTCGACGCGAAGCATCGGCCCGGCCGCGCGATCCCGAGCGGCGTGATCTCGCGCGGGGCGGCCGGCGTGTTGGCCGGGGCGGAAATGCTTCTTGGGTTGGCCCTGCTCGTTTGGCTCGGCGCGTCGCCGCTGCTGGCCGCGGCGTTGGCCGCGACGATCTTGGCCTACGATTGGATCCACAAACGCTGGCTCGGCTCCGTCGTGCTCATGGCGGGCTGCCGGGTTTTCCTCGCGTTGACGGTGGCGTCGTTGCCCGGCCAGGCGCAGTTGCCGGCGCTCAACACCTGGGTCGCTGCGCTCTTTGTCTACATCGTGGCCCTCAGCCTGATTGCGCGTTGGGAATACAAACCGGGCGCGCCGGCGGCGAAGC
>JACCDO010150951.1_pt1 | contig 13168 bp, 12 predicted proteins | sample 7446101 | NCBI WGS metagenome assembly JACCDO01 (sample SAMN15323440, study PRJNA562643) | freshwater metagenome | isolation source: river surface water | place: USA:Blue River Watershed | collected 2017-08-16
AGCGCGCGGAGCAGATCCTCGATGAGCACCGTTTCGCCCATGACGACGTCCCCGTCGTGGCCATCGAGCTCCAGTCCGAGGCCCAGCTCAAGGACGTCACCCGCGTCCTGCTCAAGGCCGAGATCAACATCCATTACGTCTACCCCTTCTTGTTCCGTCCGAACGGTCGCTATGGACTCGTCGTGCGCACCGAAGCCCAGGAGCTGGCCTCTTCGGTCCTTTCCAGCCACGGCATCACCGTGCTGAGTCGGAACGATATCGCCCGCTGACCGGCGATATCCGGTCGCCTGGCCGGGGCAGACCTTGGCTTGACCATCCCTCTCGGCTCCCCATTACTGACTTTCCTTCGAACTGACGAAGGACCTGGAGAGGTGGCTGAGTGGCCGAAAGCGCCCGTTTGCTAAATGGGTATACCCCAAAAGGGTATCGTGGGTTCGAATCCCATCCTCTCCGCCACTTTTGTGGCCAGCTGGCCCTCTGGTAGTGGGCAAGCTGGCAAGAGGGCTATGCTCTCGTCCGATGGGATGAGAACCCGTTCGGTGAGCCGTCAGGCGAACAGGCGATGCCGCAGGCAACGGGCGAAGCCCGGAGCGTAGCGCAGCCAATCCCATCCTCTCCGCCAATTTTGACGCGGATTCAGCGGCCTGCGTTCAGGACGCCGATCTGGATGAGCCAGTCCCGGCATTTATCCGGCCATACCTTGACGTCCTTCTCGGAGCGCAGGCCGTGGCCGTGGCCGCCGGTGGCGCAGCGGAAGAAAGCGTGCGGCCCTTTGGTCTCTTTGAGCGCCGCGAAGTAGGCGTCGCTGCCCTTGATGAAGCGCTTGTCGTCTTCGGCGTGCGCGATGAAGGTCGGCGAGGTCTGTCCGTCCACGAGCGGCACGAGGCCTTCGTCGAGGTAGGCCGGGTAGCCGAGGACGGCGAAATCCGGACGCAGGGGCTGGTCGTCGGCCACGTCGATCCGCGCATAAGTCGCCGCACCCGCGTGGACGCTGAGACGGGCCGAGAGGTGGCCGCCGGCGGAGAAACCCATCACGCCGACGCGGGCGCGGTCGATGTTCCATTCGGCCGCCCGATGACGGATGAGTCGGATCGCGCGTTGGATGTCTTGGAAAGCGCCGTCGCGGTTGTTCGGGACGCGGTATTTGAGGACCACGCCGGTGACGCCAAACGTGTTGAGCCACGCCGCGAGCTCGGTGCCTTCCTTGTTATAGGCCAGACCGCCGTAGCCGCCGCCGGGGCTGATGATCACGGCGGGCGCCGGTTTGGCGCTCTCGGCTTGGTAGACGGTGAACAAGGGTTCGCTGATGTCGGTCAGACGGATCACCTCGTCGCCGCGGGCGGGCAGGGTGCGCTCGGCTCCTTTCACGGGTTGCCCAGGCATCGAGCCTTTGGGCCAGAGCGTCACGACGATGCCCGGCCCCTTGGGTTCGGGCTTGGCTGATTCCGCCGCCGAGGAGGAAACGGCGCAGATCAAGGCTACGGACGTGATGAGGGGGCGGAGCATGGGGCGGGATATGGATTATGAAATTGGCACCACTCCCGTTCCTCCAGCGTAATTTGCGAAGCCTGTGCCGCCGGGGGCCTCCGAGCCTGAGTCAGCAGCAGCTCCGACCTTTGCTTCGGTCCGCCGGGGCGGCGAGGTCGACGAGCCGGGCGAGGGCAGGGGGCAGGGAGGTGCGGCGGTAATGGCACCAACGGCCTTCCTTGCGACGTTCGACGAGCCCGCACTTGCGCAGCATGGCGAGATGACGCGAGACCGTCGGTTGATCGCGTCCGACGAATGCCTGCAGGTCGCAGACGCAGACTTCCTCCCGGCCGATGCGGGCCAGGAGCTTCAGGCGCGTCGGATCGGAGAGGCCGAGACACACGGTTTCGACGGCGGGGGAGAGGGTTGCCTGCTTGACTCCGGGCATGCGGTAACCAATATATATGTCAAAGCGTATGCAATTCCTAAAACCCGCTCCGCTATCCCTCGGAGATTTTCGTCAGGCGTTGGCCGCGAGCCCCCAGCTCGGCCTGCGTTTCCGCCTGCCGACGGGTGGGCTGACGCCGATCCATCTGCACCTGACCGAGGTCGCCCGCGTCGAGAAGCGTTACATCGACTGCGGCGGGACGACCCGCACGGACGTCTCGGCGCGCCTGCAGCTCTGGGCGGCCGATGATACCGACCACCGCGTCGGCTGTGCCAAGGCCCTGCAAGTGCTCGAGCGGGGCGCCGGCCTCGTCGGCGTGACCGACGTACCGCTCGAGGTCGAACACGACTTCCCCTTCCTGACCGTCTTCCCGGTGGTCGGCTCCGTCGTCGAAGGCGGCGAACGCATTTTTCTCCTCGCGGCCAAGCAGGCGGATTGCCTGGCCCCGGATGTCTGCATCCCGAACGCCTGTAAGCCCGGTTCCGGTTGCTGCTGATTATTCCACTACCCATGAGCAAGCCCCTCATCCTCGTCCTCTGTACCGGCAATTCCTGCCGGAGCCATCTCGCGGAGGCCATCCTCCGCCGCGCCGTCGGCAACCTGGCCGACGTCGCCAGCGCCGGTTCGAAGCCCGCCGGTTACGTCCATCCCATGGCCCTCGAGGTCCTCAAGGAGATCGGCATCGACGCCTCCGCGCATCGTTCCAAGCACCTTTCGGAGTTCCTGAACGTCCCCGTGTCGACCGTCGTGACCGTGTGCGGCAATGCCGACCAGGTGTGCCCGGTCTTCCCCGGTCAGCTGAACCGCTATCACTGGGGCTTCAAGGATCCCGCGCACGCCACCGGCACGCCGGAGGAGATCCGCGACGAATTCCGTCGGGTCCGCGATGAGATCAAGCTCGTCTTCGAAGCCTACGCCGCGGGCCTGAAGGAAGCCGCCGGCCAAGCCAAGTGACCATGAGGCGAGCGCTTGCGGCAGAGTTCTTCGGCACGGCCTTGCTGTTGCTCGCCGTCGCCGGATCCGGCGTCATGGGCGAGTCCTTGGCCGGCGGTAATGTCGCCATAGCCTTGCTCGCCAACAGCCTCGTCACGGGCGCCGCGCTCTACGTCATCATCAGCCTGTTCGGTCCGGTCTCCGGCGCGCACCTCAACCCGGTCGTCACCCTGATGGCTTGGGCTGACCGCTCCTTCGGCGCCCGTCAGGTCTTCGGTTATCTCGTGGCGCAGGTCGCCGGCGCGATCACGGGCGTCTGGGCCGTGCACGCGATGTTCGGGCAGGCCATCCTGCAGGTCTCGACCAAGCCGAGGTCTTCGGCTGGGCTCTGGTTTAGCGAACTCCTCGCCACCTTCCTGCTCCTGATGCTCATCCGCATCGCCTCGTCCCGCCAGGACGCCAAGTTGCCGGCCTATGTGGCCCTCACCGTGACCGCGGGTTATTGGGCGACCTCCTCCACTTTCTTCGCCAATCCCGCGGCTACGCTCGCTCGCGGGCTCACCGAAACGTTTGTCGGCATCCGTCCCGCCGATATCGGTCCGTACCTGTTGGCTCAGTTGGCTGGCCTTGGCCTCGTCTTGGTCGTCGGCAAGTGGCTGCGCCGTTGAGCTGAACGGCTAGCTAAGCCAGAGCATTGGGCGCGGCATCCGCCCCGCATGGCTGATTATCAAGGTTCGGTCGGACCAAACTGGCCGACAAACCAAACCCGAAGACGAGCTGCTTTGTTTTGTTGAATTTTGGCATCGCCAAAAGAATCAGAGAGTGACTAAATTGACTAAATACTACTCTTTATATATATCACATAGTATTATAACTATGAACGTCACCTTCCGCCAACTCCAACTTTTCCGCGCCCTCGTCTCCACCGGCAGCATCAGCGGCGCCGCCAAGGAAGCCAATGTCACCCAGCCGACCGCTTCGGTGCATCTACGTGACCTTTCGGAAGCCGTCGGCCTTCCGCTCTATGAAGTGATCGGCCGCAAGGTCTTCCTGACCGAGGCCGGCCGAGAGCTCGCCAAGGCGGCGCGCGGCGTGCAGATCGAATGGGATTCCTTCGAGCAGAACATCCAGGCGCTCCGCGGAGGCGAGAGCGGCCTGCTCAAGGTCTCCATGGTCAATACCGCCCAGTATTTCGCGCCGCGCCTGCTCGGATCCTTCTGCGCCTCCCGCCCCGGCGTCGATGTCTCGATGGTGCTGCTCAACCGCGACGGCGTGATCGACCGGCTGCGTCAGAACAACGACGACCTCTACATCATGTCGCGTCCGCCGGCCGACCTGGCGCTCAGCGCCACCGCCTTCATGCCCAACCCGCTCGTCGTGGTGGCGCCGGCTGACCATCGTCTGGCGAAGAAACCGGCCGTGCTGCTCAGTGAGTTCGGCGACGTCCGTTTCATCACGCGGGAGCGTGGTTCCGGTACGCGTCTCGCCGCCGACGATTATTTCCGTCAGCGCGGTTTCGATCCCTCCGTCCGCTTCGAACTCGGCAGCAACGAAGCCATCCTGGAGGCCGTCACGGGCGGCATGGGCATCGCCATCGTCTCGGCGCACGCCATCCGCAAGGGCGCGCATCCGGGCCTGGTCACGCTGCCGCTCGAAGGCTTCCCGCTGCAGTCCAGCTGGCAGATCGTCCATCCCTCCGGACGTCGCCTGTCTCCGTTGGCCGCGGCTTTCAAGGCGCACCTGATTTCCGCCGCCAAGGAGATCGTCGGCTCCAAGGAAATCGTCGGCCTGGTCTCCTGAGGCCGGGGAAATCCGGTTGCGGTGACCAGCGGGCCGACCTGAGATGAGGTATGCCCCGCCGTCTTTGCCGCTCACTCCTGCTCTGGCTGTCGTTGGCCATGACGGAGGCCTGCCTCCGCGCGGAAGAGCCGGCGGTCGAGCGGGCGCATGCTGAGACGTGGCGACGCTTCATCGACGGGCACGGCATCATGCGGGATTACGTCGGCGAGCTGCCGACGCCCGAGGACTGTCGCCTGGGCAAGCCGAACGCCATCGGCTGGTGGAGCCCGATCGAGAACGGACCGATGTTCACGGGGATGTATCTCCACGCCGTCGTCGAGCGGGCCCGCCGCTCCGGCGCGGCCTCCGATCGGGAGCAGGCCCGGAGGCTCGCGCAAGGCCTCTTGAAATGTGCCTCGGTCTCCGACGTGCCCGGCTTCGTGGCCCGCGGCGTCGGGTCCGACGGCAAGTGTCATTACCCCCTGAGCTCAGACGACCAGATGCACCCATGGTTCCTGGGGCTGCAGGCTTATCTCCTGAGCGACATCCCGACGGCCGCCGAGCGCGCGGTGCTCGTGGCGAAGGTGAAGGAAGTCGCGGAGGTCTTGCAGGCGCACGAATGGCGCGTGCCGTGCGACGGGGCGTTCATAGGCGATTTCCGCGGCGGGTTCAAGGGGGAGCATTTCCGCGACGCCGCGCGTTACCTGCACCTCCTGCGGGCGACCTACGAGATCACCGGCGACGCCGTCTGGCTGGAGCGCTATCGTCGGGCCTTGGACGAGAAGCCGGCCGGATCCGCCGAGACGCGGCGCGAGATCTGCGCGCTGGGCTGCCCGCGCGACCTCTCGTTCATTCCCAACCTCGAGCGGAACCAGTTCTGGATCTATGTCGGCACGCAGGCCGGGCTCGCGCGGCTCGCCGCCGTCGAGACCGACGCCCCGACGAAAGCCGCCTATCGTCAGGGGCTCGTCGTGACCGCGCGGTCCGCGACCCCTTCCGTAGGCACGCACGTCCAGTTCGATAACGCCGACCAAGGTTTCTTCGGCACGGCGGATTGGCGCGCGGCCCATCCGACCTGGTTCCCGCAGCCCACGCAGGCGGAGGCCGAGCGCCTGGCCAGGATCGTGGACCCCAAGAAGCGGGGGCCCCGGAAGAATTACGAGGCCGCCTACATGCGGCACCCCTTGGCCGCCGCGGCCGTCGTCGCCCTGGCCGGCGAGGCCTCCGCGAGGCCGCAGGTGCTCAAGGCGATCCGTCATTACGACTACGCCAAGCTGAACATGGCGGAGTTCTTCTTCGCCGAGGTCGCCTACTACGCGTTACCGGAGGCGAAGTGAACCTTCACTTCGCCTTATCGGCCGCGTGGAGCTTGTCACCCAAGGCCTTGGCGCGGTTCCGGTAGTCGGCGGCCTTGGCCGCATCCTTGGGGAGCCCGTCCTTTCCCTTCTCGTAGCCATAGGCGAACCAGTAGAGGGCTTGGAGGCCGACGTCGTTCTCCTGCTTGGAGAATCCTTCCATCGCTGCGCGAAGTTTCTCCGGCTCGTGCTTCAGTTTCTCCTTCGTCACGTCAAAGACCGCGCGGGGATAACCGGCCTTGGCTGATTTATCCAGCCACTGAAACCCCTCATCTCCGGTCGCGATCCGCTGGGTCAGCACGAAGTGCAGGTACCACATCGCGGCGGCGTCGCCGGCTTCGGCCATCGCGCGCAGGCTGGCCACGGCGTAGTCCGCCACCGGCTTGAGGTCTTCTTTGAGGGAGGTCTTGAGCCAGGCACGGACGCGGTCGTCGTAGCGGCTGCGGCCGTTGGAGACGAGGAGGGCGCGGAGTTCGGATGCTTCCTTGGCGGGGAGGCCTTCGAGCGACTGCTCGGCTTTCGAGAGCTGGGCTGAGCCATCCCAGACGGCAGGCTGAGTCGTCTGCGGGCGCGGCTGCGCGGTGGCGAGCACGGCCGAAAGGAGCAGCAGAGCGACGTGGGCGATTTTCATCGGATTGATCATTGGGATGAAGTTGAGAACAGTTCAGGAGAAGGTAAGTGTTAAATCGAGGTTACTGGGAAAAGCCAATGATTAGACGGATTAGGATAACTGATTAAAAAGAAAGACCCGCCATCAGGCTGGCGGAGCCGGTCTTGATGGCCGATACTTCGGCATGCTCACCGACTTTAAGGTGCGACGCCTCTTGCGGACTGTTTTCATCGGCTCGGCCGTCGTCGTACTGCTCTGCATGCCGTGGGTCCTGGCGGCCGAGTCTTTCGGCTGGAGCCAGCGTCCCGCGCACCTGCTCCAGAGTTTCCTCGCGATCCCGGCCGCCTTCCTGTCGTCGGGGTTGTTCCTCTGGTTGCCTTCCCCGGAGGGCACCCCGGTCTGGGAGCGCAGGTTGGCTTGGGCGGTCTGGCTTCTCTCCGGCGCGTGGCTGGCGATGCTGGCGTGGGTGTTCGTGGCCTTGTCTCGGGGCATGTTTCCCGGACAGCCCTGATCGGCCAGCGGTGGCTTGCCAGCCGACGAGGGGAGGGCATAACTTCGTCTTACCCCCATGAATCATCGCATCGCTCTCTTGTTCGCTGCCGTCGCCCTCCTGTCCGGTTGTGCCAACTATGCCGTCCAGCCGGTGCTGCATCCGGGCACGGAGAAGCGCCACGAGTCCTTCAACGAGATTTCGAAGAAAGGCGAAGCGCAGCTCGTCTTCCTCGGTGATTCGATCACCCACGGATGGGAAGGGAAGGGCAAGGCCGTCTGGACGAAGGATTGGGCTCCGCTCAAGGCCGCGAACTTCGGCATCGGCGGCGACCGCACCGAGCACGTCCTCTGGCGTCTCGAAAACGGCAACTTCGACGGACTCAAGCCCAAGGCGATCGTCCTGATGATCGGTACGAACAACACCGGACACCAGGGCCGTCCGCAGAAGGAACTCAATGGCGCCGTCTATGAGTGCACCGCCGAGCAGACCGCCGAAGGCATCAAGGCCATCCTCGGCCAGCTCCGGAAGAAGTGCCCCGACGCCAAGATTCTCGTCCTCGGCATCTTCCCTCGCGGCGCCGACAAGAATGACAAGTTCCGCCAGCAGAACGAGGCCACCAACGCCATCGTGAAGGGGTTCGCCGACGGCCAGAAGGTCTTCTTCCTCGATGTCGGCGCCAAGTTCCTCGAGCCGGACGGCACCCTCTCCAAGACCATCATGCCAGACCTGCTGCATCCGAACGAGAAGGGCTATCAGATCTGGAGCGACGCCATCAAGGCGGACGTTCTCGCCTTGCTTCGCTGAGTTATCCTATGGATGGCATAGACCATCCTAAATGGCTTGGATTCGGTCTCCTTGCCCGCAGGTTTAAAAGGGAAGTTTGATTTGCTTCTTTTGACTCGGCCAGCGATTTAGTGCGGCATGGCTGACTCCAAGAATGCGGGAAGTTCTTCGTCGGCTTCCACTGCGCCGGACCAAGGACATTCCAAGGAAATCCGACTCATCGGTTTCCTCGCTCGCCAGGCGGGCATGGAGCCGGATTCGTCGCGCGTCGCGGAGTCGCTTTCCGCTCACGCGGGTGAGGAGCCGCTCGAGCGCGTGGCCGCGGCCCTGCCTTCCGCCGGCCTCAAGGCCGACGTCTGTCGCATGCCTCTCGCCTCGGCCCTCTGGCAGGCCCGAGCCTCCTTGCCTTTGGTCATCCATGCCGAGGGCCAGGGTTTCATCGTCGTCGTCGGCGGCGGCCTTTTCCGGGAGCGCCTCGCCTCCTTCGACGGCGACGAGAAGACCTACGTCGTCAGCCGCACGGCCTTGGTCCAGCGGCTCGGACTGGCTTCGGCCCAGTCGGAGGTCGAGGTCGCGTTCGTCTCGCCGGCCATGCCGGCCGAGGGGCTCAAGGGCCGCGATGAAAACGATCCCCGTCGCGACCATCATCCCAGCCCGATCAGCCGCCTCATCGGCCTCATGCGGCCCGAGTCCTCGGATATCGCCACCATCCTCATCTTCAGTCTCGTCACGGGGCTGCTCTATCTCGCCCTGCCTCTCGCCATCAACGGCGTGGTCGGCAACCTCGCCTTCGGCACGCAATCGACGCCTTTCCAGCAGGCGCTCATCTTCATCACCATCGCGCTCACCGGCTGCCTGGTGCTCTCCGCGATCATCCGCGGCCTCCAGTATGTCGTCGCCGAGCATATCCAGCGACGCATCTTCGTGCGCCTCGCGGCCGACATGGCGTGGCGTCTGCCGCGCGTCCGCACGCAGGCCTTCGACGGCGTCCACGCCCCGGAGATGGTCAACCGCTTCCTGGACGTCGTGACGGTGCAGAAGAGCTCGGCGATGCTGCTGCTCAACGGCGTCAACATCGTCGTCGGGGCCGTCGTCGGCCTCGTCGTGCTCGGGTTCTACCACCCGTTCCTGCTCGCCTACATGTTCGTGACCCTGCTCGGCCTGACCTTCGTGGTCTATGTCCTCGGCCGGGGCGCGATCGCGTCCAGCCTGGCCGAATCCCGCAGCAAGTACGCGGCGGTCGGCTGGCTCGAGGAAGTCGCCCGTTACCCGCGCCTGTTCAAGGGGCCTTCCGGACTCTCCTTGGCGGGTGAGCGGACCGATGAGCTCGCCCGGAATTATCTCGAGGCGCGCGCCTGGCATTTCCGCGTGCTCATGCGGCAGATCATCGGCCTGCTCACCCTCGAGGTGCTGGCCACGGCGGCTTTGCTGATCGTGGGCGGAGGTCTCGTGCTCAGCCAGCAGCTCACGCTCGGGCAGCTGGTCGCGAGCGAACTCATCGTCAGCGCGGTCGTCGCCTCCTTCGCCAAGCTGGGCAAACAGTTCGAAGCCTGGTACGACGCGCTCGCGGCCGTCGACAAGCTGGGGCATCTCGTGGATTTCGAGACCGACCGCGAAGGCGGCGAGATCCCTGCCGGGGATCCGGCCGGGGTCGCGATCGAACTGCGCGACGTCTCCTTCGCCTATCCGGGCGGCCGTGAGCTGCTCAGCCGTCTCAACGTCAAGGTCCCGGCCGGCGGCCGGCTGGCTTTGTCGGGCGCGCAGGGCAGCGGGTGCAGCACCTTGCTCGACCTGGTCTCCGCCATGCGCGAACCCACCGGAGGCACCCTCTTGGTGGACGGGCTCGACCTGCGTTCATGGGACCTGGAAGCCTATCGTGGCCAGGCCATGGTGCTGCGTTCGCAGGATATCCTGAGCGCGAGCCTGATGGACAACCTCCGGCTCGGTCGACCCGACATCACGCTCGGACAAGTCCAGGCCGCGCTGACGGAAGTCGGCCTGCTGGCGGACGTGCTCGCGATGCCGCAGGGGCTTTCCACGAAGCTGGTCACGGGCGGGCTTCCGCTGTCGAGCCGCCAGCGGAACCGCCTCCTCATCGCCCGCGCGCTGCTGCATCGTCCTCGCCTGCTCGTCATCGATGAGTTCCTCGACGGCATGGATCCCGAGAACACCACCCACCTCGTCGACCTGGTCATGGCCCCGGAACGTCCGTGGACGCTGCTGCTGGCCACCCGCGACCCCCAGCTGCTCCGTCGCTGTCCGACGGTCCTCAACCTCGCTTCCTCCCACGCATGAGCCCGTCCACCGACACCCCGGCCCCTGTCCTTCGCGGACGTCTGCCGGCCTTGCTCCTGGCCGGATCCTCGTTCCGGATCCGTCTGCTTTCCCGGATCGCCGCGCTCGGCTTCGTCGCCGTCCTTCTGGCCATCTGGTTCCTGCCTTGGCAGCAGTTCGTCCGCGGCTCCGGCAAGGTCATCGCCTTCGACCCGCTGGAACGGCGCGTGAACGTCGAGGCTCCCGTCGCGGGCCTCGTGCGCAAGATGCACGTGGTCGAAGGCCAGCGCGTGAAAGCGGGCGAGGTGCTCGCCGAGCTCCAGGACAACGACCCCAACCTCCTGAGCAACCTCAAGGCCCAGCGCTCCTCTCTGTCCGACCGCCAGGCCGCCACCCGACGGCGCATCGAAGACCTCGACCTGCAGGTCCGTCAGCTCGAGCTCGCCCGCGGGCAGTCCGTGGACGCCGCCCGCCAGCGCGTGGTCGCCGACAAGATCGCCGCGGAGACCGCCGCGCTCAACTTCACGCGTACCAAGGAACTCAAGGACGGCGGCCTCGTCTCGGTCCGTGATTACGAACTCGCGATCCAGTCCCGCGACAGTACCGCCGCCGCGCTCGTCGCCGCCGAGGCGACCCTCGGCCGCACCGAGAGCGAGTTCGGCGCGACCATCGCCGGCGTGCGGGCTCAGCGCGGTTCGGCGCAGTCGGACCTCGCCTCCGTCGAGCGCGACCTCGGCGCCATCGACGTCCAGATCAGCCAGAACGAGCGCCAGCTCGTCCGCGCGCCGCGCGACGGCATCGTGCTTTCCGTCCAGGCGACCGACGGCACCTACCTGCGTCCCGGCAGTCCCATCTGCGTGGTGATACCCGAGACCGACAGCCGTTTCGTGGAGATCTGGCTCGAGGGTAACGACATGCCCCTGCTGCAGTCCCGCGTGACCAAGCCGGACGGCACGGTGATTCCCGGGAGCCCCGTGCGTCTGCAGTTCGAAGGCTGGCCCGCCATCCAGTTCGTCGGCTGGCCGAGCCTCGCCATCGGCACGTTCGGCGGCGAAGTCGTCTTCGTCGACGCCGCGGGCGATCCCTCCGGCAAGTTCCGCGTCGTCGTGGCCCCGGCCAAGGACACCGTCGTGATCGACGGCCAGCCGACCCAGGTCGGCTGGCCCGGCAACCGCTGGCTGCGCCAAGGCGTGCGCGCCAACGGCTGGGTCCTCCTCCAGCAGGTGCCTCTCTGGAAGGAAATCTGGCGTCAGCTCAACGGCTTCCCGCCGGTCGTCGCGATGGACGAGCTGGGCAAGGAGGTAAGGAAGTGAGGTGGCTCGCGCTCATCGCCTGGTTACCGGCCTGGTTGGCCGCGGCGGAGCCTTTGCGCCTGCCGGAGGTGCTCACGAGCGTCAAGGAACGCTATCCGCCCTTGCTCATCGCGATGATCGAGCAGGACATCGCCGCCGGTCGCCTCCGTCAGGCGGACGGCGCCTTCGACCTAGGTTTCGCGTTGCGGGCGGGCATCACCCCGAAGGGCTATTACGACGGTGAGACCACCGATGTCGCCTTGGAGCAGCGTCTGCCGTTCTGGGGCGCGAACGTCTTCGCCGGGTACCGCCGCAGCAGCGGTCTCCTCGCCGACTACGACAAGGACCGTACCCAGCGCGACGGCGAATTCCGCGCAGGCCTGCGCTTCAGCCTCCTCCGCGACGGTCCGATCGACCGTCAGCGCGCCGAGCGGCTCAAGGCCCGGCTGGACCTCAACCTGGCCGACCCGTTCATCGAGCGTCAGCAGCTCGACATCATCCGCTCCGCGACGCGCTCCTATTACCAGTGGGCCGCCGCCGGCCTCCGCGAGGCCGTGGCCCGTGAGCAGCTGAAGGTCGCCGAGGATCGCGCCGCCGCCCTGACCGAGCAGGCCAAGAAGGGCATGGTCGCTCCGATCGTCGTCACCGACAACGAGCGCCTCATCGTCAGCCGCCAGCTGATCGTCACGCAGGCCCGCCGCCGCTTCGAGGCCGCCGCCCTCGAACTTTCGTTGTTCTACCGCGGTCCCGACGACCAGCCCATCACGCCCGCCCGCGATCGTCTCCCTAAGGACCTGCCCGCCGCCGAACTGCCCGAGCGCATGGGCGACGTCTCGATGCTCGAGGCCGTGGCCGAGCTTCGCCCCGAACTTCGCCGCGTCCGGTTGCTGAAGGAGAAGGTCGAGGTCGACCTGCGCCTGGCGCGTAATGCGACCCTGCCGAACCTCGACCTGACCTTCGGTATCACCCGCAACCAAGGTAGCGGCCCTTACAGCGATCTCCGTCCTGACGAATCCCGCGCCGGCCTCGAGTTCCGCCTCCCGATCCAGCGGAACGAAGCCTTCGGCCGCACGCAGGTCTCCGAGGCCGAACTGCGACGCCTCGAGCAGGACCTTTATTTCGTCCGCGACCGCATCCGCGTCGAGGTCAAGGACGGGTGGTCCGCCTTGGCCGCCGCCCACGAGCTCCTCGGCGCCGCCCGACGCAACGTCGAGCTGTCCGCGATCCTCGTGAAGGCCGAACAGACGCGCTTCAGTCAAGGCGCCACGGATCTCCTCGCCCTGCAGATCCGCGAGCAGGCCCTGCTTGAGGCCCAGTTCGCCGAAGTCACCGCGCAGGCCGATTTCTTCGCCGCGCTCGCCGATTATCGCGCCGCGATCGCCGCCGACCTCAGGAAGTAGGGGGGCAGGTTCAGGCTGACTTCAGCGAGGCCATGTCGATCACGAAGCGGTAACGGACGTCCTGCTTGATCATCCGGTCCCAGGCCTGGTTGATCTGCTGGATCGGGATCAGCTCGATGTCCGAGACGATCCCGTGCTGCGCGCAGAAATCGAGCATCTCCTGGGTCTCGGCGACGCCGCCGATGCAGGAGCCGGCGAAGTTGCGGCGCGGCATGATCACGCTGAAGGCGTGGACCGCCAAGGGCTTCTCGGGGACGCCGACGAGGCAGAGCGTGCCGTCGAGCTTGAGCAGGGCCATGTAGGCGTTGAGGTCGTGCTGGGCCGAGACGCAGTC